>WNFD01008893.1_pt1 | contig 11875 bp, 11 predicted proteins | sample 5400491 | NCBI WGS metagenome assembly WNFD01 (sample SAMN13153343, study PRJNA577476) | soil metagenome | isolation source: 120 cm saprolite under Douglas fir tree site 2 hole 2 replicate 2 | place: USA:California | collected 2015-04-18 | reverse complement strand
GGATACGGCCATCGTATGCTCCTTTGCCTGTGCTCTCAAAGAGAGAAGAAAATACTACCAAAGTATATCACACGCCAGGAACAGCGCGCCTGGACCTGTCTTGATCCGCCTACCACCGCGTTCGGCAAGGCAGTGCTGTTCGTCAGTGTCCGTCCGCGTATGCTGTCATGCGCTGGTTAAGCTGTCATATTGGCTGCTTCGAGAAATGCTTGAGTGGAAATGGTCTATTCGATCAAGGTGCTGCATGCCCAATTGTCGAGCGAGGATATCATTCCCTTTCGTCGTGAGGCACGTGTCAAATTCATATTGCTTTAAGAATCAGAATATGATATAATAAGCACAGAATAAGGAAACCTTTGAGAAAAGTGGGCATCCCGTCCACTTTTCTGTTTGCCAGGGACTTTTCGTCCATTAAAACCGTTGCAAACATGCACCGGCAGTAGTACTCGAAAAAATGATGTTTTGTTAGTGTCTACCTGGACGACCTGCGGGAGGAGTAAGGCATATGAGGAGCGAATTTCAGGCTGCTATCGCGCAATTAATTGCCGAGAAAGGACTACCCCGCGAAGTGGTGATGGAAACAGTTGCCACGGCTCTCCTGTCAGCCTACCGCAAAAGCTTCGGCGGCGGAGAGAATATTCGCATTGAGGTAGATAAGAACGGTGAGGTCCGTGTCTGGGCTACCAAAAAGATCGTGGCGCAGGTAACCGACACTAACGACGAGATTTCCCTGGCAGAAGCGCAACGTATAGAACCACATGCAGCGCTTGGACAAACTATAGATGTTGATTCGTCTTACATCTTCGCTCGCATTCCAGCACAAACTGCTAAGCAAGTCATTTTGCAACGTATTCGCGAGGCTGAACACGAACACCTCTACGAACAGCTCAAAGATTGGGTTGGTGAAATTCGCCTTGGCATACTCACCCGCAAAGACCCTGTCCGTGGTTGGCTATTCGATTTCGACAAAGCAGAACGTGTAGAAGGAATCATGCCTCCAGGCGAGGAAGTTCCCACCGAACATTACCGTGTTGGACAGCGCCTACGTGTCTATGTCTATGACGTGCGCCGCATACCCGGACGTATGCTCCAGATCATGGTTTCACGCGCCCAACGTGACCTCGTACGTCGCTTGTTCGAATCCGAAGTACCAGAAATTTACGAAGGTACTGTCGAGATTAAGGCTATCGCGCGAGAACCCGGAAGCCGCTCGAAGGTTGCGGTTGTAGCACGCCAGGAGGGATTAGATCCGATTGGATCATGCGTAGGTGTGCGTGGTTCGCGTATCAATAACATCGTACACGAACTCAATGAAGAGAAGATAGATATTATCCAGTGGAGCCCCGATCCCGCTACATTCGTTGCTCATTCGCTCAGCCCGGTGAAACCGCTGCGCGTCGAATTACGCGAATCGGATCATACTGCGCTGGTTACAGTCCAAGAGAGGCAACTCTCACTTGCCATCGGAAAAGATGGGCAAAACGCCAGACTTGCGGCAAAACTCACAGGTTGGCGCGTTGATGTCATAAAACCCATTGAGGGTGAAGTATACGAAGAACAATATGAAGAGAGTTATGAGCCTGCGCAATCCCATAGCGGCGGACGACGTGACCGTGAGCGTTCTCAAAGTCGTTACGATCGTGGTGAACGCAGTGATGGCGGGTCAAAGCGCTCGCACCACCAGCGCGGAGGTGGCAGACACAACTCACAGCAGCTTGATTACGATGAGTAAGGAAAACGAGTATGGCCACCAAATCCGTAAAAACTCAGACCAAACGGCCTAAGCACGTTCCCTTGCGTACCTGCATCTCTTGCCGTGAAACCAAACCAAAACGCGAGTTGCTGCGCGTCGTTCGCACTCCGGATGGACACGTTCAGCTCGACCCAGGTGGTAAGAAATCTGGACGTGGCGCCTATCTCTGCGCTCGGCTTTCGTGCTGGGAGAACGCTATGAAGAAAAAACGTCTCGAGCAGGAATTCGAACTGACGTTGTCAGACGAAGACCGCGCTGGCTTAGAAGCCAGAAGAAGCGTCTCGAGCAGGAATTCGAATTGACATTGTCAGACGAGGACCGGGCTGGCTTAGAAACCTTTATCGCAACACTACCAAGGGATTAGTGATTGTTGCAATTAAATACATAGTAGGCTATACTACAGTAGCCATCAAAAACCAACCATTGGAAATATGGAGTCTTTCAATTCAGTTCAAATATCAACATCAATAGCATCCGACCTGAAAGTTGGATGAGGATTGAAACAAACGTATGAGTCATTTTTTCTCTACTCTTGATAGAGGCACAGCCCACCGTTTGGAGGGCAGTTTTGGCAATGTTTGCGGAGCGACAGCTATGACCTATTAAACATAGCAACTACGCCAGAGAGCGCAGACGAATATCATGCCTGGCACTGCACCAACGAGAGGGTCTGTCTCTTCCCATTAGGGGAAGATGACAGTCCTTTTTTGTGGCTGTGAAGAGAGATTTCCACCGCCAAAAAGGCGTATCATTATATAGAAGGGGGTCTTCTTCATGAGTAATACATCTGATACCCCAGATGCAAACGAGCAGGTGAAACCAACTAAAACACGCAGTCGGACAACTACTCGCTCAAAAACAGAAAGCGCCACACCGGACAGCCAGGTACAGGAAGCAAAGCCTACTGTTCAGCGTCGTACTGCATCAACAACACGTGCCACAACTGCTGTCCGCACCAAGAGCGCATCTGAAACAGTCAATACGCAAGCTACTCCTGAGGTTCGTCCTGCAACGGCGCAGCCAACAACTTCCAGCGAGGTTCGTCCTGCAACGACCCAGTCAACAACTACCAGCGCTACTCGTTCTACAACGACCCAGCCAACAACTACCAACACGACTCGCCCTGCAACGGCGCAGTCAACAACTACCAATACGACTCGCCCTGCAACGGCGCAGTCAACAACTACCAGCGCTGCTCGTTCTACTACGACCCAGCCATCAACCACCAACACGACTCGTCCTGCAACAAGACCAGCGGCAACTGTTGGTTCGCGTACGAATCCGGCCCAACGCCCGACACCCGTACAGCGCAATAGCAGAACTGCTTCACCAGTACAACGTCAAACCAGCAGTGCTCCTGCACAACGTACTGCTGCCCCTGGTAGCGCACCAACACGGCCCGGTGCACGGCCAGGTTATACGTCACCTGGCACATATCGTCCAGGTGGACAAGGGCGCAACACTACGACTCGCACCGGGGCGCGTCCGGGCACACAAGTGCGCAGGCAGCCTGAACGACGCGTTCCAATAGTAAAAGAGAAACCAACGGGGCCAATCTCCATTCCACCTCAAATCGTCGTGAAAGACCTGGCGGAATTATTGCACGCAACACCCAATGAAGTCATTCGCGGTCTGATCAAACATAGCATTTTCGCCAGCATCAACCAGGTTGTCGACTACGATAAAGCAGCACTGGTCGCAGAAGACCTTGGCTTCGAGCCTGGCCAGAGCGAGCTGACTGTGGCTCCTGCTGTTCAGCGCATCAGTGGTGGGCTTTCAGCAAACGAAGCCATGATGGCAACACGTCAAGAAGACAACATGGTTGTCATTCCCCCGGTAGTTACCATCATGGGACATGTTGACCACGGCAAAACTTCCTTGCTTGACACTATTCGCAAAACCAAAGTTGCGGCAGGTGAAGCTGGTGGCATCACTCAACATATTGGCGCATACCAGGTCGAAGTCAACGGCAAGAAAATCACCTTCATTGATACACCTGGTCACGAGGCGTTCACCGCCATGCGTGCGCGAGGAGCACAGGTCACTCACATCGCCGTTATTGTAGTAGCAGCCGACGACGGCGTGATGCCACAAACACGCGAAGCAATTGATCATGCTCAGGCAGCTAAGGTGCCCATTATCATCGCGCTCAATAAAATTGACAAAGTCGACGCCAACCCCGACTTCGTGAAACAGCAATTATATGATATAGGGGTGGTGATTGAAGAATTCGGTGGGGATGTAATCTGCGTACCAGTTTCGGCACGCAAAGGAACTGGCATCGATGAACTACTCGAAATGATCTTGCTGGTCGCAGAAGTGCAGGATATTCGCGCTAATCCCAACAGGCCAGCAACCGGGGTCATCATCGAAGCAAAACTCGAGAAAAATACCGGTCCGACGGCGACAGTACTCATACAGCAGGGAACGCTCAAAATGGGCGATAACATCGTAGTTGGTTCAATGTCAGGCAAGGTGCGTGCCATGTTCAACGACCGTGGCAAGCGTATCCAGAAGGCTCCTCCTAGCACGCCCGTGAGTATGCTTGGGATGCCCGAAGTGCCACAAGCCGGAGACCGCCTGGAAGTAGTGTCCGACGAGCGCAAAGCTAAGCAGGCCGCCTCGAAAATCGCAGAGCAGCGTCGCAGTGAAAGTGCGCCACTCGGCCAGGTCAGCCTCGATACCCTGTACATGCAAATGCAGGAGGGCAAAGTCAAGGAGTTGGACGTTGTGCTCAAGTGTGACGTACAGGGTTCAGCCGAAGCTATTAAGAATGCCCTAAGTAAAGTCGGTGAAGAGAACATCAAGGTTCGCCTGATTCACGAGGGTATCGGCAATATCAGCGAAACTGATGTACACCTGGCAGGAGCTTCCGGTGCTGTCATTATCGGCTTCAATGTCAAAGCTGATGGAGCAGCACAGCGTCTGGCGCAAAAGGAAAATGTTGAAATCCGTTACTACAATATCATCTATAAGCTGACCGATGATATCCAGGCTGCCCTTACAGGCATGCTCGAACCAACATATCGCGAGGTTATCGAGGGCCACGCCGAGGTACAGCAGACCTTCAAGGCGGGGAAAAACACGGTCATTGCTGGCTGTCGTGTCACCGATGGCAAGATAACACGTGCTTCACAGGCTCGTGTTCTACGCAAAAAAGAACTGGTGTACGATGGCAAAATCGCCTCACTTCGACGCGGCAGAGACGATGTTCGCGAGGTCGCCACTGGCTATGAGTGTGGCATTGTGCTTGAGGATTTCACTGACATCGAGGAGGGCGACATTATCGAATCCTACGCACAAGAACGCGTCAGGCCCGGTATGTAACCAATGTAAAGGCGCGAGGGCGGGGGCTATACACGAAGCGAGGACGGGGCAAGCCCCGCCCCTACTATACACGACGTGCAAAACCCTTTCTGTCGTATAGTAGGGGCATCCCTTGCGGGTGCCCTTAAAGACAAAGGATATATATTCATGCCAAATCCACACCGACAAGAGAAACTTGGCGAATTGATTGCAATCGAACTCAGCGATTTATTACATACACGCATGAAAGATCCGCGAGTAGGCTTCGCAAGCATCACACATGTTGAAGTTAGCGGCGACCTTCGTCATGCAAAGGTTTTTGTAAGCGTCATGGGAACTGAGAAAGAGCAGACAGCCACAATTCAAGCGCTGAAACATGCCACAGGTTTTCTGCGCAGTGAACTCGCCAGCCGCATCACCCTGCGTTACATGCCTGAGTTAGTTTTTAAGCTGGATACGTCGATTGAACAGGGAACACGTATTCTTGAACTTATTCGCGAGATCGAAAATGAAAAGACAATCAGCGGCGGAACCAATGAGTGAGGATGCTCAGACCCTGAGTTCACAGATCGACCCCACTCTTGTCGAGCAGGCGATGGAACTTATTCAAACGGCACAACGCATCGCTTTACTCGCACACGAATCTCCCGATGGTGATTGCATTGGCTCGGCCCTTGGCCTGGCTCATATATTAGGCCAGCTTGGCAAGGTTTGTGTTTCCGCCTGCGCAGATGCGGCGCCAAAAAATCTCTCGTTTCTCCCCGGAATTGAGACGCTGCAACAAACGCTGGGTGATGAATTCTTTGACCTGGTCATTGCCCTGGATGCAGGAGAATTGAGGCGTTTCGGTCGTCTCTATGAAGATCACAGGTCTTTTCTTGATAATGCCAAAATTCTCAATATCGATCACCATATCAGCAGCGACGGTTGCGGGCAGGTGAACATTATTGATACGAATGCGGCAGCTACCGCTGAACTCATAGTGCTTTTTCAGCAACAGGCGGGCTTACCGATGAATAAGGATGCTGCGCTATGCTTGCTTACAGGTGTGATTACCGATACAAGATCCTTTCAATTCACCAATACAACTCCTCGCACCTTTGAGGTAGCCGCACTGTTGCTACGCGCTGGAGCCATACCAGAAACGGTAGTTCAACCTATATACGGCACGCGCCCGCTGGCACAAGTGCGACTTCAGGCTAAAATTCTCGCAAATGCCCAGACCTCCTGTGAAGGACGGTTGATCTGGTCGCAGGCTACTGGCGCAACACTGTCAGCAGCAGGTGCGACTCCAGAGATGGATGACAACACTTCTGGTCTCATGCGCGATATCGAAGGCGTACAGGTAGCAGCCTTTTTCAAAAGCTACGATGACCCAAACATAACACGGCTCAGCCTGCGCTGCGCTGCCCCTTATAATGCTGCTGAAATCTGCCAGCGTGTGAGCAATGGGCTTGGTGGAGGCCACGCTCGCGCCGCTGGAGCAACATTTCATCTACCAATTGAGGAAACTACCGCTTTGGTAGTGGCTGAATTGGAAAGAGTGATGAATTGCTAATGGACGGCATATTCAACATCAACAAAGCCACAGGCATGACTTCGCATGATGTCGTGGCAAAAATTCGCAAACTCCTGAAACAGAAGCGCATAGGGCATGCGGGTACACTTGACCCTATGGCCAGTGGTGTACTGCCCATCTGCGTTGGCCAGGCAACACGCGTCGCGGAATATCTAAGTGAAAGCGGCAAGGCATACCAGGCAGAGATCATCTTCGGGGCTGCCACAGATACCTACGACACCGAAGGTACTATCACCTCTACAGCGAGTACTGCAAATCTTAACCTGGCTATCATTGAAGAGACTCTCGAACATTTTCGAGGTCCTCAGATGCAGTTCCCGCCACTCTACTCTGCTATCAAAATCCGGGGACAACCTGCCTATAAAAGAGCAAGAGCGGGAGAAGAAATCGCTTTAGAGCCTCGTCCTATCATCATCTATTCGCTCGAAATACTTGATTGGATCCCACCTCGCCTGACACTTGCCATTGAGTGCAGTAAGGGGACCTATATCCGCTCTCTCGCTCATGATCTCGGTACACGGCTTGGTTGCTACGCATACCTGGGAGCCCTCGTTAGGACACGCAGCGGCCCATTCACGCTCTCAGAAAGCATTACGATAGAGCAACTCGCTGATGCAGTCGAAACGAATTCTGTACAACAATATCATTTTCCGGTAGACAAAGCACTTGAACAGTATCCTGCCATCAAGCTCGATGCCGAAACCGTCGAACGAGTAAAGCACGGCAATACTTTCTATAACCCGGCGGCAAATAACCCTGGGCTTGCACGTGTCTATGATACTAATGGGGATTTTCTAGCTATAGCCGAATGGGACGAAGAACAAAAGGCCTGGCAACCCAAGAAAGTCTTCGCTATATCTGACATATGATGGGGTTTGAGTGTGTCCCAATCTTGCTTCAACCCTGTTGCCTGTAATTGGCGGCTGTGGTACTATTAGCCAAAGAAAAGCAAGGGTAACAAATCAAGCTCAACATGGATTACACAACAACTTTAACGGCAAATGACTCAATAGCAATCACCATCGGCAACTTCGATGGCATACATAAAGGACACCTGCGCCTGATGCATGAATTGCGCGTCATGGCGCAAAGATTGAATGTTAAACCGGTCTTAGTCACATTCGATCCACATACATTGTTGATTGTGCGACCGGACATCGACCTACTGTGTCTGACCACGCTGGAAGAGAAATTAGCGCTCACAGCTTTATATGGCCATATTCCTGACAATATCGTTATCAGCTTTACATCTCAGGTCGCAAAAATGAGCGCCAATGACTTCCTGGAGAGTTTAAGAGAACGTTTTCTTCTACGAGGGATGATAGTAGGTACAGATTTCAGCCTTGGTCATAATAGGATGGGAAATATCGCTTTTCTTCAAGATTATGGACAGGAACATTCTATAGAGGTGCTACCTATCCAACTGGAGGCGGCGGAGCAGACTCGAATCAGTAGTACACGCATTCGCACACTAGTTAGCGAGGGCCATATCAACGAAGCAAACATATTACTAGGACATCCGGTGATTGCCAGTGGCATAGTCGTAAAGGGCGATCAACGCGGGAGGCTTTTGGGATTCCCGACTGCCAATCTTCTCCCTCAGGCACACAAGCTGTTGCCTGCTAATGGCGTATATGCAGCACGGGTACATCCTGGCAACATGTTACAACGTGACGAGAGGCATGATAATCCCGTCTTTAACAGTGTAGTGAATATCGGGGTGCGTCCCACATTTGGTGAGCACAAAAGAATCGTAGAAGCGCATTTGCTCGATGTCGATCTCGATCTCTATGATCAGCGGATTACCTTGGACTTCATCACACGCTTGCGTGATGAGCAACGCTTTGCAGGCATAGATGCTTTGAAGACTCAGATTGCTTCTGATGTACAGCAAGCGCGTCAGATTTTACAAAAGGAAGCGTGAGCAACGTGAAGGCTCGCCAGAATCCACTTTCAAAAGTTGAATCATTCATGCAGCGCATAGTTGAAAGCCCCTTTGCGTTTCTCTTTCCATCAAAGCTACAGCCAACAGAGGTTGCTCGTAAATTGGAAAGGGCAATGGAGGATAGTGTACTTTTACAGGGCGAAGGAAGGCGATTGGCTCCCGATGACTACGACATCTTTCTCAGCTATAAAGATCACCAGCAATTGCTTCCTGTAGAATCTACTTTGAAAAAAGGCTGGCAGGATCACCTGATTCAAGTGGCACGCCATCGCCACTACACGTTGAGAGTCATGCCCGTATTACGCCTGCATGCTAGCAGCGAGTTGCGTTCCGGCGCGGTTCGCATTGAAGCGCATATGCAAGATCGTCAACATGCCAATGCAGGCGACGGGACGAGCACGGAAGCAGGTCCAATGGCAACACAGGCTCTGAGCGCCGAGCAGTTAGCATTATTGCGTGCACAACTGCCCCCGGGACAACAATTGCCAGGCTTGCCTGACGCATCAATTCCACCTGGCAGTTCACCAAACAATTCCAGTTCATCATCAATACTTCCTGGAGGCTCTTCGCAAGGAGTATCTCTCCCACCTTTGCCCCAGGCATGGCTGACTATTCGTCTACCGCAGATGGCACAAAAGGTTTTTCGCATAGAAAAACCCGTTGTCAATATTGGGCGGCAACTCACCAATGATATTATTGTTGAGGATAAGCGAGTTTCGCGTTACCATGCTCAAATAAAATACAAGGCTAATGGCCAGTTTGCCATTTTTGATCTCGGCAGCACTAATGGGATTACCATCAACGGCACACCACATTTACGCCAACATACCTTACGCAGCGGCGACCGATTCACTATCGGCAGTTATGATTTTTACTTCGAGAGAAGGTAAGGGCCGCGAATTATGACATTAGATGTCTTTTTACTTATCTTGCGATTGTTATTCATTGTCTTACTCTACCTCTTTTTAATGCAGGTGGTAATTGCTATTACACGCGATTTGCGTAAGACATCAGCAGCAAGCGAAAGTCTTGAAAATAAAGCGCCACCTGTGGTCGGACACCTGATTGTGGTTGACAGTGGACCCAGTAACATTCTACCCGGAACGCGTTTCGATCTGAGTCCGCAGACCACGATTGGTCGAGGACCAACAAATACCATTCAACTGGTGGATAATTTTATCTCGGGTGAACATACAAATCTCTGGTTCCGCAATGGTTTATGGTATGTACAGGATGCAGGCAGTACGAATGGAACATATGTGAATAATCAACCTGCTCGCGAGGCCCTGGCAGCCAGGTTTGGCGATATCATTCAAGTCGGCTTTATTCGCTTCAAGTTAGCCCAGTAGGGGCCAGATGTATCGCGCCCCTTCATTTGATAGAGAGAGATAGTATATGAAAGCAAAGATGAACGCTGGAATATTCCGGCGCTATAGATGGAAGGAATTGGGGTTACTCATCATTCCTTTTATGATTCTAATGCTTGAAATGGTTCAGTTACCGATCGCACATTATTTCCAAACACAAATCACAACGAATAGCCAGCAATCCATTCCACTTAGTACAGCAATCCTGCGTACAGCAATCCTACCATCATTTCGCGACCTTATATCTGTATTTGGTCTGATTGTTGCTCTCATCGTAGTAAACCTGCTCCTTAGCATTTTTTTCCCCAAATCCGACCAGTTGCTTTTACCACTCGTAGGCCTGATGAGCGGAATTGGTGTACTGATGGCGCTGCGGCTTGGGCCAGATGTAGGAGATGCATCATTGGGTGTACGCCAGCTTGTGTGGGTACTACTGGGCTTAATAATATGTATGGCAACAGTATTTGGCTTGCGTAGTATGAACTGGTTAAAACGTTACAAATATACCTGGGCATTGCTTGGAATCCTGCTAGTAGCATTGACGATTGTCAACGCATTGCGTGTGAAGAACTTGAACAGCCCGACGCATGACCAGTTGAACTTTGGGCCACTCAACCTACAACCGTCGGAACTGTTGAAGATTTTCATTGTGATATTCTTCGCCGCATATCTGAGTGAGAACAGGGACATGTTGACAGAGGGTAATCTACGTATTGGCCCATTACGCCTGCCACCTTTGCGAACGCTAGGTCCGATTCTGCTGATGCTTGGGATTTCACTCTCGCTGTTCTTAGTGATACGCGAACTCGGCCTGGCACTTCTGATTTACGGCATTTTCCTGAGTATGATGTACCTTGGCAGCGGGAAACTTTCCTACGTGATCGGCGGATTGTTGTTATTTGCAGCGCTGGGCTTCATTGGCTTCAAGCTGTTCGGTTATGTACAAGCGCGTTTCGCGGTACTTACAGTTGACGTTGTGAACTGGCAAAATTGGTCACAGGCAACGCAAGATTTCGCACGTAATGGAGCGCTTCAGGTCGTACAGGGCTTGATCGCCCTTGCAAGCGGCGGAGTACTCGGAGCGGGATTTGGTCTTGGACACACCGGGACTTTTGTGCCAGTTGCACAGTCCGATATGATCTTCACGGCGTTAGGCGAGGAATTTGGTCTTGCAGGGTTATTTGCGATCATTGGAATCTACCTGCTGATCATCTATCGTGGATTCCGCATTGCGATTGAGGCAAGTGATGAATTTAACCAGTTACTGGCTGCGGGACTGACCTCGATCTTTGCAATTCAAACGTTCATTATCGTCGCCGGAAATATGAAGTTACTGCCATTAACCGGCATTCCGCTGCCATTCCTGAGCTACGGCGGCAGTTCGATCATCGCCAACTTCATCATCATCGGCATCCTGCTTCGAATCTCGTATAACACAGCTATGGAGCGCGAAGGGTTAGCATGAAGCACTGTATCAACGCATGTCTGCTTGTCTCTTTCCATCCCACATGTTATACTTCTCCTTGCGTTAAAAGCCATGCATTTTTGTGAGCATTCACCATAGACCAGGATCGTATAACATGGGTCAGTACCAGCAATGGTTACAGTATCAAGAAAATGACAAGCGTCTGAGTACCCAGGTAGAGGCACTCGAGGCGGAATTAGCTCAATTCCAGGAATGTTTAGACCGTTTGGAGCAACAACAGCAAAATGTCGTTCCTCTCACTGGTAATCCGATTATTCAGGCACTTGTTGCTCATCTGTCTGCTCACCGTACCCCCCCAATAGTAATACAAGGTATATACATGAAACAAACAGCTCCTCAGCATCTGACTCGCAAGCACCCGGGTCTGGCGATTCTATTTCTCCTGCGCTCTTAAGCTGGGGAGGACTACCAAACTTCGAATTACACGAGATCAAGGAAC
>WNFD01021665.1_pt1 | contig 11876 bp, 12 predicted proteins | sample 5400491 | NCBI WGS metagenome assembly WNFD01 (sample SAMN13153343, study PRJNA577476) | soil metagenome | isolation source: 120 cm saprolite under Douglas fir tree site 2 hole 2 replicate 2 | place: USA:California | collected 2015-04-18 | reverse complement strand
ACGAGCGCTGGCTGGCCGGGATGGAGAGCGCGCTCATCGAAACGGGTACGCTAAGCCGGGCAGAAATCGAAGCACGAGTGCGGCAGTTCGCGGCTGATCCCGACCTGCCGATGCCGCGCCGCGAGGATCCTGCGCGTGCGGACAGCATCGCGAACGCCTTGCGCTCGGGCAACCCGGTCACACGGAAGACTCGCCAGAAACCCCGCTTCGCCGCCGAGGATAAGATTGTGACGCGCAACCTTAATCCGCATGGCCACACGCGCTTGCCGCGCTATGCGCGTGGCAAGCGTGGTGTCATCGTGGCCCATCACGGAGCCCACGTTTTTCCGGACACCAACGCGCACGGCCTCGGCGAAAATCCGCAGCACCTTTACACGGTGCGCATCGCAGCGCGCGAGTTGTGGGGCGGTGGCGCCGAACCGAATGAAAGCGTGCTTATCGATCTTTGGGATAGCTATCTGGAGAAGGACAAGACCGCCGCCAAATCTGCCGTGCAGAAACCCATGCCCGCAGTAAAGAAAGTCGTGGCGAAGCCTCCGGCGCGAGCAACCAAAATGCCTGCACGCGCCGCTGCTTCAAAACGGTCGTTTGCCGCACCGCTTCCATCTCTCACGGCGGCCGCACCTGTAAAAAGTAAAAGAGCCAGAACGACAGTGGGCGCCGGGCGAGGTTCCGCCCGGAGTGGACGAGGTTCAGGCAAACCGATGAGGAAGAGCCGATGAGCGAACAAGAATCCGATAAGGGCCATCATCCACGCCCTTTGTCGCCGGCGGCGCTGCGCGCGAAAGCGATCGAGTCCTTGCTGGTCGAAAAAGGCCTGCTGGCCAGTGATGCGATCGACAGTGTGGTCGAGATTTACGAAAAAGACGTTGGTCCGCTCAACGGCGCCAAGGTCGTCGCCCGTGCCTGGAGCGATCCGGGCTATAAGCGCCGGCTGCTCGAAGACGGGACCCCGGCGATTGCTGAACTCGGCTTCGGCGGATTGCAGGGTGAGCACATGGTGGTGGTGGAGAACACGCCAAGAGTGCACAACGTGGTCTGCTGCACTTTGTGCTCCTGTTATCCGTGGCCGGTGCTTGGATTGCCGCCGACCTGGTACAAATCGCTCGCATACCGTTCGCGTATCGTCCGTGAACCGCGTGCGGTGCTACGCGAGTTTGGGCTCGAGCTGGCGGAGTCGGTCGAAATCCGCGTCTGGGACAGCAGCGCCGAAATCCGCTACCTGGTTCTGCCGGAGCGGCCGCCTGCGACGGCAGAGATGAGCGAGGGGGACCTGGCGTCGCTAGTGACGCGCGATTCCTTAATCGGAGTCGCGCGAGTCGAGACGCGCTAGCAGGCAATTAGCAATGGATAATTACGATCGGCTGTTCGGCAATGCCGGCTACATCGCCAGGCGTATCGCAAGCGACATCAGCGGTCCGGCGGCGATTCCGCGCCGCAACGGCGAGCCGGTGTTCAGTGAGCCCTGGGAGAGCCGCATTTTCGGCGCGGCGGTAGCGCTCTGCGAGCGCGGATTGTTTGAATGGGACGAATTCCGGGAACGGCTGATTTCCGAGATTGCATCGGCGGATGCACAGGCCAATGTCGCTGCGCCCGCCGCGTCGACGTATTACGAGCACTTCCTGTCAGCGCTCGAACGGCTGCTGATTGATAAAGGCATCTGCGCAGAAGAAGAAATCGAGCAGCTCACGAACGCAGAATCGCGCGATGCGCATGACCATCACTGAAAAAGGCCGGTTAATTAACCATTACGCGGTCGTGCGCTCGGTTGCCTCTCCCGGCCGGGAGAGGTCGCGCCTAAGGCGCGGGTGAGGGACCTTAAACTCCGAGATGCCGGGCGATCGTTTCGAGCACGCCATCGATTGCTTAAGACCCCTTCGTTGCGGAAGTGCGACGGTCAGACGCGTATCAGAATCCTTGATTATCGTCCCTCACCAGCTCGACGAAGACGCCGAGCGACCTCTCCCGATAGTAGGGAGAGGTATTCCGGAATCAGGTCCCGAGTTCGTTCAGTAGCGTCTTGGCGTCCTTCAAGTCTGGAGTGTCGAGACCTTCGGTAAACCAGTTGAAGATTTCAGCGAGCATTGTGCGCGCTTCGTCGCGGCGTCCTTCTTGGTCGAGCAGCCGCGCGAGGCTCATCGTCGTGCGCAGTTCCCAAGCTTTTGCGCTCATGTTGGTCGCGAGCGCAATCGATTCGCGGAAGTCGCGCTCAGCCAGTTCGGTTTGCTCCTGCTTGAGCCGGAGTTCACCGCGTATCCGGAGTGATTCGGGCCGGTATACGAGTTCGCCGGGATTTGCCTGAAGCGTTTGCTCGACGGTTTCCAGCGCCTCAGCGATAGCGCCTGAACGCTGCTGCGCTTCGGCCAAGAATGTTGTATACGGAGTGATGCCCGGGAAGCACGGCCCAAATTCGAGCATGCCATCTATTGCTTGGCGAATCAGCACAATGCCGTCGGTCGTGCGGCCTAACTGTGCCCGCGCATGACCGAGAACACATCGGCAGTTTCCTGCGATTTGCAGTATTTGATTTCTTTCGCATAGCTCGACCCCCTGCGCTGCCAACGCTTCGGCCTGCTCATATTCTCTCAGGAGAACCCGCAGATGCGCGCCGAGACTCCTCGAGAGCGCGACCTCGAACAGATTGTTCCCGATGGTGGTTGCCATCTGGGCGATTCGCTCGCGGGCAACATCGGCTCTGCCGAGCATCCAGGCGTTCCAGCTTGCGTACGCAAACGCTGCTGCGGCGCCACCACTGGGAAGCTGCCTAAAACCGGCATCGTCGAAGAACTTGAGCCCGGCTTCGAAACGTTGTTCGACGCCGGCGAGGTCGCCGCGCCAAAAGCGCGTTAAGATCTGGAGCGCATGCACGCCCGCGAGACTGAAGGCACTGCCTTCGCGAACAGCAAGGTCGAACGCCTGGTCGGCAAGCATACCCGCGGTGGGAAGGTCGCCCGAGCCGAAGGCGCCGAGGCATCTCGCCATCACCCAAATGCCGAGTTGCGAGAGGTTGCCGCTCTTCTCCGCCAGCGTCGCAGCCCGCTGGTTAGCCTCGATACTCTCGGGAGCGGAATGCCCTCTCGTTATCCAAAGCATCAAAATTACGCACTGCATCAGCTGCAGTTCGCGAAGGTCGCGCTCGGGGGATTGGGGCAGGAGGTTCAGCACGGCCAGGGCGTGATGATAGCTCTCGAGCGCTTCCCTAAATGCGTTGCGGCTCTCTGCGCCCTTGCCGGCCCTTAGCCATTCAGCGAGCGCGGGCTCAACTTCACCCGCTTCGGTCCAATGGCGGGCAAGAACTTCGGGATGTGCGTCCTTGAGGTCGGGGAATTTTTCTTGGATGGTGTGCGCGACCAGCCGATGCAGTTCTTTGCGGCGGCTTTTCAGCAGTGCCTCGTAGGCTGCGTCGCGGATTAACGCGTGCTTGAACTGATAGGTCGCGTCTGGCGCGAGGCCGCGTTCATAAAGCAGCTCCGCGTCGATCAGTCTGCGCAGCTCGCCTTGCAGCTCTCCATCGCTGACAGGATGGACCGCATGCAACAGTTCGTAGGAAAATTCGCCGCCGATGACAGATCCGAGCTGGAGAATCTCTTTGGCGGAGCCGAGCCGGTCCAGCCGCGCCATTAATGAATCATGCAGAGTTACCGGAATCTCGCGCCCGGTGAGCTTTGTATTGCCGCTTTCAAGCACTGCGCGGGTCAGTTCCTCGACGAACAGCGGCACGCCGCTGGCGCGTTCAACCACCGTGTCCACGGTTTCATCGGCGAGTGCGATGCGGGCGGCCACTTGCGCTATCATCTCGCGCACATTGCGGGCGCTCAGCCGGTTGAGCGTGATTTGCGTATGATGTGCGCGCAGCGGCCATTGGGCGCGGAACTCGGGCCTTGCGGTGTACAGCAGAAGCAGCCGCGCGGCCGCCCCCTGTTCGGCCAGCAGTTGGATCAGCTCCAGCGTCGATGGGTCCGCCCAATGCAAGTCTTCGATTACGATCACCAACGGCTGCGCATGAGCGGCACCGATCAACCAGTCTACGAGTGTGGCGAGCAGGCGCCGGCGCTGCTGCTCAGGTGAAAGCGCGGACGGTGAATACTTCGGAGATAACGGCAGATGCAGCAGTGGAGCAATAAGCGGGATGGCTTCGGCGGGTTGTAGTCCTGCGCGCGCAAGGCCGGACTGCAGTTCGGTGAGGCGTTCTTCTGCACCCCCTCCCTGGCCCTCCCCCGTATCAAACAACGGGGGAGGGGACAGAGTTAAGCCGCGTTGCGATGCTTGTTGCCCTCCCCCATTTCCTGACATGGGGGAGGGCCAGGGAGGGGGTGCAGGCTGAAATTTACTAGTACGCCGCTCGTCCTCCTTCTGCAGCTCTCGCAGATAGTTGTCCAACCGATCCAAGCTTTGCTCCCAGATCAACTGGCGAAGCACCTCTGCAACAGGGGTAAAACGGGGTGTTCTGATAAAACGGCGCAGCCGCGGCCTCTACCCAGATGTGGGGCGTTCCCGCAATTTGTTGCTGGAATTTCTGCACCAGGCGTGATTTGCCGATTCCCGCCTCGCCGATGATCAGCACGACCTGACCTTCACCTTCGAGCACACGCTGCCAACGATCGGTTAGCAGGCGCAATTCGTCTTCGCGCCCGACAAACGCTGTCAGTCCATGCGCTGCTGCCCCGGCCGCGAGCCGACCGCGCACTCCAGCCGGCTGGATCACCCGATAGAGTTGCACCGGCTGTTCAATGCCTTTGAGCGCCTGCGCTCCGCGATCTTCAACCACGAATAGCCCGGCAGTCAGCCGATGCGTAGCCGCCGATATCACGACGGTGTCTGGAGCAGCGGCCGCCTGGACCCGGGCGCCGCGATATTTGGCGCCTCGCCGAAGACGTCGGTCTCCTTACCGGCGCCCGCGCCAACCACCACCGCGCCTGAATCGATGCCGACCCGCACGGCTAGCTTCACAGGGGATGACAGGCTGAAGCCTGTCCCACTCTGATCGTTGAGCTTCGAGATAGCGTCACGGATAGCCAGTCCGGCGCGTGCAGCGCGTTCGGCATCGTTGTCGTGCGCCGCGGGATAGCCGAAGTAAGCCATCACGCCATCGCCGAGATACTTGGCGACGTGGCCGCCGAATCGTGTTATGGCCTCAGCGGCAGCACGATGGTAACCGGCCACCGTGTCCTGCCATTCCTCGGGATCGAGCCGCGCTGCAATCTCAGTCGAGCCGACCAGGTCGCAGAACAGCACCGTCAGATGGCGCCGCTCACCGGTTGGGCTGCTCGTGGGTACGGCCGGACGAATCGGGGTGGTGACCGTTAATGGCAGGCCGCATTCGCCGCAGAAGCGTGAGCCGGGCGCGTTGTCGAAGCCGCATTGCGCGCAGTGTGCCTTAAATGCTGCCCCGCATTGGTTGCAGAATTTCAGCTCGTCGGGATTATCGCTTCCGCAATTCGCACAGCGCATCATGTTTATCCCGCAGCCCACGTGCAACCGGTAATATGGTTGCATAGCGGAGCCCAATTGGAGCACCTCGGGTGCCTTTTCGTTTATGATCAGGCTTCGCTACAATCGGCGTCAACCAAGCGCAGGCCCATGCCCGAAGGCCGAGCATGGCGGTCCCGCCAGATCGCACGGCGGGTGGAGGACGTTAATGGGTTCCATTATGAAATTCGCGCGCCCGCGTCCGTTCATCCGTCAGCACCCTCACCCGCGCGTCACGGCGCTGGCGGAACAGCAGGCAAGCGCCGCGCCGCTCGCCCTCTCCCGCAACAAAGCGGGCGAGGGGCCACGAACGGCAGCGGAGCAGGAGGCGCGCGAAGCGCGTCGCTCGCTGTTTATCCTGATCGGCTCGTTTTTTGTCACTGCGACGGTGATGTGTGGCGCGGTGGTCGCGATGGTGTCGAGCACCTGGACCGACGTCATTATCATGTCGGCGTTCGTGTTGGTTTTCGCGCTGGCGAAAATAGTTCTGGCGAACGCGCTCCGCCAGGAGCCGGCAGTACAGCTTAGACGAACCGGCGCGGTCAAGACCGGCAAGCTCCGCGTCGCCGCTGGCAACGCGCAACCGGGTTCCCCTGGCGCGTAGCTAACAGTGCCAGCCGATGCGCTCGATCAGCGCGGGCACCAGTCCGGCGATTGGTATGCGCACCTGTTCGGTCGAATCGCGATCGCGCAACGTGACGGTGTCATCCTGCATGGTCTGATGATCGATCGTGACCCCGAACGGCGTGCCGATTTCGTCCATCCGCCGATAACGCCGGCCAATCGAACCGGCCTGGTCGTACGCCACGATGAAATAACGTTGCAGCATTTCTCGCACATTGTGCGCTTTCTCCGGCTGGCCGGCTTTGCGTAGCAGTGGAAACACTGCCACCTTGATCGGCGCCAGCCGCGGATCGAAGCGCAGCACGATTCGCTCTTGGCCTTCGACGACGTCTTCGTCATAGGCATCGAGCAAAAACGCCAACATTGCTCGATCAACGCCGGCCGCTGGTTCGACCACCCAAGGACGAAAACGGCCCTTGCTTTCCTCGTCGAAGTAGCTGAGATCCTTGCCGCTGTGGCGCGCGTGCTGTTCGAGATCGAAACTGCCACGCCGCGCAATGCCTTCCAGTTCGCCCCATCCGAACGGGTAAAGATATTCGATATCAGTGGTACCGCGCGAGTAATGCGAGAGTTCATCCGGCGAATGAGGCCGCAGGCGCAGATGGCCGGGATTGATGCCGTACTTCACGTACCATTGGAAGCGCGCATCGACCCAGTATTCGAACCATTTCAGCTCTTCGGCGGGATTGGGCGGCACGAAGAACTCCATTTCCATTTGTTCGAACTCGCGCGTGCGAAAAATAAAATTGCCGGGCGTGATTTCATTGCGAAACGATTTGCCGGTTTGGGCGACGCCAAATGGCAGCTTGACCCGCTGAGTATCGAGCACGTTGGCGAAGTTGCTGAAAATCCCTTGCGCCGTTTCGGGCCGAAGATAGATCGTGCTGGCGGTGTCTTCGACCGGCCCGACGAAGGTCTTGAACATCAGATTGAACTGGCGCGCTTCCGTCAGCTCACCGCCGCATTCCGGGCACCGCGTGCCATCGACGTGATCGGCGCGAAACCGCTGCTTGCAACTTTTGCAATCGACCAATGGATCGGTGAAATTCTGCAGATGGCCGGAAGCTTCCCAGATGCGGGGATGTTGCAGGATTGCACTGTCGAGGCCGATTACATCGTTACGCGACTGCACCATGTCGCGCCACCAGGCTTCCTTGACGTTGCGCTTGAGTTCAACGCCGGCCGGTCCATAGTCCCAGGTTGAGCCGAGTCCGCCATAAATATCGCTTGCCGGAAACACCAAGCCCCGGCGCTTGCAGAGGTTCACGATTTTGTCCATCGTGACCGCTCGCGTGGCCGCTTCAGTTTCGACCGACAAAAATGTCTCTCCTCAAAGATGGCAAGCGAACGCCCGCCGCCTGCTCAATGAATTTGCCATATCAACCGAGCTTGATGATTTCGACCGAAACACGGCCGCCGGGTGCAATCTCCAGAATTCCAACCGTACCCGGCACTCCCACCAGATTGCGGGGCAGTGTCGCACTGCCGGGATTCACGACCAACGTCGGCCCGAAACGCATGACGCCCTCCAGATGGCTATGTCCAAGCACCAGCACGTCAACGGGGCCACCAAAATGGTCCCGCATCGCGTTCATGAAAACCCTTTCGGAAGTTTCGTCGGGGGTCGGCAGAGCGTGAGCCAAGCCGATCCGCAGCTTCTCGACTTCGATCAGGTGAGCAGTGCTGACCCGCTGGTCGGGCGCGAGCTTGAACTGGTGGCCATCGAGGCCCTCGTCGCCGTTACCCAGCGCCGCGATGACCGGTGCGATCTCCGCCAACTCGTCGAGCACCCGGTTAACGTACACATCGCCCGCGTGCATCACGAGATCGACCCCGCGAAAGACCTCGAAGACGCGGGCCGGCAGATGCTCGCAAGCTTCTGGAATATGAGTATCAGAGATAAGTCCGATTCGCATTATGCCCTCGGAACAGGGCTTTCGCGTAGGCGAGGCTACAAACTATCATGGCTCCTGGAGGCCGGCAATTTCATCCCGGTAAAGAGCTATTACGGCCCGAGTGAGGTTCACGTGAGAATTGTCAGGATCGCCATTGCCGTTACGCTGATGGGGGCGCTGCTCGGGATCACTGGCTGCAGTCATAAATTGGTCGGTCGCGCTGGCGAGACCACGGTTAGCGTCTTCCCGACCAAGAAGGACTTCGACAACGTGATGTCGATGAAGTCACGGGGCGGCGCCGAAGGAATGGTCGGCGGGCTCGGCGAGACTCTCGTGGCAAAAAAAGTTGCCGAGAGCACCCAAGTCAAAATCCTGTCGTCAGATAACGAGGGCGACGAGATTCAAGTCCTCCAAGGTCCCAGTGCGGGACTGCGTGGCTATGTAGCGAAAGATAACGTGGATTAGCCTCGCTAAAATCTACCAAATGGCCGGCTTAATTGCTCCGGCACTCGTTGCCTTCCATTTGGCGGCGACAAACAGGGCAGGCTCGGGAGCGGCCGCCGTGATTTCAGAGATGCCCGCTACAGCGCGTTGGCGCCACGCTCCCCGGTGCGGATACGGACCACCTCTTCCATCGGCATAACAAATATTTTGCCGTCACCGATGCGGCCGGTGCGCGCAGCTCGTTCGATGGTTTCGACAACCTGGGTGGCGCTCTCATCGGCCACGATTATTTCCAATTTAACCTTGGGCAAGAAGTCGACCACGTACTCGGCGCCACGATAAAGTTCCGTGTGTCCCTTTTGGCGGCCGAACCCTTTGACTTCGCTGACCGTGAGGCCCTGGACACCGATACTCGACAGAGCTTCTTTGACCTCGTCAAGCTTGAACGGCTTGATTATCGCCTCGACCTTCTTCATATGACTCCTCTGGGTATATACGGGGAAAAACGCCGCCACCCGAGCGTGCCATTGTTATGATATCGTTATCTGTACCGTTAAGCAGCCGAGGCAAGTCCTCGACCAAGGTGACCTTCCACCAGCAGCGCACGAAACATTAAGCAAGCGAAATGCCATCGATGCTGCTTGAGTTTTCGTCTGGGTCTGGCGGATTTGTGTTCAATTGATGCCTACCTGATGACCATCCGACGAATGGAGGGCAGCGGGGTTGATGCTGTTGCTGTAGGTGCCTGGCGACCGAATCATTTTCTAGTAATGCCGATTTTTGCTCCGCCGATCGATGGTTCTTCGCCTCTTATCAGGCGAGCGATGTTTTCGCTATGACGCAACAGGACAACTGCCGTCATGATTATTGCCAGCAAGATGTAGGCTGGCGGGCAATCCAGTGCGGCAACCGTCGGCGGCAACGCCAGCGCGCCAAGCATCGAAGCGAATGAAACAATTCGGGTCAATGCCAACGCCACACCGAAAACTCCGACTACTATCCCAATTGGTTGAGGCGCCAATCCCATCCAAACCCCGAGCGAAGTCGCTACCCCCCGGCCACCGCGGAATTTCAAAAAGACAGACGCAATTGACCCGGCGAAGGCGGCAAATCCCACCGTCGCCAACGCGGGCGGCGCGGAACCAAGGACGAACCGCGCCAACTCGATCGAAATAAAGCCCTTGAAAACGTCGGCCACAAAAGTCACCGCAGCGGGCATTTTGCCTCCCGCTCGCGCCACGTTAGTCGTGCCGATGTTGCCCGAGCCAACTATCCGGGGATCAAATCCCCACGCGCGACCGACCAGCACGCCAACCGGAATCGCGCCAAATAAGTAGCCGACGGTGGTCAACAGCGCGAGTGCCAGTCTGACCCTCTTCGTATCGCCAAAAATCGGCTTTGGTCGGGGTGACTGGATTTGAACCAGCGACTCCTGCGTCCCGAACGCAGTGCTCTAGCCAGGCTGAGCTACACCCCGTCGCTTGCTTGAATACCATCGCCACGCTGCGATAGCGAGTATCCTTTATAGCACCGGATCATGGCCAAGGCGAGCCTACCAACATATCGGAACCAGCCCCCGCAGAATCGAGCCCAGGGTATGCGGCGCCCTTTCATCACTGGCCATCTTTTTCATGTCAGTGCTTAGGGTCCAGCCGCAGTGCTGCTTGAAGCTCGCCCCGCATTTGTCGAATGATCTCGGCGTAATCGCGATGACCGAAGATCCCCGAGCCCGAGACGAAGACATTGGCGCCCGCATTTGCCACCAACCCGATATTATCGACTTTGACACCGCCGTCGATTTCGATATCAATTTCGAGGCCGCGGCGGTCAAGCTCACGGCGAATAGCCCGGACTTTGCCGATGCTCTCGGGGATAAACCCCTGGCCGCCAAAACCCGGATGGACACTCATCACCAGGATCATGTCCAGATCTGCGGCGGCATCCAGTACCCGTGTTGGCTCGGTTTCAGGGTTTATCGCAACGGCAGCGCGAATTCCAAGCTCCCGTATTCGGGTGACAATCGCCGGGATATCTTCGCAAACCTCGGCATGTACGGAGATTGAATTCGCGCCCGCCTCGACGAACTGCTTCAGATAAAGCGCCGGCTTCTCAATCATCAAATGCACATCGAGCGGAAGCGCGGTAATTTTGCGCACGGATTCGAGCACCGGAATGCCGAAGGAAAGATTTGGCACGAAATGGCCGTCCATAACGTCGAAGTGAATCAGTTCAGCGCCGGCCTGCTCTACGCGGCGAACTTCTTCACCCAGGCGGGCGAAATCAGCCGAAAGGATTGAAGGGGCGATTCTGTAGGCGCGATGCATCGGTTTCGTGGACCTGCCAACGATAATGTTGAGTCAGCAGTATTGCTGCCTGACAGTTCAGATTATATCGCAAAGCCTAACTCGAACCCGTACTCAGCCAGCTATTAGTTTTTCAGCACTGCTTTTGCGCTGCCTGGACTTTAGCCCAATGGAATAGAGCAGGGGGTGGCATCAGCTCACCAGGGTAGTTTGCTTGAAGTTAAAATTACCACCACCACAACAAATTACCAGGAATAATACTTTTGCTGTTGTGCGCCGCTCTGCCGATTAACTCGCCGTTGAGGCCAAATACATTTCATCGGCGGTCTAAGCGCCCGTCGCTCCTGTGCGGCATTTTTGTTGCTCAGCGAACGGTCACACATCACTGACTTCCTGGTCGGAGGTCGGTTGGCGGAGGCGTTAGCCGGAGGGTGAAGATGACAGGTGGAAGCCTCGACCATCGGCTGTGCGATTGGGTAGTAACACTAATGCGTCGAGGTTCGCGATGCGTACAACTGCCGCATCCGTCGCCCGCGGCTCCGCAGAGCAGGCGCTACTTATTATCGGTCTCGCGCTGTTGCTCACTGTCTCCGGCTGCGCGACACATGTAACCCCCCTCGCGCCGCCGCCAGCGCCGATCACATACGCCCCTCACAAGCCGCCGCCCAAACCACCCGTCCATGTGGTGAAGGCCTCGTGGTATGGGACTAAATTTGCCGGGCGGCCGACCACCAGCGGTGAGCGTTTCGACCCCAATCGACTGACCGCAGCATCCAAGACGCTGCCGCTCGGGTCGGTCATCAAGGTGGAGAATCCAACAAACGGGCGCTCAGTGACGGTCCGGATTAACGATTGCGGTCCGTTTGTGCGTGGCCGCAGTCTCGACCTTTCGCGCGGAGCGGCGCAAAAAATCGGCCTCACCCACCAAGGCGTTGCGCGCGTCAAGCTTATTACGCTGGAATCTCCGCCCGATGCAGTTCCCTGCGCTCGTTAAGCGCAGTGCTTGAGGCGAGCAGCAAAGAAGCCGTCCAATCCGTCGACATCCGGCCGCGTTCTCATGTAACCCTCGCTGTCGAGGATCCCTTTGAGTTGCTCGGCCGCGGGCGGTGTCCGGTCGACCTCAACCCCCGGATTTTTGGCG
>WNFD01008085.1_pt1 | contig 11877 bp, 6 predicted proteins | sample 5400491 | NCBI WGS metagenome assembly WNFD01 (sample SAMN13153343, study PRJNA577476) | soil metagenome | isolation source: 120 cm saprolite under Douglas fir tree site 2 hole 2 replicate 2 | place: USA:California | collected 2015-04-18 | reverse complement strand
ACCGGATGGATGGTAGCGCGATCTGTACCCTCGACCGGATTCATGAGGCCGGGCTCTGGGCGGCAATCCTGCCGCCCGCCCATGCGATGACCCCGTATCGACTTCGTGCCGACATGCCCGGCGGTCCCTTTGAATTCGAAGACGCCTATCGCTTCCCGCCGATCCTGGGGGAACTTGACGTACATCTTCTCGCGGAAGGCTCGCATCTCGAAAATTACGAACGGCTCGGTGCGCATGGCAAGACAATGGACGACGTAACGGGGACGGCTTTCGCAGTCTGGGCACCCAATGCGCGTCGCGTCAGTGTGGTCGGCGATTTTTGCAGCTGGGACGGCCGCCGCCTGCCCATGCGCTACCGGCATGAATGCGGTGTCTGGGAATTGTTCGTTCCGCATGTCGGCGCCGGCGCTCTCTACAAATACGAGATTAAGGACCTGCATGGCGAACTGCTGCCGCTGAAGGCCGATCCTTACGGGCTGAGCGCCGAGCGTGCGCCGCGCACCGCATCGGTGGTTGCCCATCTCGGCGGGATCAAGTGGCATGACGAGAGCTGGATGGCGAGCCGGCTCGCGGCCGGTGCCCGCGATGCGCCGATCTCAATCTACGAAGTACATCTCGGCTCCTGGCGACGCGTGGCCGAGGACGGCAATCGCTATCTGACTTATCGCGAGCTCGCGGAGCATCTCGTACCCTACGCCGCGGCGATGGGATTCACGCATCTTGAGCTGATGCCGGTGAGCGAGCATCCGTTTGACGGTTCCTGGGGCTATCAGCCGATCGGTCTCTATGCACCGACCAATCGCCACGGCAGTCTCGAGGATTTCGCCGGCTTCGTCGATGCGTGCCATCGCGCCGGACTTGGCGTACTCGTCGACTGGGTGCCGGGCCATTTTCCCACCGATCCGCATGGGCTCGGCAATTTCGATGGCACGCATCTCTACGAGCACGCCGACCCGCGGCAGGGTTTCCACCTGGATTGGAACACGCTGATCTACAATTACGGCCGGCGCGAAGTGGTAAATTTCCTGCTCGGCAACGCGCTCTTCTGGCTCGATCGCTACCACATCGATGGCCTACGGGTCGATGCCGTCGCCTCGATGCTCTATCTCGACTACAGCCGCCAGCCTGGCGAATGGGTACCGAACGTCTATGGCGGCCGTGAGAATCTTGAGGCAATCGCGCTTCTCAAGCGACTGAACGAGCTCATCGCCGAGCGGCACCGGGATGCGTTGACTGTCGCGGAAGAATCGACAGCATGGCCGGGCGTGTCGCGGCCGATCCGCGAGGGCGGGCTTGGCTTCGGCTACAAGTGGAACATGGGATGGATGCACGATACGCTCGACTATATGTCGCGCGATCCCATCCATCGCCGCTGGCACCATCATGCACTCACTTTTGGCCTGCTCTACGCCTTTTCGGAAAATTTCATTCTCCCCCTCAGCCATGACGAGGTTGTGCACGGCAAGGGTTCGCTCCTGGCCAAGATGCCGGGAGACAATTGGCAGCGCTTCGCTAATCTGCGTGCTTATTTCGGCTTCATGTTCGGCCATCCGGGAAAGAAGCTGCTCTTTATGGGCGGCGAGTTGGCGCAGGAACGCGAGTGGAGTCACGATCGTAGCCTGGACTGGCACCTGCTCGGCTATCCCCTGCACAGCGGTATCCAGGCGCTGATCCGCGATCTCAATCGTGGCTATCGCGAGATCGGCGCTCTGCACGAGCGCGACAACGAAGTGAGCGGTTTCGACTGGGTCATCGCGGACGACGACCTGCAGAGCGTTCTCGTGTTCCTTCGTTTCGGGCACGATCCCGAGCGTCCGGCGCTCGTCGCGTGCAATTTCACGCCCACGCCGCGTCACGGCTATCGTGTCGGCGTGCCGCTACCCGGTTTCTGGCGAGAGGTGATCAATACCGACGCGCAAGCATATGGCGGAAGCGACGTCGGCAATTCGGGGGGCGTTTGGTCGGACGACATGTCTTCCCACGGCCGCGCCTACTCGGTCACTCTGACCCTGCCGCCGCTTGCAACGGTAATCTTCCAGCGCCGTCCGGGTTAAGGAGAGCACTGCGTGCCAGCTGCTCGGATAAGGTCGGGCCTGCCCTATCCGCTCGGCGCCACCTGGGACGGCAAGGGGGTAAACTTTGCACTCTTCTCGGCCAATGCGGCAAAGGTCGAGCTGTGCCTGTTCGATGCAGCAGGTGTGCGCGAGATCGCCCGCCACACGCTGCCCGAATGCACCGACGAGGTTTGGCACGGTTATCTCTCCGATGCGCGTCCCGGCACGCTCTACGGCTATCGGGTCGACGGGCCCTACGATCCGACGCACGGCCACCGCTTTAATCCCCACAAGCTGCTGCTCGATCCCTATGCCAAGTCGCTGCATGGCAGCTTTCGCTGGTCCGATGCGCTTTTCGGCTACCGCCTCGATTCACCACGCCAGGATCTCTCGTTCGACCGCCGCGACAGCGCGCGCGGCATGCCGAAATGTCGCGTCGTCGACCCCAGCTTCACCTGGGGTGACGATCGCCAGCCCGATCGCCCGTGGCCTGAAACGATAATCTACGAAGCGCATCTGCGCGGCATCACCAAGCTGCATCCTGCAGTCCCGGAAGCATTGAAGGGAACCGCGGCGGGCTTGAGCGTGCGCGAGATCATCGACTATCTCAAGGCGCTCGGGATCACCGCCATCGAGCTGCTCCCGATCCACGCCTTCGTCACCGGCCGGCATCTCTCCCAGCACGGGCTTGCCAATTACTGGGGCTACGATTCGATCGCCTTCTTCGCGCCCGAGCCGCGCTATCTCGCGACCGGCTCATTGGCCGAATTCAAGACCATGGTGACGCTGCTTCATGATGCAGGGATCGAGGTCATTCTCGATGTCGTCTACAATCATACCGGTGAGGGAAATCAACTCGGCCCGACGCTCTGCTTTCGCGGCATCGACAATGCGTCCTATTACCGGCTCGCCGCCGACCCGCGCGGCTATGTGGATTTCACCGGCACCGGCAATACGCTCAATCTGAGCCATCCCCGGGTGCTTCAGATGGTCATGGACAGCCTGCGCTACTGGGTCGTCGACATGCATGTCGATGGGTTCCGCTTCGACCTCTGCACGGGGCTCGCGCGCGAGGCTCACGGTTTCGATCCGGGCAGTGGCTTCCTCGACGCGGTTCGCCAGGATCCCGTGCTCTCCCGCGTCAAGCTGATCGCCGAACCATGGGACGTCGGACCGGACGGTTACCAGCTGGGAAATTTCGGCCCCGGCTGGTCGGAGTGGAACGATCGCTTCCGCGACAGTGCGCGCCGTTTCTGGCGTGGCGACGAGGGCGTCCTACCGGAATTGGCGGCTCGGCTGGCCGGCTCAGCCGATCTCTTCGACCGCCGCGCCCGGCGGCCGTCTTCGAGCATCAATTTCGTTACCGCGCATGACGGGTTCACGCTTGCCGACCTGGTCTCCTACGAGCACAAACACAATGAAGCGAATGGCGAGGCCAATAGCGATGGTCACAACGAGAACTACAGCGTCAACTACGGCGCCGAGGGTCCGATCGACGACGTCGCGGTAACCGCATTGCGCCGCCGCCATCGGCGCAATCTGCTGGCGACGCTGTTGTTCTCGCAAGGAACGCCGATGCTGCTGGCCGGCGACGAATTTGGCCACGGCCAGAAGGGCAACAACAACGCCTATTGCCAGGATAACGAGATCAGTTGGCTCGACTGGGCGGGGATTGGGCCGACGGAACAAGAAACCATCGCCTTCGTTCGCCGATTGATCGCGCTGCGCCGCCAGTACCCGGTCATCCGCTGGCCGCGCTTCCTGCATGGGCACCATCGCAGTCCGGAGGGAGTCAAGGACATCACCTGGCTATCGCCCGCTGGCGCCGAAATGACGCCGGAGCAGTGGCAGGACGCGCAGCGCCGCTGCCTCGGCCTGATGCTCAATGGCGAGGCGGAAACGCGGACCAACGTCAACGGCACGCCGATTGCCTGCCCGCTGCTGATCTTCCTGATCAATGGGGGCGCCGAAGCGGAGGACTTCGTCTTGCCGGCGGTCCCGCACGGCGTCGGTTGGTCGAGACTGATCGATACGGCGTCGGACGGCGAACCTGCCAAGGATCTCATCGGCTTTGAGACCGCGGTGCGGCTCGATAGCCGGTCGGTAGTGCTCGTCTGCCTTACTGGAACGGAACGGGAGGGCTGAGACCTGCCGGCACGGTATCGCCATGCTCTGCCCTTCGGCGCAGAGATTTTGTCCGACGGAGCGGTGCGGTTCCGACTATGGGCACCGGCGCAACCCGCCGTGACCGTTGTCGTCGAGGACGGCGAAGGCGCAATCGAGCTTACGATGGCGCCCGGTGGCGATGGCTGGTTCGAGCTCACGACCGATCGGGCGGCACCGGATTCGCGCTACCGCTATCGCCTTGCCGATGGTTTTACGGTTCCCGATCCTGCCTCGCGCTATCAACCGGACGACGTGCATGGTGCCAGCCAGATCATCGATCCGTGCCGCTATGTTTGGCAGAATGACGGCTGGACCGGGCGTCCCTGGGAAGAGGTCATACTCTACGAGACGCATCTCGGCTGCTATAGCGCCGAAGGCAATTACGACGGCGTACGCCGCCGTCTCGACCATCTCGTGCGACTTGGCATCACCGCGATCGAGCTCATGCCGCTCGCCGATTTCGAAGGTCGCTGGAATTGGGGATATGACGGCGTGCTGCCCTTCGCGCCCGATTCGACTTACGGCACGCCGGACGCGCTGAAGCGCCTGATTGATGAGGCCCACGGCCGCGGCCTGATGATGTTCCTCGACGTCGTCTACAATCATTTTGGCCCGAGCGGAAATTATCTCCATCGTTACGCGCCTGGCTTCTTCACCGATCGCTACCACACGCCCTGGGGACAGGCGCTCAACTTCGCCGCGCCAGAGAGCCGTCCGGTGCGAGATTTCATGATCCACAACGCGCTCTACTGGCTTCAGGAGTATCGCTTCGACGGTTTGCGTCTCGACGCCGTTCATGCGATTCGCGACGATAGCCAACCCGATATTCTCTCGGAAATTGCCGCGACTATCCACGCGCAGATCGACCGTGCGCGGCAAGTCCATCTCGTGCTCGAGAACGATGACAACGCGACGCGCTACTTGCAACGCGACGACGAAGGACGGCCGCGCCTCTATGTCGCGCAATGGAACGATGACTTCCACCACGCCGCGCATGTTGCCGTCACCGGCGAGACGCACGGCTATTACGCGGACTACGCGGAGGCTCCGATCCGCGACCTGGCGCGGGCACTCGCCGAAGGTTTCACCTATCAGGGCGAGGTTTCGCTCCATCGGCGGGGAGCTCGACGCGGCAGACCAAGTGCCGGGCTGCCGCCAACCGCCTTCGTCAGCTTCATCCAGAATCACGATCAGATCGGCAACCGTGCTTTCGGTGAGCGGCTCGCCGTGCTGATCGATGAGCAGGCGCTACGGGCGCTTACCGCTGTGATGCTGCTGTCGCCGCAGATCCCGATGCTGTTCATGGGCGAGGAGTGGGCGAGCGAGCGTCCGTTCCTGTTCTTTTGCGATTTCGTCGGCGAGCTGGCGCAAGCGGTACGCGAGGGTCGGCAACGCGAGTTTGCGCACGATCACCCCGATACCGCGACCGGGCGACAGATTCCTGACCCCAATGCGTACGATACCTTTGCCCGCTCATCGCTCGACTGGCACGAGGGCGAACGCACAAAGGGACGCCGCCACTTTGAGCTCGTTCGGCACCTCCTCGAGCTACGCCGCACCGCCATCGTGCCGCGGCTCGCCGGAATGGCGGGGAATAGCGGCGGCTACGAAATTCACGCCGGGAAGGCCCTACGGGTTCGCTGGCGGCTCGGCGATGGCTCACGCCTTGCCCTGATCGCCAACCTGTCTGCGCAACCGACCGGCGATGTCGGTTGGGCGCTCGATGGCGAATGCCTCCACATGGAGCCCGCTGGTTGGCCCATAGCGGGCCCTCTCGAGTGCTTGCCGGCTTGGGCCGTTTGTTTCGCACTCGAAGCTACGACGACGCCGCGATGACGGATCGTGGATTGCTCAACCGCCTGACCGAGCTCGCCGGTCTTCAGACATCCTACCGCGACGCCTGGGGGACGCAGCGCGAAGTCCCCGACGCGAGCCAGCGCGCCCTGCTCGCAATCATGGGCTACCCCGCCGACAATGATGATGCGGCGACGCGCGCGATCAGCGATATCGAGCATCGCCGTCACGACGCGCTGCTGCCGCCCATCGTCGTGGCGCATGAGGATGAAGGGTTCGCCATGGTGCCCATCACCATACCGGCGGGACAGCGCGGCCGCCTCACCTGGCGCCTGGCGAGTGAGGATGGCGCGGTGCTCGAGGGTAGCGTGGAGCTTGCAGCGCTGCCGCTGGTAGATACGGCCCCGAACGGGCGGGAGTGCCGCCGCCTCACCATCGGGCAGCCGGTTTCGCGCGGCTATCACGACCTGACGATCAAGATCGCCGCCAATCGCCGCGTCGGCAACAGCGCGGGCGCACGCCTGATCATGGCGCCGCGGCGATGCCACCGACCGATTTCGCTCGACGGCGATGGACGGCGCTGGGGTATCGCAGTGCAGCTTTACGCGATCCGCTCGGAGCGCAATTGGGGCATCGGCGATTTTACCGATTTGCTCGAGATCGTGCGCGGTGCGGCGCGCCTCGGCGCCGCTGCAGTGGGACTCAACCCGCTGCACGCGCTGTCACTGCTGCAACCGGAATCGGCGAGCCCCTACGCGCCGAGCAGCCGCGTCTTCCTCAACATTCTATATCTCGACATCGAGGCGCTGGATGACTTCCGCGACAGCGCAACGGCGCGCCGTGTGGTCATGGATCCGCGTTTCCAGGCGCGGTTGCGTGCCGCGCGCGATGCAAGGCTGGTCGACTATGCATCTGTGGCGGCGTGCAAGATCGAGATTCTCGAGCTGCTCTACCGCTCATTCAGGGAAGTGTGCCGGCGCGATCCAGAAAGCCCGCGTGTCCGCGAGTTTCGCGATTTCTGCGAGAGCGGCGGGCGTGCGCTCCGGCATTTCGCGCTGTTCGAGACGCTTGCCGAGCGGGCCAAGGCGGAGGGCAGGGGACTCGGCTTCCGCAGCTGGGACGCCGAGCTGCATGATCCGGAGAGTCCAGCCGTTCGAAAGACTCATGAGGAATTCGCCGAGCGCGTCGAGTACCACCAATATCTGCAATGGCAGGCGGAGCGACAGCTTGCGGAGGTGCGCCGGACCACGCAACGGCTCGGCATGTCGATCGGCCTTTATCACGACCTCGCGGTGGGCGTCGATGGCGGCGGCGCAGAGGCCTGGGACTGGCAGGCGGTGCTGGCGTCCGGGGCGAGTGTCGGCGCCCCGCCGGACGAGTGGAACCTGACGGGCCAGGATTGGGGGCTCCCGCCATATCATCCTCAGCGTCTTCGCGAGCAAGGCTATGCGCCCTTCATCGAGTTGCTGCGCGCCACAATGCGTCGCGGCGGCGCTCTGCGCATCGACCATATTCTTGGATTGATGCGGCTCTATTGGATCCCGTTCGGCGCAGTGCCGGGCGAGGGCGCCTATGTCAACTGTCCGTGGCGCGAGCTGATGGCGATCGTGGCGCTGGAGAGCCGACGCAATCACTGCCTCGTCGTCGGCGAGGATCTCGGCACAGTACCCGAGGGATTGCGCGAGGCGATGGTGGAGGCGGGCATTCTGTCCTACCGCTTGCTCTATTTCGAAAAGGACTCCGAGACTTCCTGCCGACCGCCGGAACGCTATCCGCGTGAGGCGCTGGTCGCCGTCGGGACGCATGACCTGCCGACGCTGGCCGCCTACTGGTCGGCAAGCGACCTCGCGCTGCGCGATCGCCTGAGTCTATGGCCCTCGCCGGCAAAGCGTGATGCCGCGCTGCGCACGCGAGAGACGGATCGCGCGGCCCTGGTCGCGCTACTGCGCAGCGAACAATTGCTGGACCCTGAGGCGGTCCCCGAGAAGCCGCCGATCACCGCTCTCTATGGCCTCCTCTCGCGAACGCCGTGTCGGCTGCTCATGGTTCAGATCGAGGACGTCGTGAGCCAGATCGAGCAGATGAATGTTCCCGGAACCGATCGGCAATACCCGAATTGGCGCTGGCGGCTTGCCGTAGACTTGCGTGCGTTCCTCACGGGAGAACATTTGTTGACATTGGCCCGAACGCTCGGCTCGTCGCGCGGCGACCGCGCAGGCGCCATGCCGGCGCTGGCTGGCGAGGACCGGGAAGTTCCCGCGGCAATTCCCGGGGCGACCTACCGGCTCCAGCTGACGCGCGATTTCACCTTCGACGACGTGTCGCGCGTCGTGCCTTATCTCGCCGCGCTGGGCGTTAGCCATCTCTATCTATCGCCGTGGTTCGCCGCACGGCCCGGCAGCCAACACGGCTACGACATTACCGATCACAACGCCTTCAATCCGGAGCTTGGCGGGGCCGACGGCTTCGAGCACATGGCCGCGGTGCTTGGTGATCACGGTCTTGGACAGATCGTCGATTTCGTCCCCAACCATATGGGGATCGGCAGGGCGGACAATGAATGGTGGCTAGACGTGCTGGAATGGGGGCGCGCGTCGCCCTATGCCGCCTATTTCGACATCGATTGGGAGCCGACCGAGCAGCATCTCCACAACAAGGTGCTGCTGCCTTTCCTGGCCGATCACTATGGGCGTGAATTGGAAGCCGGCAAGCTCGTTCCCCGCTTCGACGCCGGGAGCGGATCCTATAGCGTCTGGTATTTCGAACACCACCTGCCGGTCGCGCTCGATCACTATGCGAGCTTGCTGCGTCTGGCGGGCAGAACCGACGCAGCGGTCTGTGACGCGATCGTCTCGCTCGCCAAGCGCTTCGAGCGGTTGTTCGCCGCGGGAATCTCGATGCACGAGGTCGAAAGCCGTGCCGAGGCGCGCAACTTGCAGGCGGAGCTCGCCGATCTCGCCTGCGAGCGCGCGCCGGTGGCTGAGGCGCTCGCCCGTGGTATTGCCGCGCTCGCCGGCAAGCCGGGAAATCCGGACAGCTTCCAGTCGCTCCACCGTCTTCTTGAGCACCAGCACTACCGATTGGCTTACTGGCGCGTCGCCTCGGACGAGATCAACTATCGTCGCTTTTTCAACATCAACGATCTTGCTGGCATCCGCGTCGAGAATCCTGAACTTTTTGCCGCGATCCATCGTCTCGTGACGCGTCTCATAGGCGAGCGCAAGCTGCACGGATTGCGCATCGATCATATCGATGGGTTGTTCGATCCCGGCGAGTACTGTGCCCGGCTGCAGGCGCTGATCGCCCCGGGATCGGAGAAGGGCGCGTCGCGCTATATCGTCGTCGAGAAGATTCTGGCACGGCACGAGCGGTTGCGCGCGGATTGGCCGGTGGCGGGAACCACCGGTTACGATTTCATCAGCCAGCTTGACGGATTTCTGGTCGAGGCGCGGCAAGAGGCGGCGGCGACGCGCAATTATGCGCGTTTCATCAGGCGGGAAGCCGATTTCGACGAGCTGCTGCGCGATGCCAAGCATCTCGTGATGGATACCATGCTCGGCAGCGAGCTCGGCGTGCTCGCGAGCGATCTTCATCGCATCGCGCAGCGCCACTGGAGCAGCCGCGATTATACGTGGGACGGGTTGCGCTGGGCACTGCGGGCGGTGATCGCCTGTTTTCCGGTCTATCGCAGCTATGTGACCTCGCATGGGACATCGGCGGAGGATCGGCGCGATATCGATTGGGCGGTGGCGCGGGCACGCAAGGAGTGGCGCGGACTCGGGCAGGAATTTCTCGATTTCATCCATGCCGTCCTGACGACCGATCTTGCGCGCACGCCGGCAGGCGAGGCAGTGCGCGACGAAGTGACGAGATTTGCCATGAAGTTTCAGCAATACACCGGCCCGGTGATGGCGAAGGGACTGGAGGATACCGCCTTCTACCGCTACCATCGGCTGGTCTCGCTCAACGAGGTCGGCGGCGATCCGCGGCAGTTCGGCTTGTCGGTTGCCGCCTTTCATCACGCCAATCAAGAGCGCGCCCGCGATTGGCCGCATGCCATGCTGGCGACGGCGACGCACGATACCAAACGCGGCGAGGACGTCCGCGCGCGCGTGGCGGCGCTCTCGGAGATCCCGTCGGAATGGGCGCAGGCGACCACCCGATGGGCCAATCTCAATCAACGCCACAAGCAGGAATTCGATGGCAGGCCGGCGCCGGGCCGCAATGACGAGTACCTGCTCTATCAGACGCTCGTCGGTGCGCTACCGACCCGAGCGTCTGCAGGCCTACATGCTCAAGGCGGCGCGCGAGGCAAAGGAACGCACCTCATGGGACAATCCGAATTCGGACTACGAGGCCGCGCTGAGCCCGTTCATCAGCCGCATCCTTGATGCCAAGCGCGGCCGACCCTTCTTGCGGCATTTCCTCCCCTTCCAGGCACGCGTCGCGCGCCTCGGCATGTTGAACAGCCTGGTCCAGACTGCGCTCAAGCTGCTGTCGCCTGGCGTGCCGGACATCTATCAGGGGACCGAGCTGTGGGACCTCAGCCTGGTCGACCCCGACAACCGGCGCCCGGTTTCGTTCGCCGAACGCGCCGCGCTTCTCGACGAGATCGCCGCCGTCGCGGCGCTGCCGAGCGAGCGCCTGCCGACGGCCGTCGATCGATTGCGGGAGGCCTGGCCCGACGGCCGCATCAAGCTTTACCTCCTACGCCGATTGCTCGCCCTGCGCCGCGAGATGCCGCAGCTTTTCGCCGGTGGCGACTATCGGCCGCTCGCCGTCGAGGGCGGTCAGGCCGAACGCGTCTGCGCCTTCCAACGCGCTCGCAATGGGCGAAGGGTGATCGTCGTCGTCGGCCGACACTTCGCGGCGCTCACCGCGCCTGCCGCCACGCTCCCCGCCCCGGCGGCGTGGCAGGACACCTCTGTGGCAGTTGCCGAGAACGGCTCGGCGGCGCTGCGCGACATCCTCACGGGTCGCTTCACCGGCGAAAAGGCCGCGATCCCGATCAGCGAACTGTTCGTCAACCTGCCGGTCGCCGTCCTGGTCTAGCGCGGGTAGCCAATCGGATTGCGCGAGGTCTCCCGCAGGATGAGCAGCCGCATCAGTTGCTGGCGCTGCTCCGGCGTCATCGTACGCGCGGATGGCGGGGTACTCGCCGCCGAGGCGGGGGCTATAGCCGTTGCGCCGCTCTCGGGGGTCGAGGCAGCGCTGGCGTCTGGCGGCTTCAGCGCGGCGACACCGGCGATCGCCAGCGCGGCTTGGCTGGCGGCGGCATTCGCATCGGCCGGTGGGCTTTGGGATTGCGCCGCCACCTGGGCGGCGGCGGAGATGAGAAAGGTGACGGAGAGGGCCGCGAGGAGAGCCGGTTGGCGGGGACGAGAATGCATGACGCATCTCCGAAGGCATTCGCGTCAGCGCTCGTTGCGGCACAAGCGATGCCTCTGCTAGCGAGAACGGCGACAAGAAGATGCTTGTTCGCGGTTTCCCACGAAGAGACGACGTTTTTTTTGCGCCGCCGGCGCGGCGCGGCGAAGCGGCGGTTGCCGCCAAATGAACCCTGCCGCGCCACAAAGTCGTCAACCTTGCCGGTCCATCATCATGCTTAGCGGATCGCGCCAGTGACGCTGGGAGAAATGCGATGACGGGGTGGAAGATGACGATGATCGAACCGACGCTCGACGATTTGCTTGACGATGAGATCATGACGCCGGTCATGCGCAGCGCCGGCATCGACGCGGCGCTGCTGAGGCAGCATCTCGGCGAAACCGCGCGCCGGTTGAGCGAGCGAGCGGTTAAGCTGCCGCCGCCATCACCGCGCGCCGTCCATCCGCCCGCGGCCTGCTGCTTGGCCTGACCGTCC
>WNFD01018104.1_pt1 | contig 11878 bp, 8 predicted proteins | sample 5400491 | NCBI WGS metagenome assembly WNFD01 (sample SAMN13153343, study PRJNA577476) | soil metagenome | isolation source: 120 cm saprolite under Douglas fir tree site 2 hole 2 replicate 2 | place: USA:California | collected 2015-04-18 | reverse complement strand
CGCGCGTGTAACCGCCTCGTCGAACGAGAGGCCTTTTTCGATTTCCGTGAGAACGACATTGGTGGTGGAATTGAGCACGCCGGAAAAACCGCGCAACTCCGTTGCCGGCAAACCCAGCGGGAACATTGAAAAAATCGGCACGCCATCCATGACCGTGGCTTCGTAAAGAAACTTTTTCTTTTTTTCGCGAGCGAGCGCGGTGAGTTCGCGAAAGGCATGCACGATCGGCCCTTTGTTCGCGGTGATCGCGTGCGCGCCAAGTTCGAGCGCGGCCTTCAGGTGCTCGACCGCGGGCTGGCCGGTTTGCGCATCGAGCGCGCTGGCCTCAAACAAAACATCCGCGCGCGATTTCTCGAGCCACTCGCGAACGTCCCGGCACGCATGGGACGGGGGAGCGGGCCAGCGGCCATCGAGGATCGCGAGGGGACTTAGGCCATCGGGGCCGGCCACCCAGCCGGCCCGTCGCGTGGCCACACCCGTCAACCGCCAGCGCACGTCATAGCGGCGGCGCAGCTCTGATTCCTTGGCGATGAGCAAGCGCAGAAACGCCTTGCCCACGTTGCCAAAACCGACGATCGCGAGATTATAAGAAGGGATGGCCTCGCTCTTTCCGAATCAGTGTGCCGTTGCAGCCGTCAGTTTTGCAGCGGCGGAGGAGATCAGCACGGCCTCATCCTGCAAGACGCGCGCGACGACAACAATTCCCTCGTCGGCCTGCTTCCAATGTTTTTGCTCGATGGCTTCGCGGACGGCGGGCACGGTCTTCGCCGCGTAGCCGGTATAAAAACCCGGGGCGTAGAGCTGGTGTTTGAACCAAGGGCGATTGGGAAGGCCGTCGGCGGTCGTGAGTTTGCGCTCGCTCTCGATGAGCATCTTGTTAACTTCGGCGAGCGACGCGGACGCCAGAGCTGCTCCGCCGTTGGCATTCGCTTGTTCCAGGGCCCTGTGGTATTCCACGGCGCTGCGCGCGAGCGCATCCACGGCGTTCTCAAAGGGAGCGAAATTCAGATGTAGAGGGACCGTTTCCGCAGCGGGTGGTACAAGAGGCCGCTTGGGGTCATTGGTGGCCTTGAAAACGCCTTCTTCGATTTCCTTGTTGCGTTCGCGAATGTCGTCCTGCATTTTTTGCGAAAGAGTTTTCAGCTCCTTCAGGTAGGTCTGCACGGTGTCCGCAAAATCTCCGAACTCGAAAGGAAGCAAGTCCGCGTCGGCCAAGCGCATCACAGCGGTGCCGCCGGTCTGCGCCAGCGCACGCCCGTAGACAAAATCCGTATCGCTGAAATGCGTGTACCAGTAGAAATCGTCGTAGATGGAATGGTAGATGCCGCCGTCGTCTTCGCCGCCGAATCCGATATTGAGCGAGGCCACGCCGTCATGCTGGAGAAATGCAGTGTAGTCCGAGCCGGAGCCGAGCGCGGGAACACGAAGATCGACGCGCTTGCGAATTTCCTCGCGCTGCTCCGAGGTTTTAGCATTGGAAATTTCTCGAAGTTGCTGGCGCTTCCACGCACTTAGTTTTGTTTCCGGGTCGGATATCTCGCGCGCGATATCGTTGCTGAATTTTTCGAGCGAGTGTGAGCCCTCGATGTTGAGATAGCCGCGGCCATTGCCGTCCGAATTGATATACGCGACGCCGTGCGCGCGGAGTTCGTCGTAGTGCTGTTCCGCCCACTCGGTCGAACCCAGCAATCCGGGTTCTTCTCCGTCCCACGCACAATAAATGATGGTGCGTTTCGGCTTCCAGCCGGACTTAACCAGCTCACCGAGAGACCGCGCTTCTTCCAGGATAGCGACTTGTCCGGAGATGGGATCCTCCGCGCCGTTGACCCAGCCGTCATGATGATTGCCGCGAATCACCCACTCATCGGGAAAAGTTGCGCCTTGAATTTTTGCGATCACGTCGTAAACCGGCTTGATGTCCCAATTTGATTTGACTTTGAGGTGAACTTTCGCGGGGCCGGGGCCGACGTGATAGGTGATGCCGAGGCCGCCGCGCCATCCTTCCGGAGCCAGCCGGCCGGTCAGCGCAGCAAGCAGCGGCTGCGCGTCGGCATAGGATATCGGCAGCACAGGAATTTTGGTGATCGTGGGGGCATCTTCCACCTTCAGCCGCTTGGCGTCTTTCGTGGCGCCAACGCCGGGCGTGAGAGGGTCACCGGGATAAAACGGCATGTCCGCGACGCTACCGCGCTGGACTCCATCGGGCGGGCGGTAGGCGCCAGCGGGGAAGGTTTCACCTTGCACAAATCCGTCTTCATGGGGGTCGGAGTAAATCAGGCAGCCAATAGCGCCGTGTTCGGCTGCAACCTTGGGCTTGATGCCGCGCCAGGAGTGGTAGTAACGCGCGATGACGATTTTCCCTTGTACGGAAATACCCATGCGGTCGAGCTGCTCGTAATCCTCGGGGATACCATAGTTAACGTAGACGAGAGGAGCGGTCACGTCGCCGTCGATCGAGTAAGCGTTATAGGTGGGAAGCTGCTCGGATTGCTGATTTGAGGTGGGGTCCTGCGAAAGCGTTGGTTCTTGGAGCTTGGCGACGAATTTGGGGCCGCCTTCGACAAGTTCAACGACGCGTTCCTTGGGCGTTGGAAAGAGCACGTCAAACTGCTCGATGTGCGTATCGAGACCGAACTCCTTGAATTTAGCGGCGATCCATTCGGCGTTCTCTTTGTCATAGGCAGAGCCAACGTGGTGCGGGCGCGCCGAGAGCTTTTGCATGTAAGCGCGGAGATTTTCGGGGCTGGGAATGGCGCGCAGTTTTTCTTCCCACTGACGTTCGGTGCGGGAAGATTCTGCGGAATAGCCGAAGAGAGGCTGCTCGTCGGCGGCGACGTGGTTGCCGACGGGAGCAAGCGAGATGCCCACAAAGAGAATGGATGCAATTGCGACGGATCGATTCATTGTTCCCCCGGAAATTGGAGGAGGTATTCTGCCTGAAGAGGGAGCAATTTGGAACGGGGATGATGCAAATAGAAATATGCAGGATGACTGGTCCAGACCTTTGACACTCCGGAGCGCCGCGACACTAGTTTTCTTGTTCCACTTGCTGCGGAGGAGTTCAAACCAGGGTCTTTGACATGAGGATGTAGTGGCAAGGAACCTTGACGGGCACATCCGGAGCGAAAGGAGCAGTGCCGGTTTCGAGGTAGCCGAGGTGTCGATAAAAAACAGGAAGGGGCGTGCGCGCACTGACGACGCGAAGGTCGACGGCGACGCAGCCGGCCCCGCGGAAAAATTCCTCCGCGGCATCCATTAATCTGCGGCCCAAGCCAGTGCCCTGGCGCCGCGGGTCCACTCCAAGGAGGCCGAGGTAGCCACGGTCTCCGCGAAGCTCAACATAGACGCAGCCAGCGAGGGCGGAAGTATCTTCGGCGAGTAGGAATTTACCTTTTTCCATGTAGGCGCGGACTCCGTCTGGGTTGGTGCGATCGCCTTCGATGAAGGGTTGCTCGACGCGGAAGGCGCCGTTGATCAGGCGAGCCAGGGCTTCCGCGTCCGCAAGGGACGCTCCGCGGAAACGCAAGGTGTCCTCTTGAGAAGTCGCTTTGGCGGCGTCATTCATGTCGGCATTCTAACCCGTGCCTCGATGATTTCCAGCTTGAGAGCAGGCTATTTAAAGTGTCGAACGGATCCCATTCCACTCAATAGCACATGGATATGGTGCTAGAATCCGGCAAATGGAAAGCTCCATGAAACAAAAACTTTCGTTCAGGCTGCGTCTTGCGCTTTCAGCAGCCCTGGTGATGACGTCCGCCGCATCGACGGCGCAAGTGAAACCAGCAGAGACTGCGGTGCGACAGGAGTTCTTGAAGAAGCTTGTTGAAGCCGCCGTGGAGAGAGCGCAACACGCGGTGCGTTACGACCCCGCCTATATGCGGATTCCGTATCCAGGCGGCGACGTTCCGGCCGACACAGGCGTTTGCACGGATGAAGTGATCCGGTCGTATCGCGCAGTGGGGATCGATCTTCAGAAAGAAGTTCACGAGGACATGGAAAAGGATTTTTCAGCGTATCCGCGCAAGTGGAAGTGGTTGTCCGCTCATACGGACACCAACATTGATCACCGGCGTGTGCCGAATCTCATGGTCTTTTTCGGCCGCAAGGGAGAAACGATTGGAATCACGCAACGCGCCGAAGACTATTCGCCAGGTGACATCGTGACGTGGGATCTTGGCGGCGGCGTGCCGCACATTGGTATCGTGGTGGATCAAAGATCGCCGGCCAGCGGGCGATACATGGTCGTGCATAACATCGGGCGAGGGCCGAAGATCGAAGACGTGTTGTTCGGCTGGAAAATTACGGGCCACTACAGGTATTTCGGACCTCCATCGCCATCGTTGCTCGCATCTCCTTCCGGCCAGCGGCATGTTCGATAAAGAAGCTCTTGAACGAGAGCCCTCACTAGCTGAGGGCGGCTTTGCCGTTGAAGCGGGCGGCGGAGGCAAGTTCTTCCTCGATGCGGAGGAGCTGGTTGTATTTGGCGATGCGGTCGGTCCGGCTGGCGGAGCCGGTTTTGATCTGGCCGGCGGCGGTGGCGACGGCCAGATCAGCGATGAAGGTGTCTTCGGTTTCGCCGGAACGATGAGAGATGATGGAATTGTAGCCGGCTTTGCGGGCCAGCTCGATGGCATCGATCGTTTCGGTGACGGTGCCGATTTGATTGAGCTTGATGAGGATGGCGTTGGCGATGCCTTCGTTGATGCCGCGGGAGAGGCGCGTTGTGTTGGTGACGAAGAGGTCGTCGCCGACGAGCTGAATTTTCTTCTTGGATGATTTGCTGCCGATGCTCTGCGTCAGGGACTTCCAGCCGACCCAATCGTCTTCGGCCATGCCGTCTTCGATGGATACGATGGGATACTTTTCCGCCCAGGTCGTCCAGTAGGCGGCCATCTGCGCGGAACTGTGCGTGGACTTGTCCGATTTCTTGAAAACATAGTTGCCGCTGGCCTTGTCGTAAAACTCGCTGGAGGCGGGGTCGAGCGCGATGCTCACTTGCTCGCCGGGTTTGTATCCGGCGGCAGCGATGGCTTCGAGAACGATTTGAATGGCTTCTTCGTTCGACTTGCAGCTGGGCGCGAATCCGCCTTCGTCGCCGACGGCCGTGGAGTAGCCATGCTTTTTCAGGGCGGTCTTCAGCGCGTGGAAGATTTCCACTCCCCAGCGCAACGCTTCCGAAAAGCTCGGGGCGCCCACGGGCATAACCATGAATTCCTGGAAATCCACCGAACTATCGGCATGCGCGCCGCCGTTGAGAATGTTCATCATCGGGCAGGGGAGCAGATTGGCGGACTGATCCGTGGAATAGCGGGAAAGATATTTGTAGAGCGGCTGCTTGAGGGCGATGGCGGCGGCGCGGGCGGCGGCCATGGAAACGGCGAGAATGGCGTTGGCCCCGAGGCGGGACTTGGTGGGCGTGCCATCGAGGGCGATCATTTTGTGATCGAGGGCGCGCTGGTCGGCGGCGGCGAGACCGGCGATGGATTTGGCGATTTCGGTGTTGGCGTTGGCGACGGCCTTGAGCACGCCCTTGCCGAGATATTTCGATTTGTCAGCATCACGCAGTTCGAGGGCTTCGTGTTCGCCGGTGGAAGCGCCGGAGGGGACGGCGGCTCGACCCAGTGCCCCGCCCTCGAGGATCACGTCGGCTTCGACAGTGGGGTTGCCGCGGGAATCGATGACCTGGCGGGCGTGGACTTTGACGATCTTGGTGGACATGGTTGTCTGTTCTCCTGAGTAGATGCGAATCAATAATTTTACAGAAGAATGCCACGGAGTCACAGCGGCACGGAGAAATGAATCAATTTCTGGGGAAAATGGAGGGACAGCCCGCTCTAAGCGGATTCGGGCTCTTCGATGAGGGATTCCTGGCGGACGACAACGACGATGCCGGAATCGCTAACGTGGAAGCGGCGGCGGTCGGCTTCGAGGTCGTAGCCGATCTCGGTGCGCTCGGGGAGGCTGACGTGGCGGTCGATGATGGCTCGGCGGATGCGCGAGTGGCGGCCGATATTCACGTGATTGTAGATGATGGAGTCTGAGACTTCGGAATAGCTGTTGACGCGGACGTTGTTGCCGATGACGGATTTCTGGACGCGGCCGCCGGAGATGACTGAGCCTCCGGCGACGATGGAATCGAGTGCGACGCCCATGCGCTCCGGATCGGCGAAGACAAATTTCGCCGGCGGATACTGGTGCTGCCAGGTGCGAAGCGGCCAGGAGGTGTCGTACAGATTGAAAATGGGCGAGACGCTGACGAGATCCATGTTCGCTTCGTAGTAGGCATCGAGGGTGCCAACATCGCGCCAGTAGAGAGCGTCCTTGGCGTTTTCGTCGACGAAGTTATAGGCAAAGACGCGGTGCTTGGAAATGATGCGCGGAAGAATGTCCTTGCCAAAGTCGTGGCTGGACTTGGGATCCTCGGAGTCCGCGAGGAGGATAGGAATCAGCAGGTGCGTATTGAAGATGTAGATGCCCATCGAAGCATTGCAATGTCCCGCGCGATGCGGCGACTCCTTCGGGACTGCGGGCTTCTCCTCAAAGCCGATGATGCGCCAATCCTTGTCGGTTTCAATCACACGCGACGGTGACGTCGGCGCCGGAGTCGCCGTGCTGCTTGAGCATGCGGCTGTAATTCATTTTGTAGATGTGATCGCCGGAGAGGATAAAGACGAATTTCGAGCGCTCGCTGCCGATGGAGTAGATGTTCTGGTAGACAGCGTCGGCGGTGCCTTGATACCACTGCTGCGAGACGCGCATCTGCGGCGGGAGGACTTCGATGTAGTCGCCGAGGCCGGCGAGAGGCGACCAGCCAGCGCGGATGTGGCGGTTAAGGCTGAGAGCCTTGTACTGGGTGAGGATGAAAATGCGGCGGAGATTCGAATTGATGCAGTTCGAGAGGGTGATGTCGATGATGCGATAGAGTGCGCCGAAAGGAACAGCGGGCTTGGCGCGGTCGCGAGTGAGCGGCCAGAGGCGCTCGCCCTGGCCTCCGGCAAGGAGAACTACGATGGCATCCCGCATATCGGACATTGGTTGCCCCCGCGGCGCGGATAGAGAAGCGGCTCATTCTAACAACAGAAGCAGGGAAAAAGACAAGGGAGGCCGCGTCGAAGCCGGTAAGGGGTAACCAGTGGGCGAAGGAGTTCGTGGAGGAGCATTTCGATCCAAATCCCTGGAAGGCGCATCAATTATTCTTGCGTCAACAGAGTGCACAGGTGGTTATTAGGTGGGTTCAGTACCACGGTAGCGGCTAAAAAATGCAAAGATTCCTTGACTTGCATGGCTGGAATTGATTAGAAGAGGCCAGCTACCTTTCTGGATGCACCTGCGAAACGGACAATACATGCGATAATCAGTACCAGGGGCGGTGCCCGCAGCAGTACCCAGCCGGCAGTAGCTGGCCGGCGAGAGGCGCCGCAAGATACCAATCCGAACCGGATTGGGGGTGAATTAATAAAGTGGCTGAAGTCATCATCCAAGAAAGTGAGTCACTGGAAAATGCCCTGCGGCGTTTTAAGCGCAAGGTGCAACAGGAAGACATCATCAAGGAAATCAAGAAGCACAGCTTCTACATGAAACCCGGCGAGAAGCGCCGGGCAAAAGAAGCGCTTTCGCGGAAGCGACTGCGCAAGAAGCAGCGGCGGGAAGCGGATTAAGATATGGGGCGGTCCCGGCATTGCCGGGATCGTCCTTCCGTTTTCCTTCGCAGCTCGGCGCCGCACTTCCGAGATTCAGGCCCCGTAAGGCAGGGAAGTTTTGGGTTCGTGTTTTAGCTTCGTGCCCGCAGGCCCAAGGGATCCGCGCCCGGCGTCCCCGGAAACTGGTCTCCTCAAGCATCTAGGCTCTGAGGTACAAAGTCCGCCCAAGCTCCTGTCCGGCAAGGGACCAGGGGGAGAGCGGCTCATGGAATATCACGATCGAGTGCTGAAGTGTTCGGAGTGCGGAGCTGAATTCGTATTTACCGCCGGCGAACAGATGTTTTTCGCCGACAAGGGGTTCAAAAACGAGCCCAAGCGTTGCAAAGGTTGCAAGGCTAAACGGGCCGAGGGCGGTGGTGGCGGCGGTCACGGGTCACCGATGCGTTCGGAAACGAAGACGAATTGCTCGCAGTGCGGGAAGGAAACCACAGTTCCCTTCCGTCCGACGCAAGGGCGGCCGGTGTTTTGCCGGGAATGCTTCCAGCAGCGCAGGGCGATGGGAGCGGCGTAAAACAGAGATTCGAAGCAGCAAACCAGGCGTATAGAAGAATACCTCGAACTACGGAATCCTTCGCGTGGGACGGACAGGCCTATCCGTCCGACTTTTTTCCGGGCCATCAATCGTAAGTAGATTCCATCCCAGGATGCATTTCGAGATAAGCACTGCATTGGGAGAGAGGATCCGGCACAGTTTTGCGTGCGTAGCGGGCACGGATGTGTCTAAGCTCGAGGCAGGTGCTTCTGGCAGCAGCAAGACACCTAAATTGAGAACGGCCGCGCGACCAAGAGGAGAGGTACATTTTTGAGCCGCGGCGGGGTATGATACGTAGCTCGAAGTCCCCAACAAGGCCAAGCGACCCGGAGGGCCACTCCATGGCTCACCGCTTCACCATCGGCGTCGAAGAAGAATTCCAGATCATTGATCCAGCGACGTGCGAGTTGCGGTCGCACGTCAGCCAACTCGTCTCCGCGGCTTCGCCGGACATTGCGGAACAGGTGAAGCACGAGTTGCACCAGTCTATCGTCGAAACCGGCACGCGCATCTGTGAAAACGTCAGCGAGCTGCGCATAGAAATGCACCGCACGCGCGGCGAGCTAGTCGCCGCAGCCGAACGCGCGGGACTTCAGGTGGCCGCCGCTGGCACACACCCCTTTTCAAGCTGGATCGACCAGGTCATCTCTCCGGGTGAACGCTATCAGCACATCGTCGAAGAGATGGGTCAACTAGCGCGATCGCTGCTCATCTTCGGAATGCACGTACACATCGCCATGCCGGACAAACAGACGACCATCGACATGATGAACGGAGTGCGCTACTTCCTGCCGCACCTGCTGGCGCTCTCGACCAGTTCGCCGTTTTGGATGGGGAGAAATACGGGATTGAAGTCGTTTCGCACGACGGTGTTTCGCCGGTTCCCGCGGACCGGTGTGCCGGAGCAATTCGAATCGTGGAGCGCGTACGAAAATTTCGTGAATCTTCTCATGAAGCTGAACTGTATCGACAGCGGGAAAAAGATTTGGTGGGACGTCCGCCCGCACCCCTCGTTCGGCACGTTGGAATTCCGAATGTTCGATGTTTCGACGAGAGTCGAAGAGGCGGTGGCCATCGCCGCGCTGACACAGGCAATCATTGTGAAACTGCACCGCCTCAACCAGCGCAATATGAGCTGGCGGCTGTACGGGCGCGCGCTCATCGAAGAAAACAAATGGCGCGCGGCGCGATATGGAATTGAAGGAAAGCTGATCGACTTTGGCAAGGAAGCCGAAGTGCCCATGCGCGAGCTGGTCCCCGAATTACTGGAATTGGTGGATGACGTCGTCGATGATCTCGGCAGCCGCAGCGCGGTCGAATACGTGCACACGATCATGAACGAAGGCACCAGCGCGGACCGGCAGTTGCGCGTGTATCAGGAAACAGGAGATTTGAAGGCGGTTGTGCGCCACCTGGTGGCCGAAACGCGCGGAGGTGTCACCCAGCCGCGCGCTTCCTCAGCACACGCTGTGAATTGAAGGCGATCGTAGGCGAAGCAGTTCCACAGAACCCTGACAGGAGCACGAACATGAAAACGGTTGGCCTTCTCTGCGGGAGGGAACACAGTTTTCCTCCGGCGATTATCGAGCGCGTCAATAGGCTCGGGGCAAGAGACGGAGTTACTGCCGAATTTGTGAAGCTGGGCGGTACCCAGATGGGCGAGCCCGCACGATACAGCGTCATCGTCGACCGCATCTCGCATGAAGTCGAGTATTACCGCGGTTACCTGAAGCATGCCGTTCTCCAGGGAACGTACGTGATCAACAACCCGTTCTGGTGGACGGCCGATGACAAATTTTTCAACTACTCCGTGGCCTCCAAGATGGGCATCGCTATCCCCAAGACAGTGCTCCTCCCGCAGAAAGGTTATCCCAACGATGTGGATATCACTGGCGAGTCGCTCCACAACCTGGAGTATCCGGTGGACTGGGATGGACTGCTCGATTACGTGGGACGGCCTGCCATCCTGAAGCCTTTTTCGGGTGGTGGCTGGAAGCACGTCTACAAAGTGAACAACCAAGAGGAACTCCTTGCCGCGTACGACAGGACTGCGCCGTACTGCATGACGCTTCAGGAATTCATCGATTTCAATCAGTACGTGCGTTGCTTCACTTTCGGCAAGACGGACATCGTCCCCGTTCACTATGATCCCAAGGAACGCAAATACCTGGTCGACCACCAATATTTGACGCCGGAGCTCGGCGCGCGCGTCGTGAAAGATGCGCAGACCATCAACCAGGCGCTGGGCTATGAAATGAACACCATCGAGTTCGCGATCAAAGACGGCGTGCCGTACGCCATCGACTTCCTGAATCCCGCGCCGGATTTCGAACGCGATCGCATCACGGATTTCTATTTCGAGCAGGTGGTGGAAAAAATGGCGCGGCTGGTGATTGACCGCGCGCTGAACGCCAAACCTTCGAACGCGTGGCCGCGCTGGGAAGAGATGCTAGGCATCGGCGCAGCGGCGGGATTCACGGGGGCGCCAAGGAGCGCCTTCGCCGGACAAAAGGCAGCGGCCGCTCCATCTGCCGGTTCCGCGCAGGGATCGTGATGAGATGAAATGAGTAGTGCTTCGACACGTCCGGTTTTGCCGCCTACGCTCGCAGAGGAATGGCACGTTATTTTGAAAGCCACGCTTCTGCGTGTGCCCGCGCTCCCGGAAGATTTGCTGAAGCGCATGCGCAGAGCCAGGCTTACCTTTGGCGACCGCGTTCACTGTCCATTCCTGCGCCCGTTTTTTCTTTCTCCGGAAGACGAAGAGCGCGTGAGAACCGTCGCGGAAACCATCGCGGATCTGGGCGAGCGCATCACCAGCGCGGCGCTTGAGGACAAACATCTATTTGCACAATTCCATCTGAGGGAGGAAGAGGAACGTCTCGCTCGAATTCACACGGGATATGGCCGCGCGAGCACGGCCGCGCGGCTGGATGCGTTTTTGCTTCCGGATTCACTGAAGTTTGCGGAATACAACGGCGAATCGCCTGCGGGCGCGGGGTACGCGGAAACGATTGCTGAAATCTTCCGTGAACTCCCGGTGATGAGTAAATTTGCGCAGAAGTATGAAATTCACAGTTACCCTCTTAGCGCCAAGCTCCTCGATGCTTTGGTGATGAGCTACGTGGACTGGGGAGGATCGTCCAAGAAGCCGCAGATTGCCATCGTGGACTGGAAAGACGTGCCGACGGTGAGCGAATTCGAAATCCTCCGGGAACGCTTCGAGAAAATGGGCGTCCCAACACTAATCGCCGATCCACGCGAGCTCGAATGGGACGATAAATCGCTGGTAGCGCAGGGCAAGAAGATTGATGTCGTCTACCGCCGCGTGCTTATCAATGACATCGTGGCGAAGCCTGCCGAGTGTTCCGCACTGGTCAAAGCCTACTCGGCGAACGCCGTGTGCGTGGCGAATAACTTCCGCTGCAAGATTCCGCATGTGAAGGCGTTTTTCGCCGTGCTGACCGACCAGCAAAACGGAGCGCTCTTCTCCCACGGCGAACGCGAACTGATCCGGAAGCATATTCCCTGGACACGAGTTGTCGCGGACGTCAAGACGGCACACTACGGCCAACCCATCGAATTGCTCGCCTTTATCCGTAAGGAGCGCGAAAACCTGGTCCTTAAGCCCAGCGATGAGTATGGCGGC
>WNFD01016551.1_pt1 | contig 11880 bp, 17 predicted proteins | sample 5400491 | NCBI WGS metagenome assembly WNFD01 (sample SAMN13153343, study PRJNA577476) | soil metagenome | isolation source: 120 cm saprolite under Douglas fir tree site 2 hole 2 replicate 2 | place: USA:California | collected 2015-04-18 | reverse complement strand
GGCGCTGATGGCGCTGAACTGCAACAAGGAGATACCCGGGGTCACGGACTACGAGGGCACGGTGGGAGTTCCGGCGGGCCGCTGCTATCACTGCCACACAGGGCGCTGCCCGGTGGGCATCACCACCCAGGACCCGGAACTGCGCAAGCGGCTCAGGGTCGACGAGGCCGCCGAGCGCGTTTACAACTTCCTGCACACGCTCACCCTCGAGACGCAGATGCTCGCCCGCGCCTGCGGCAAGACCGATGTGCACAGCCTGGAGCCCGAGGACCTGTGCGCCCTCACGGTCGAGGCTGCCGCCATGGCCCGGGTGCCGCTGGCCGGCACAAACTACATCCCTGGCCACACCGAAGAGCGGGCACTCGCGGAGATCAGGGCGCTGCTGGAGAAGAACGTCCTCGACAACGGCGGAGGGCGCAATGGCTGACGAGATTCCCGGCGCGGGCGTCCGATCGCTTTCCACCAAGATCGGCATCGACACCGAAGAGCTGACCGGGCGTACCTTTCCCTACCAGTTCGACCGGTCGCTGGTGGAGGACGTCGATCTGGTCGCGGCGACCCCTGGCCAGGACATCAACTGGCTCGAGGACATTCACCTCATGTACGAGGACGGCGTGCCCGCGGTGTTCGACCGCTACACCAACGCCTTCCTCAAGATTCACTTCGAGATTCCGGCCGGGCGCGAGGATGAGTTCGCCCGCAAGGTGCTGATCACCCATCTGCAGCAGGGCAACTCCTACGGCATCTGGCTCAAGCGCAAACACGCGAAGTTCAGCCAGCCAGAACTCGGCCCATGGCGGAAGGACTCACCCAAGGTCGGCGAGAACTGGCAGCCTTCCGTGCTGGCTGACTGGGAGCAGCCCGCGGGGCACTAGGGGCCCTGGCGACTTCGCACGGATTGCAGTCACATTGGTGCCCGGATTGCCCACTTTGTGCGACTGGAATCCGTGCGAAGTCGTGCTAGCGGTCCGAAGTGCGCGCTAGCGGTCCGGAGTGAAGGCCAGGGGTAGCCGGACAGGCCCGGTGTTGCCGCTGCACGGCAGCCATACCGCGTTCCCGCGCACGCGCGGGTCGCGGAGGCGGCGCGACAGCACCGCCAGGGCCTCGCCCATGTCCGCCCGGGCGACGAGGTGGCCGAGACAGTAGTGCACCCCCCCGCCGAAGGCCAGATGGGGCGGACGGCCTGACGCGGTGATGTCGAACATGACGTCTTCGGCGGCAAACGGATCGGTGCCCGCTGACTCGCACAGCAGGTGGATGGTGGTACGGGCCTCGATGGCGAGCCCGTCGAAGGTGAAGTCCTCGATTGCCTCCCTGGTAACCCAGGTCGTGGTGGGACTGACCCGCATGACCTCCTCCACCGCCGCGGCCGCGAGCTCAGGCCGCTCCCCGAGCAGCCGCCACTGGTCCTGGTGCTCGATGAACGTAGCCATGGCCAGGCCAAGCTGGTTGCGGGTGGTGTCAAAGCCGCCGAAGATCAGCAGCACGAGCGTGTCACGGAGCTCAGCACTGCTGAGCTGGTCGCGGGTGGCGTGCGCTGCGACGAGGGCGGTCACGCAGTCGTCGCGCGGCGTGGCCCGGCGGTCCGCTATCAGAGCGTCCGCGTAAGCGTAAAGCCGCCCGAGCGCGCCCTCGATCTGCTCCAGGTCTTCGCGGATCCTGACCCCCATCGCCAGACCGAGGGTCGCCGAGTCGCGCGCGATCACCGGCCATTCGTCTTCTCCGATGCCCAGCACGTAGGTGATGACACGGGCCGCGTAGGGCTCGGCGAACTCGGCCATGAGCTCGCAGCGGCCCGACTCGGCGAAGGAGTCGACGAGCTCGGCAGCCAGCGCGCGGAAACGCGGTTTCATGCCATGGACCAGCCGCCGCGAGAACGCCGGGTTGAGGAGTTTGCGCAGGCGGCGGTGATCAGCTCCTTCCATGTTGAGCACCCAGTTCGCCCACCACTGCGCGAATGGCCCCGAGGTAATGCCGTGGTGAGCCGGCCACGCCGAGCTCCCCTGCCGCAGGCTGGGATGGCTGATCAGCTGGCTGGCCTGGTGATGGCGCAGCACGGCGATGCCGTAGCTGGTGTGGGCGTACCAGCCGGCCTCCCTGGCCCGGTGCACCTCGTCGGACGTTACCGAGAAGTCAGGGTCGGCGATCTCCAGGAACGGCACGGCACCTCCGGGGTTCAATGGTGATTATCGAGGCGCTCCAGGATGGCGGGGAGCTCGGGGGGCTGCAGCGGTTCGGCACTGGTGGCAAGCTCCTCGCTGGTGAACCATCCGTAGCCGAGCAGCGCGCCGTCCTCCTCGCCGGTCAGGCCTTGGGCTCCGGGGACCTCGTCTGTAGCCACCTGACCGAGAAAGAAGGTTTCAAGACCGCGGAAATGCTGACCGTTCCAGCGGAAGTCGCGCGGCACCACGATGCTGCGCTCGAGCACGGCTTCGGGCGGGAGCCCAGTCTCCTCGTGCAGTTCGCGGCGGGCAGCGGCGATCGGCGACTCACCTGGCTCGACCCCGCCCCCTGGCGGCTCCCAGAAAACTGTCCGGTCGACTGGATCACGCCAGCGGAGCAGCAGGACCCGGCGGCGCGGGTCGAGGCACAGCACGCGCGCTGCCGGCCCTCTCTGCCAAGCTGTCGTGAGGCACCCGCCCCTCAGTAACCACTGACTCCCCGAGGGCGGGGATGGAGACAAGTTCCCGAGATGACTATGACCGTGCTCGACCGTGCCGTGGTGGCCGACGATGCTGGACGGGTGACCGGCGAGCGGCGGGAGCGCCTGGATCCGGAGGTGCCCGAGAAGGCCCGCCGGCGGACGTTCACCGCGCAGTACAAGCTGGACGTGGTGGCCGAGTATGACGCGGCGCCGACGGGTGAGAAGGGCGCGGTGCTGCGCCGGGAAGGGCTCTATTCCAGTCACGTGATCGAGTGGCGGCGGGCCCGGGACGCCGGCGTGCTGGCCGGGCCGGCGCGGCCTCGCGGTCGTCCGGCGGCTGATCCGCGGGACGCACAGATCACCCGGCTGACCAAGGAGAAGGCCAAGCTGGAGCAGGAGCTGGCTAAGGCCCGCTTCGTGGTGGAGGTCCAGGCAAAACTGCAGGCGCTCTTGGAGACGATCTCCGAGGGCGCGGACACCACCGACGGGTCGAGTTCGTGACCGACCAGGCCATCGCGCTGCTCGCCCCCCGGATCGGCACCCGGGCGGCGTGCGCGGCATCGGGCGTCGCGCAGGCCAGCTGGTACCGGCGGCACCGGGCCAGCCCGGCACCATTGCAGCGGCCGGCCGTTCCGCAGCGCGACCGTGTGCAGCCACGGGCGCTGTCACCGGCCGAGCGGGCGGCGATCCTCGCCGCGCTGCACGCGGAGCGGTTCGCTGACACTGCCCCGGCCGAGGTCTGGGCCACCCTGCTGGACGAGGGCACCTACCTCGGTTCGCTGTCCACCTTCTACCGGCTGCTCCGGCAGGCCGGCGAGACCCGCGAGCGGCGCTCGCAGGCTGTGCACCCGGCCGCGGTCAAGCCCGAGCTGATGGCCACCGGGCCGAACCAGGTCTGGTCATGGGACATCACCAAGCTGCACGGACCCGCGAAATGGACGTACTACTACCTCCACGTAATCCTGGATATCTACTCCCGGTACGCCGTGGGCTGGATGGTCGCCACCCGCGAGTCCGCCGCCCTGGCGGAGAAACTGATCGCCGCGACCGCGGCCAAGCAGCACATCGGCCAAGGGCAGCTCACCATCCACGCCGACCGCGGCAGCTCGATGACCTCCAAACCGGTGGCGTTCCTGCTCGCCGACCTGGGTGTCATCCAGTCGCATTCCCGCCCTCATGTCAGTAATGACAACCCGTACTCCGAGGCGCAGTTCAAGACCCTCAAATACCGGCCCGGATTCCCCGGCCGCTTCAGCTCGATCGAGGCTTCCCGGGCGCATTGCCAGGCGTTCTTCCCCTGGTACAACACACAGCACCGGCACTCGGGCCTGGGTCTGCACACCGCCGCCGACGTCCACCACGGCACAGCCGGAGCCATCCAGGCCGCCCGGGCCCGCGTCCTGACCACCGCCCACCACCAGCATCCCGAGCGCTTCGTCAACAAGCCCCCTGCGCCCCCAGCCCTGCCAGCCACCTCCTGGATCAACCCACCCGAGAAGGAAGCCGCCACTCAGTAACAACCCCGCACCGGCGCCTCATACAGGTTGACAGGTTCCGCGGGCGATGCTGGGGCGACACCAGAGTCATCGGTATGGCTCTCCTTCTTCGCGACAGAGTCTCTGAAGCGTTTGGTTATACCAGGTTCGCTTAGAACTCATACCAACCATGATCCAGGTATCAGTATTTTAGTACAGGCATACGTACTATTGTTGTGGACCTGGGGAAGTCACTCACGAGGTGTGTCACTCACGAGGTGTGTCAGTAACGAGGTGTCATGGAGCTTAATCGTCCCCTAGCCACGATCACGCCCACGCTCGACGGGGATGTTCTTGCCGTGCTGGCTCAACATGACGCAACCTTCACCACTGGGCAACTCCATCGTGTGCTCAATCGCTATTCGGAGGAAGGTATCCGTAAGGTTCTCCTGCGCCTCACCCGCCAGGGGGTAGTGCGCTCCCAGCGCGTCGGCAATGCCTATAGTTACCGGCTCAACCGGCAACACCTGGCCGCTGACCCCATCATTCAACTCGCCCGTCTCCCGCGCACACTGCTGGAACGCCTTGAAGATCGCCTCAACAGCTGGGCTATCCCCCCTACGTATGCCGCTGTATTTGGATCAGCGGCTCGAGGCACTATGACTGAAGACAGCGACCTGGATCTGCTACTGGTTCGCGCTGACGACACGCCCATTCACATCTGGGATGAGCAGGTCGCCGATCTGGTAGCCGACGTCAGCAGATGGACCGGTAACGACACACGTCCACTTGAGTACACGGTGAGCGAGCTGACTACAGCGCGTGACGAGTTTGTGCTTCGGGACGTGCTGGAGGACGGCCTAACGGTCGCCGGACGTCGTGCCTGGCTGAGCAGGCAACTGCGAGCACGGAAAGACTGAGATGGCGCGCATTAGCCCGTGCACCCCAGATGTCCGGCGCGGTCGCCTCCGTAAGGCTGGCCATTTCCTTGACGCCGCCAACCTGATTGCAGACCAGGCGGGAACGGAACCAGGAAGTGCGGATGTCTTCATCACACTGTGCATCCACGCGGGCATAGCTGCTTCCGATGTCATCTGCTGCGCTCGCCTCGGACAGCACGCACAGGGCGAGAACCACAACGAGGCTCTGGCGGTACTGGGCCAGGCCGATAGCGGATCGGTCAAACACTTGCGCGTGCTGCTGAGCATGAAGACCAAGGCCGGCTACAGCCACGCCGAAGCAACGGCAGCCGATGCTAAGCGGGCGGGACGCGCAGCGGAGACACTGGTCGAAACAGCCCGGCGGGCGAACGCCGGGTAGGGGGCGCTCGGACGCCGCCAGGTCAGAATCCGAGAGTCTCGGGGACGAGGATGACGCTGATCCGGGCGGAGGGCTCGTAACTGATAATCAGCGTTTTGGCGAGCAGGCTGCCCGGACGGCCGAGACTCTGCATCCGGACATGCTCCAGGGGCAGGCTGTACTCGCGGACGCGGCGCAGCCCTTCGTCGATGTCGCGGACGAGTTTCTGGTGGCCGATGACGAGGATGACGTGGCCCCCGGCGTAGGCGTAGGCGCCAAGCTGGCTGCCTGAGCCTGAGCCAACGATGATCTCGCCGGCGTCGGTGACCGCGTGCGCGCTGCCGATGACGTAGTCGGGCGCGGCCGCGAGCTTGCGCATCTCGCGGCCCTGGGTCTCGCGGTCCAGGGTGTTCAGCTGGGACCGGATGGATTCATAGCGCCCCGAATCATTCAGTTCGGCTGCGATTCCGAGTTCACGCATGGTCTCCGACAGCGCAGTGTGGACCTGCGCTCCTTCCGGGATCTTCTCGAGCACCAGTCGCCGGGCTTCCTTGGCGCTGTCAGCGATCTGCACGTCAAAGCCTCGGCTGGCTAGCGCCGCCGCAGTCCGCTCGAGGTGGGCGCGATCGGCCGGGCGCTCGAAATCGCGGTTGGGCTGGCCTGGATCCGGGAGCGAGATGGTCACGGCCGGTACTCCGATCTTGTAGTTAGCGTCTCGCAAATCGTTTAGTCTAAGTCAATCATTAGCGTAGCATAGATAGATTGCGCGTTACACTCGATGGCATGACCGGAACCGATACGGGCCAGCAAGCGCCGTCGAGCCTGCTGATCGCGCAGCTCGCCCGCGGAACCCGGCGACGAATCGAGCAGGTCGTCGCGCCCATCGGCCTGCGGCCGCGCGAGCTGCTGGCCCTGCAGCACCTCAGGGAACGCGGGCCGTCGGCCCAGCAGGCGCTGGCTGACATGATCGGGATCGACGCCACCAACCTGGTCGCCATTCTCAACAGCCTGGAAGACGCCGGACTGATCCAGCGGAGCCGTGACCGGGCCGACCGGCGCAGGGCGATCATCACCATCTCGCGAGGGGGCGAGCGGCTGCTGGCCGACCTGGACCGCGCGCTCGGGCAGCTCGATGACGAGATACTGGCGCCGCTCACGCGCTCAGAGCGCGAGATGCTCAACCTCCTGCTCACCAAGACGGTTATGCAGATGGGCTCCGAATGCGCGAGCTCACCCTACGGAGGATGCTAGATCCAGGATTATGGTGACCCTCCGCGGTTCCACGTCACTGCCAGGAGGAGGCCCAAGTGAGCGAACCGGAGACGATGGCGGTGAGCCCCATCCCGGCGGGCCTGCATACCGTCACTCCTCGCCTGGTCGTCGCGGATGGCGCCGCCGCGATCACGTTCTACCGCCAGGCGTTCGGAGCGGAGGAACACGGCGATCGATTCACTGGGCCAGACGGGGAGCTGATTCATGCCGAGATCACGATCGGTGGCCCGGTCACCGGAGCACCTGGGCGACCAGGTCAGCTGCATCATGGCGCTCTACTGGGAGAACGTCGACGCGGCTTGGGAGCGAGCTGTCGCCGCCGGAGCCGAGGTGATCTATCCGCTTGAGGACCAGTTCTACGGAGAGCGCGGCGGGCGGCTCCGCGATCCGTTTGGCCAGCAGTGGATGATGAGCCAGCACATCGAGGACGTGTCAGCCGAGGAGATGGCTCGCCGGGCAGCAGCTCTTTCCGGCAGCTAGCGCCGGACTAGGGTCACGTACTGGCTCGCGCCTGGCCATCGGGGTGATCTTGCTGACTGTTTTCCGCAAGACCCGCGGCGCCGAGGTCGCGGAGGTCGCACGTGCCCTGCAAGCCCAGAAGAGATGCGAGGCCGAGCACGGCCCGGCCCACGAAACCTTTGAGCGCGAGGTGCAGCCATGACCGCTAGCCACGAGTCCTACGATGATGTCGCCCGCCACCGCCGCACCAGTAGCGAGTATCGCGACGGATACTCCGAGGCAAAGCTAGCCTTCGTCATCGGCCAGGCCGTGCGGGAGCGGCGCTTGGCCCTGGGCCTGTCCCAGACCGAGCTCGCTGGGCGCGCTGGCATGACCCAGCCAGCACTGTCCCGCCTCGAGGCCGGCGGAGTCATCCCCACCATCCCCCCCGCTTGACCGCATCTCCGCCGCCCTCGACGCCGACCTCATCGTGGAAATCTCGCCGCACGCCGCGGGCAGTTAGGAGCGAGGTTCGAGCAGGACTTTGACGGCGCCGGTGCGCCTGGAGTCCTTGACCGTGAGCACGGCCTCGTCCCAGCGCTCGAGCGGAAAGCGGTGCGTGATGACTGGCGTCAGGTCAAGTCCGTTGGCCACGAAGTCGAAGTAGTGCTCCATGGAATGCTTGGCGACGCCGCCCACCTCTTCGATGCCGAAGCCGTTCGACCCGATGACGCGCAGTTCCTTGAAATAAAGCGGTGTCCATTCGAAACGCTTTGGCGGCTCGACGCCGGAGATGACGAGCGTGCCCCCGGTCGCGAGCAGCCGGAGCGAGGTCCCGATGGTCTCGGTCGAGCCGATCGTGTCGTACACCACAGCGGGGCCGTCCTGCAGCCACTCGCGTTTGCTCCACGGCAGCAGCGGCTGGGTGCCAACGCGGCGCCCCACCTGCGCGACGAGGTCGTCGGGTGAGGTCGACAGGACGGCGTGGGCGCCCAGGCGGGTCGCGAGTTCGGCCCGGGCGCCCACACGCGTCGCCGCCCACACCTCGGTGCCGGGGTAGAGGTGGCGGAGCAGCGCAATGGCCGCGAACGCGAGCGTGCCCGAGCCGTAGACGAGGACGGGCTGGCCGTCAGGCGGCGGCGCGAGCAGGATCGAGCGTAGCGAGACGCTCACCGGATCGGCCAGCACGGCCGCCTCGTCGGAGACGTCATCGGGGATGGCGAACAGCTGCGAGATGTGCGCAGCGAACCGCTCGGCATGCGCTCCCGCGGCCGCGGCGCAATTGCCGATGTGGATCGCGACGGGCAGGTTGCCCGAGCGGAAGTTGCGGCACCAGGGGTAGCGTCCCGCCCGGCAGGCGCCGCACGGCGGGTCGATCCCGCGGGGGCCACACGACAGCCACGGGTTGAGTACGACACGCTCGCCGGTGTCCGCCCGGCGCCCGACCGCCTCGTGGCCCAGGACATGCGGGAAGGACACGAGTGCCGTGAGCGGGTTGTCGCGCGAGCCGTTCAAGAGGATCTGCTTGACGTCAGAACCGCACAGGCCGGAGAAGGTCGTCTCGACGCGCACCCATTCCTCGGCCGGCAGCGGCAGCTCGTCGACGTCCTCGATCCTGACCGGCGCGATGCGGGAAACGAAAGCGCGCCGGTCGACACGTCCGCCGACAGCCGACGCCGCTTCGCGGACAAGATTGTGCCGAAATACCAGCGCCTTCACACGGGCCTCCTCACGGCGACAGCCAACGTTCCAAGCTGCGCCAAAGGTACGGGCATGGCGCCGTCTATGTCAGCATGATCGCCCTGCGAGCAGGCAACAGCAGCAGACGAGGAACGATCATGCGGGAGCAGGGAAGAATGGCTGCGCCCGGCCGGTCGCGAGATAGCCACCGAGCCGGTCAAGGATCAGTGCCCACGTCTGGGCCGTATGCGCAAGATCGATCTCGGCGTAGCCGTCACCGAAGCCGTAGTGGCGGAACAGCACGCCGGTTCCGGTCTCGGCACGGGCGGCCCGGTCAAGCTGCCATTCCCAGGTCGAGCCTTCCCAGAACGGGAACCCCGAGGTGACGTGCATGCGAACGAGGCTGCCAGGCTCGGCGGTCACGTCAGCGTGCAAGTCGACTGGGGCCTGCGGGAATCCGAACCGCGCCTGGCCGCCGGAAATGCTGCAGTCAGCGGTCCAGAATCCGCGCTGACCCTCAGCCGTCGAGAGAACCTCGAAGACCCTCGCGCGGTCGGCGTTGACATCGGCGGCCAGGGAGATTGATCGGTCCACGCTTCCTCCGGTTGCTTCAGGCGGACGTAACAGTCTATTTTAGTTCTATCTAAAATGACTGACGAGCGTCAAGCTATTCACGGTGCGGCCAGGACTCGCCGTGCTGACGACGGAAGGGACGTGGCCGAGTGGAGCCACTTCAGGTGATCGCCGCGCCTCAGCGGCTGCGGATCCTGGAGCTCGTCTGGGACCGGGAGCTGTCCGCCGGGCAGATCGCGGCGCAGTTCGAAGTGTCCTGGTCGGCGGTCAGCCAGCATCTGCGGGTCCTGAAGACTGCCGGGTTCGTTACCGAGCGGCGGGAGGGAAACAGTCGCATCTACCGCGCTGACCAGGCTGCCCTCGGTTCACTTCGCGCCGTCGTCGAAGACCACTGGCGGCGCGGGCTTGGCCGCGTCAAGGAACTGGCGGAGGCTGAGCAGCGGGATGGGGACCGGCCGTGAACGACGACAACGTGCTCGAGATCAGCGTGCACATCGACGCTCAGCCAGAGATCGTATTTCCCTACTTCACCGACCCCAGCCGCTACGTGCTGTGGATGGGCAGGGAGGCAACACTTGATCCTAGGCCCGGCGGCACGTACCGGGTACGGATGAATGACAACGTCGAGGCGGCCGGCGAGTTCATCGAGCTAGACCCGCCGCGCCGCCTGGTATTCACCTGGGGATGGGCCCACGATGAGGCTGTCCCGCCCGGTACCACGCGGGTCGTTATCACGCTGGCGGAGGAAAACGGCGGCACCAGGGTCGTGCTGCGGCACCACAACCTGCCCGACACTGACCAGCGTGACCACCACAAGAAGGGCTGGGAAACCTACCTCAGCCGACTCCACCTGCGAATCCAGGGCGTCGCCCCAGGGCCAGACCCAAACGCCTGATCCATACCTTCACCTCGTGGCCGTAGCGCACTAGCGCTACGTTGCGGTACACTGGCAATGAGGATTGGGGGAGGTCATCATGGCCACAAGCACGTCATTTCGCATCAGCGACGCCGCGCGGACTCGGCTGGCCTCGCGTGCCGCGCGCGACGGCACCAGCGCCACCGCCCTGCTCGATCAGCTCATCGTGGAGGGAATTGACCAGCTGGATTATCCGGGAATCATCTTCCGGGGTCCGGCGCACGACCGGCGTGCCGCTTTGGCCGCCGGCCCGGATGTCTGGGAGGTAATCGCGCGGCTCCAGGATATTGACGGCAGAGAGGAACAGCGGATCAGCCTGCTGAGTAAGGAATCAGACCTTCACCCGCGGCTCATTCGCATCGCTCTCAACTACGCGGCCGAGCACCCTGACGATGTCCGACGCAGGATCGAGCAGAACCGGGTCATGACTCAGCGGAGCCAGGCCGCCACCAGGCAGCGGGAGGCGCTGCTCGCGTGACCGCGTTCCTGCTGGATGAGATGTTCCCGCCAGCGGTTGCCGCGCTCCTGCGCGAGAAGTACGGTCACGACGCTGCCCACGTCAGCGAGGTCGGCCTGCAAGCGGCTGACGACGCACAGGTCGCGGCGGCCGGACGGGCAGAGAGCAGGGCTGTCGTTACGGAGAACGTCGCGGACTACGCGGCGGAACGCGACCTGGTCCTGCTGTTCGTCCTGAAGAAGAACCTCCCCCCGGGCGGCGGCCAGGCGGCGGCGCTAGCGAAGGCGCTCGACCGCTGGGCAAGTGACCAGCCCGACCCGTATCTGGGCCCGCACTGGCCGCAGGTATAGTCCCGACACGCCTACCAGGTCTGTTCGGCGGCTCGGACGAGCATCTCGTTGACCGCGACCCGGCGATCGCGGGTAACGATATAGGACACGGCGTCCGCGATGTCTTCGGGCCGCAGCGCCTGGATCGAAGCCACCTGGCTGCGTGCTGCCTCCCGAACGCCGTCGCGAACATGCGAGACGAGTTCTGTGTCCACAGTGCCGGGCTCGACCACGCTCACGCGCACCCGCTGCGGCTGGAGTTCCTGGCGCAGCGATTCAGCAAACCCGGCGAGTCCGAACTTGGTCAGGGCGTAGACGCTGCCTCCCGGCCGGGCCACGCGTCCTGCGGTTGAACTGATGTTCACCAGGTCGGCAACCCGGCGCGGGGAGCCCTTCGCGGCGTTCACCAGGTGCGGGAGCGCGGCGTGCGTGACGTGCAGCAGGCCCTGCACGTTCAGCGCTACCATCTTGTCCCACTCCTCCGCGGGGGCATCCAGCGCCAGCCCGAGCAGCATGATCCCGGCGTTGTTGACAAGCGTGTCGAGACGGCCAAGCTCGCTGACCGAATGTTCCACCACTTCGCGCGCCTGCCGGTGGTCGGTCACATCCGCCGGCGCGGCGAGCGCAATGCCTCCTGCGTCGCGAATCGTCGAGGCCAGTTCAGCGAGCCGGTCGCCTCGGCGGGCGACCAGAGCGACGGCCGCGCCATCGGCGGCGAGCCTCACGGCGGTGGCGGCACCGATCCCGCTGCTGGATCCGGTCACCAGCGCGACCGTCCCGGCCAGTGTGGTCATCAG
>WNFD01015399.1_pt1 | contig 11880 bp, 10 predicted proteins | sample 5400491 | NCBI WGS metagenome assembly WNFD01 (sample SAMN13153343, study PRJNA577476) | soil metagenome | isolation source: 120 cm saprolite under Douglas fir tree site 2 hole 2 replicate 2 | place: USA:California | collected 2015-04-18 | reverse complement strand
CGAGTGCGTAGTCAACGTTGAACACGGTGCCGGCGACAGGCAGCTTGACATCGGTCATCGCCACGATCTGCGCCAGCACGTCTTGCTTCATTGCCTTCATGCCCAGGATGAGCAAGTCGGTGGGCGTGCTCACCGTCTGATCTGATGCACCGGCCGCATCGACGAACTTGGTGTGGCGCATGCCGAGCTCCTTGGCCCGCTTGTTCATTTTCGCGACGAACGTGGCGGCCGAGCCGGCGTCCCAGTTGGCGAGCGTGAAGGCGATGTTGTTGCCAGAGGGGATCAGCAGGGCCTCGAGCGCCTGCAGCTCGGTCAGCTGCTCACCCGCACGCACCTCTACCACCGACTGCTTCGCGGCGTTGTCCGCCTGATATTCGTGCACGTCCGCGTCCGTGATCAGGATCGCCGGGCCCTGTTCACCCTTCTTCAGTGGCTTGTCCTCGATGACCACGAGTGCGGTCATCACCTTCGCGACGCTCGCCGCCGGCGCCGGCTTCTCATTGCCCGAGCTCGCGATAAAGCCGAGGCTGGACACCGCGACCGCAGCCGTGCCAGGGTTGGGCCAGGGCAACGTGGGTGGCGTACCCGAGGTCGTCGTCGAGCTCGCAACCGATCCTGTGGCCGGCACCGCCGGAATGGGTCGGATGAAATAGTTGAACGCCAAATATCCGGCCAAAAGAAGCACCAGCACCCCGGCCGCCCGAAGCTTCACCCGCCCACGATAACTTCAGGAGGGGGAGCCGGTGCGGCCTGAACGACCGGGGGTCGGACAGGTGGCAGATGCATGCTCATCGAGAGCTTGTGTCGCCGGACGGCGTTGCGTTATACCCATCAGCCCATGCGTTCGGATGGGGCGATGCCAGGGGTTCTGTGGTGGACTCGACGACCAGGTCAACGTAAAACCTGGTTGATGACCTGGTACCAAGGCTAGCTATCTCGGCCATGGACGACTAGATCTACCTGGACGAGCGGTATCTGTCCATCCGCTGGCGCAGCGTCCCACAGATCCTGTACGCGGAATGGAAGGGCTACGCCACGAGTGCCGAATTTCGAGCTGCTTTGCTGAAGCGCGGCCAGGCGATCCGCGAGCACCACGTGGTTGGCAAAGCGAAAGTGTTCGGCACCGAGGATCTGCAATGGGTCTCGGAGGTCTGGCTGCCCCAAGTCGTGAAGGCGGGTTTGAAACGAATGGCGATGGAGTGGATGATCGCGAACGACACTCTCTGTAACAGCCAGGGCTACGCGACCAAGAAGACCCCGCCGCAGCTCGGTATCCTGTGTGGTTTTCCGTAACGCTGGCGTCAAAACCTGATCGGATGGCCGAGGACCTGCTCGGCTCTGCGTCGAGTCTCGGGGGTCATCTCTCGCGCGACAGCCGTCTCCAGAGCCTGAACCAGTGTCGCGTTCCGGGGCGCCTCTTGCTCGATCAGGTCGATGAGCTCGTTGGGCATCTCTTCGAGGATCGCCGCACCGAGGAAACCGACCACCCGCCACTCGTCGCCGGCCACTCGAAGCGTTTCCAGCACGATGTCCCAAACCGGGGCAACTTGACGGCGGTCGATCAGGTCACATACCACCCCGTACGCCCAGCTCGCCCACTGCGTTTCATTCCGGGCCATACGCAACCAGCCGCGCACGAGCGTTCGTCGGTCGATGAGTTCGGAAAAGGGGCGCGCCCGTACCAGCGTCTCGAGTGTTTCAGCGACCCGCTCGTCGCCGCGAGCGGCGCGAGCAACCCTGGCCGGCCAACCCTCGCATCTCATCAGCGCGGCCAATGGCCCGAGTGAAAGATTGACCGCCAGCCGTCTGCTGTCTGCCTCGGTGTCCTCACCCTCAGCGAGCAGCTGGCGGATCGCCCTCCACCATGCTCCCGGATTGAGGCGAACTCGCTGGGTAAGCCGCCCGACCGCGCCCCGCTTGAGCGGGTAGTGGGCGCCCTCCGCCCAAATCCGGCACTCTTCGAGGACGTCGTTGTCCGTCACGCAATGATTCTGGGTGAGTGGCGGAGGGGCAGGGATTTGAACCCTGGATGGGCTTGCACCCATAACGGTTTTCAAGACCGTCGCCATCAACCGGACTCGGCCACCCCTCCGAGGGCAGCAAGGATTCTAGGAGGCGGGGCGTGAGCCGATGGTTTCCAGGCCGCCCATGTACGGCCGCAGCACCTCAGGCACGGTGATCGTCCCGTCCGCGCGTTGATACGTCTCGATGATCGCGTCGATCGTTCGCGTCAGCGCCAATCCGCTGCCGTTGATCGTGTGGACGAAGCGGGGCGGCGCGCCCCGAGCCGGGCGGTAGCGCATGTTCGCGCGCATAGCCTGGAAGTCGTTGAAGATCGAGCAGGACGAAACCTCGAGGTAGCGCCCCAAGCCGGGGCACCATGCATTCAGGTCGTACTTCTTGTACTGCGCGAAGCCCATGTCGCCCGTGCACATCACCATCACCTGGTAGTGCAGTCCGAGACGCCGGAGGATGTCCTCGGCATCGGCGGTGAGCTTTTCGAACTCCTCCATCGAAGTCTCCGCCGCCGTGACTTTGACCATCTCGACCTTCGAGAACTGGTGCAGTCGGATGAAGCCCCGAGTGTCCTTCCCCGCCGCCCCCGCCTCGGAGCGAAAACAGGGCGTGTAAGCGGTGTACTTCAGGGGCAAGCGGTCGGAGTCGAGGATCTCCTCACGGTGGAAATTCGTAAGCGGAACCTCTGATGTCGGAATCAACCAGAGGTCGTGGCCTTCGACCCGAAACGCGTCCGCCCCGAACTTGGGGAGGTTGGCCGTACCAGTCATCGAGGCGCTGTTGACGAGCAACGGCGCCCATACCTCCGTATATCCGTGCTCACGCGTGTGAACGTCGAGCATGAATTGCGCCAGGGCGCGTTCCAGTAGGGCGCCCTGCCCGAGGAGGAAGGCGAATCGAGAGCCGGCGACTCGCGCCGCGCGCTCGAAGTCCATTATGCCGAGCGCTTCCCCGAGGTCGAAATGCGTGCGCGCGGGGAAACCCAGATCGACCTTAGCTCCCCAGTCGCGGAGGACGACGTTGTCCTGCTCTCCCTTCCCAACGGGCACAGAGGCATCGAACAGGTTCGGGACTTGCAGCAAGAGCTCGTCGAGTCGATGCTTCGCCGCTTCGGCCTCGATCAGTTCTATCTTGCTGCGCTCGCCCATCTCGCGTAGCCTGTCCTTCAGCTCCGGGTCGCGGCTCTGCGCGAACTCCTTCGACAGGCGGTTCTGCTGGGCCTTTATTGTCTCGGCCTCATAGAGATGGAGGCGCCACACCTCATCCAGCTTCAGGATCTGATCGATCGGTGCCGGCTCGCCCTTCAACTCGGCAGCGCGGCGCACCCGGTCTGGATCCTTGCGGATCAGCTCGAGAGGCAGCATCTCTAGGACTCGGCCTTCATGACCGGAAACAGGATCACATCGCGGATTGACGGCTGGTCGGTCAGCAGCATGATGAGCCGGTCGATCCCAACTCCAAGTCCGCCGCACGGCGGCAGGCCGTACTCGACTGCGCGCAGGAAATCCTCGTCCATCGGGTGCGCTTCGACATCCCCCGCCGCCCGCTGCGCCGCCTGGGCTTCGAAGCGTTGCCGCTGGTCGATGGGATCGGTCAGCTCCGTGAATGCATTCGCATACTCGCGGCCGAGGATTACGAGCTCGAAACGCTCGACGAACCGCGGGTCGTCATCGCGCGGCCTCGCCAGTGGTGAGACCTCGATCGGGTAGTCCATCACGAAGGTCGGCTCGCGAAGCATTGCTTGCACGTGCTCCTCGAAAAGATCGTTGAGCTCTTTGCCCGCCGCCTGCTTGCCGGTGTGCTCGAGCACCAGGTCGGCCATGCGCGCGCGCCGGAAAGGAGGTGCGAGGCTAATCTCCTCACCCTGGTACGTGACTTGGGATGTGCGCCCCGCGGCCGCCGTCGAGGCGACGATCATTTCTTCCACCAGCCTCATGACATCGTTGTAATCCGTCGGGGTTGTGCCGCGGCGACAATCCCTCGTTGCGAAAAACCCGTCCGATCTCGTACACGCGCTCGAAACCGCCGACCAGCAACCGCTTCAGGTGCAGCTCCAGCGCGATGCGCAGGTAGAGGTCGCGGTTGAGTGCCTCGTGATGGGTTACGAACGGCCGCGCGTGACCACCGCCCGGGACCTCCTGGAGCACCGGCGTCTCCACCTCCAGGAACCCCCGACCATCCAACAAGGCCCGAAGCGACGCGATGATCTTCGTCCGCGCGCGAAACACTTCGCGGACCTCTGGGTTTGCGATCAGGTCCACGTATCGCTGGCGGTAGCGGATCTCGACGTCCTTGAGCCCATGCCACTTCTCGGGCAGCGGGCGCAGGGACTTGCTCAGCAGCTGGAACGAGTGGATCTCCAGCGTCACCTCGCCCCGACGCGTGCGAAAGATGGGACCATTGACGCCGATCAGGTCACCCGCGTCGAGGTCGGCGAACAGGTCGAAGTCACGCTCGCCGAGAATGTCGCGACTCGCAAACAGCTCGAATGCCTCGGCTTGAACCCGCGCGAATACGGGTCGACCCCGGACGCGCGCAGCCGCTCCAGCTTCTTCCGCCGGTCGCGAATTACCTCCGGCTCGTCTGCATCGGTCACGTTCCGGAAAGACTAAGGGACGAGGGCGAATGCTAGAGGCTCAGCTCTTTGTCCTCGGCCGCCGGAAACGCGACCACGTCCGTGCCCCCGGCCTGGCGATGGTTGCCCAGCGCCTCCTCGATGAGCGCGTCGATGTCGCTGTCGGAATGGGCCGGATCATGATGGAAGAACGCCAGCTGCTGGACGCCCGCTTGCTCCGCCAACGAGAGCGCTTCTTCGTAGGTCGAATGTCCAAAGCCCGCGTGCGTCTTGTATTCCTCGCGACTGTATTGCGCGTCGTGGACGAGGAGGTCGGCGTCCTGGCACCAATTGGCCAGGTCCTTGAGGGTCCCGTTCTCATTGGCGGCGAACATGGCGATCTCGTTGTCGGTCGCAAACGCAAAACGCGTCGAGCCCTCGTCGATTCGATACCCAAAGGTGGGGATGGGATGCATCAAGAGATGCGGTGTGATGCGCAGCCCGCCCACCTCGAATGTCTCTCCGGGATTCCTCTCGATGAACTCCATCTCAGCCGGCATGTGGTCGAGACGCACAGGAAAGTACGCGGGGTCCATCTGGTCGGCGAACGCCGCCTGCAAAGACTTGGCCGAACCCGCCGGGCCGACGATCGTGAGGTGCGTCCCCGGTACGAATGCGGGTGGGAAGAAGGGAAATCCCTGGATGTGGTCGAGGTGTGTGTGTGTGATCAGGAGGTGCGCCTGCAGCGGCTCGGACGGCCCGAACCCGCCACCGAGCTCGGCGATGCCTGAGCCGGAGTCGATGATGATCAGGTTGTTGTCCTTGTCACGGACCTCGAGGCAGGTCGTGTTCCCGCCATATCGCAGAGTCCTCTTGCCTGGGGTCGGCCTGGTGCCGCGAGTGCCCCAGAACTTGACCCTCATCGAGGCGCCGTGACCTGGTAGACCTGCTTGGCGACGAAAATGTCGAGCAGGTCTCGGTCCAGCTTGCTGTCGCCGGCTTCGTCTTCGAGGATGTCGAGCGCCACATCTCGTGGCACCGCGCGCTTATACGGGCGGTCCTGAGCGGTGAGGGCGTCGTAGATGTCCGAGATCGTCATCATCTTCGCCTGCAGCGGGATCTGCTCGGAGGTCAGCCCGCGCGGGTAGCCAGACCCGTCGAGCTTTTCGTGGTGCCCGTAAGCGATCTCGGGGATGCCCCGCATCACCGACGTCCAGGGGATCTTGGTCAGGAAATGGAAGCTGTGGGTCACGTGCGCCTCCATCTCGAGACGCTCCTGTGGGTCGAGTGTTCCCTTCCGGATGGAGAGGAAGCGGAATTCCTGGGGGTCGAGCATCGGGTGCGGCCGGCCAGCCATGTCTTGGTACGTCTGCTGCGAGAGGACCTCCAGCATCGAGGCCTTGTCCTCGGGCATCACCGTCGGCTCGTTGGCGGCGACGATGCCCTCGATCCACGTGCGCAGGCGCTGCAGCTCCTCCTCGAGCTGCCGGTCGATCTCCGCCAGGGCGCCATCGACTCCTGCCCCTTTGCGCATCGCTTCCAGCTTGTCGGTCGCGTACTTGAGCTGCACCGAACGCTCAACGAAGTCGAAGCGGGCCTGGATCACTTCGAGTTGGCCCGGCATCAGCTTTTTGGCCTTGACGAGGATGTGCTCCCTCACGCCGACCTTGCCGAAGTCGTGGAGCAGGCACGCATAGCGCAGCTCCTTGAACTGGTCATCGGTCAGGTACACGTCCCGATACTTGCCGGTTCCGATTTCCGTGACCGCATGGGCGAGAGCGGTCGTCAGCGCCTCGACGCGACCCGAGTGACCAGCCGTGCTGGGATCTCGTTGCTCGATGGCGGTCACGCTTGCCTGCACGAAGCCGTCGAAAAGCGACTGGATCGAATCGAGCAGGCTCTTGTTGTCGAGCGCGACCGCGGCCTGGCTGGCGATGGACTCGATCATCTCGAGGTCCTCGGGTCGAAAGCTCACGACCTCGGTCGGAACGTTGGCGACGGTCAGCTTGGTTTCATACCGGCGCTTGGCGTTGATCAGCTGGACCGCGCCGACCACCTCGTTGTTGTAGTTGCGCATCGGCACGGTCAGCATCGACTTCGTCCGGTAGCCGAACTGCTGGTCGAAGTTCCGGCCGCCTTGCGGCTTACCGGGCGGGGGATTGTACGCATCGTCGTAGATCTGACTCCAGCCGACCGTGACGGTGTAGCCGACCACGCTCTTCTCATCGACTGGCACCGTGAACGCCTGGTACGTATTGCCGATCGAGCTGTTCTGACTCGAGGCCAGGAACAGCTGAGGCGACCCGACCTCGCTCAGCGTCTTGCGCCACAGGCTCGCGCCGTCGGCATTGGTCAGCTGGCGCAGCGTCGTGAGGATGAACTCCTGCAATTTGGTGATGTCCCGCTCGGCCGAGAGCGCGATGCCGATCCGGTTTAGCTCCTCGAACTGGCGGTGCTGCCGGTGGGCCTGCTCTTCGAGCTGCTTGACCTCGTGCTTCAGCGCCACGTTCTCCATCGCAATGCGCAACAGCTCGCGCAGCGCCGTGCGTGATGCGTCCTTGGGCGGCGCGAGCGCCATGTCCTCGAGCCCCTCCGGCGCCTTCTGTCCGGGGTAGAGCAGGACCAACGCCGGCTGGACCACAGTGGCCGCGCTTTCGAGCGTGCTGGCCTGGAGCCCGAGCTCGGCCAGCACGGCCGCGAGCTCGCTGTTCTGCAGGCCGGGGGCGAGGTAGATGTGAAACGTCTGGGCGGTCTTCAAGGTGGGCCTCTAGTGTCCGGCACCGTCAGCGTTTTGCAGGTAGATCAAACGCAAACCTTCGAGGGTCAGGAGCGGGTCGGTGGCCTGGATCACGTGCGTCAGCCCCGCCACGAGCCCGGCCTGGCCGCCGGTCGCAATCACCTTGGCCGTCCCCCCCAGCTCGGCCACCATGCGCTCGACCATGCCTTCGACCTGGGCCACGAAGCCCCAGACGAGCCCGGACTGGATCGAGGTGACGGTGTTGCGGCCGATCACCGCGTCCGGGGCCACGGCCTCCACCCGCCGGAGCATGGCTGTGTTCGACACGAGGGCGTCGAGCGAGATCTCGACGCCAGGGGCGATCGCCCCACCGAGGTAGTCGCCATCGGCGTTGATGGCGTCATAGGTGACGGCCGTGCCGAAGTCGATCACCACTACCGGCCCGCCGTATTTCGTATATGCGGCCAGCGCGTTGGCGATGCGGTCGGCCCCTACGTCCTTCGGATTCTCGTAGCGGATCCGCACCCCTGTCTTGACACCCGGACCGACCATGACCGGCTCGCATTTGAGGTAGCGGCGGGAAGCCTCGATCAGGGCGGGGTTCAGGTTGGGCACGACGCTGGAAATGACGACACCGGTGACGACATCCAGGTCGAAGCCGCGGAGGTTGAAGAGCTGGCGGAGCTCCACGGCCATTTCGTCCGGAGTCCGCTCTCGGTGCGAGGTCACGCGCCAGTCGGCGACCAGCCTCTCGCCCTCGAAGAGGGCCAGGGTGACGTTGGTGTTGCCGACGTCGACGGCCAGTAGCATCCGAGCCCGAACTCTACTCAGGTGGGCAGGGGAGGTGGATGCGTTTTCGCCCACCGCAGCAGCCGGCCGGCCTCACGCCGCACGGCCGTGGCGCGGATGGCGACCCGGCGCGGGTTGGGCGCCCCAGTCAGGTCCCGCTTGTGCAAAGAGGCTTGGGCGCTCCACGGCGCCTGTAGCTTCCCCGCCCGAACAGCGCGTCCGACGTCCTCATGGGCCTTCCGAAACGGCGTGCCCGATGCCACCAGGGCTTCGGCCACGTCGGTGGCCAGCAGCCCCGGGTCTGAAGCGGCCGCGGCCAGGCGGTCACGATCGAAGTCCAGGTGGTCGACCAGCAGCCGGGCCGCCCGCAGCGAGTCGAGGACGCTGTCCACGGCGCTGAAAACGGCGGGCTTGTCTTCCTGGAGGTCTCGGTCATACGCGAGCGGCAGTCCCTTCAGGATCGTGGCGAGCGTGACGAGGCTGCCGATCGGACGTCCAGCGCGGCCGCGCAGGAGTTCGGCGATGTCGGGGTTCTTCTTTTGTGGCATCAGGCTCGATCCAGTGGCGATCTCGTCTGCCAGCCGCACGAAACCGAACTCCTTGGAGGCCCACAGGACGACATCCTCGCCAAGGCGGCTGAGGTGGATCGCACTCGACATGCACGCGTAGACGAGGTCGAGCGCGAAGTCACGATCCGCGACGGCATCGATGCTGTTGGCCGTGAGACGCTGAAAACCCAGCTCCTTGGCGACCACATCGCGCTGGAGGGGCAGTGTCGTGGCCGCAAGGGCGCCCGATCCGAGTGGCATCTCGTCGGCGGCGTCATATGCGTGACGGAAGCGTTCGGCGTCACGCAGCAGCGGCTCGGCGTGCGCGAGGAGGTGGTGTCCGACCGTGATCGGCTGGGCGCGCTGCAGGTGCGTATAGCCGGGCATCAACCAGCCGGCGTGCTGAGCGGCCTTGGACGCGAGGGCGTCAACCAGCTCGGCCGCGGTTGTGATCAGCTCGCTGGCGGCGTCGCGGCTATAAAGGCGCAGGTCGAGCGCGACCTGGTCGTTGCGGGAGCGCCCGGTGCGCAGGGCGGCGCCCGCGGGAGTGATCTCGGTCAATCGGCGCTCCACCACGGTATGGATGTCCTCGTCCGACTCGCGGAACGGAAGCTCGCCCGCGTCCAGCTCGCGCCTGACCCGCCGCAGACCGCGCTCGATCGCCTTCAGCTGCGTGGGCTTCAGCAGGCCGGCTGAGGCCAGTCCGCGCGCGTGGGCGATGCTGCCCGCGATGTCGTAGGGATAGAGCTCGAAGTCGACCTCGAGCGACGAGGAAAACCTCTCGAGCTCGGGCAGCAGCCGGCCCGTGAAACGGCCGCCCCAGAGCTTGCCGGCTATGGCGTGAGCCTCTTCACGTCGCCCAGCAGTCCCTTCAACTCTCGGTCGTGCAGCCGGCCCTGGACCTGTGCGGCCGTGCGCACGCCCATGCCCCAAAGCTTGATGAAGCCCGCGGCTGCGGACTGGTCGAAGACATCGCCCTTGCCATACGTCGCGAGCGAGTGCTGGTATAGCTGCGCCGGCGCTTTGCGCCCGACGACCTGTGACGAGCCCTTGAACAGCTTGATGCGAACGTCTCCGGTGACGTGGCGCTGGGTTTCGGCAACGAACGCGTACAAGGCGTCGCGCAGCGGGCTGAACCACAGCCCGTCGTAGACCATCTGCGCCCACTGCTGGGCGACGAGATCCTTGAAGCGAGCCACCTCTTTCGGCAGCGTGATGTCCTCCAGCGCCTGGTGCGCCTGGAGCAGCAGCACCGCCGCAGGCGCTTCGTAGATCTCGCGCGACTTGATGCCGATTAGCCGGTTCTCCAGGTGGTCGATGCGGCCGACCCCGTTCTCACCGCCGACCCGGTTGAGATCCGTGACCAGCTGGAGGGGGTCCACGGGCTTGCCGTCGAGCGAGACGGGCACGCCTAGCTTGAAGCCGATCTCGATGTAGGTCGGCTCGTCGGGGCAGTCACGCGGGTCGAGCGTCCACGCATAGACATCCGCAGGCGGCTCCGCCCACGGGTCTTCGAGAACTCCGGCCTCGATCGAGCGGCCCCACAGGTTCTCGTCCGTCGAGTACGGCGAGCGCACGGTCGCCGGCACCTCGATCCCGTGCTTGGTCGCGTATTCGATCTCGTCATCGCGATTCATGCCCCACTCGCGAACCGGGGCGACGACCTTGAGGTCGGGAGCCAGGGCCGCGGTCGTGACGTCGAAGCGCACCTGGTCGTTCCCCTTGCCGGTGCAGCCATGCGCGATGGCGCTCGCGCCTTCGCGGCGCGCCACCTCCACCATCATCGCCGCGATCAGCGGGCGGCCGAGCGCGGTGGCCAGGGGGTACTCCTTCTCGTATACGGCTCCGGCCTGGAGGGACGGCCACACGAACAGCTGGAGGAATGGCGCGCGGCCGTCCGCGACGTAGGCAGCCGAGGCCCCTGTCTTGAGCGCCCGAGCCTGGATGGCGTCGAGATCCTTCTTCTCGCCCAGATCGACGGTGAAAGCAATCACGTCCCACCCCTGGTCTTTCAGCCAGCGGATCGCCACCGAGGTGGCGAGCCCGCCTGAGTAGGCGAGCACCAGCTTCTTGTTGGCAGGGGGGCCTCCCCCCTTGCGGCGGCCGGGCAAAGCCCTACTGCCGCCGCCCCCCCTAGCCGACATTGGCGAGAAGCTCTTTGAGCGCCTTGCCGGCGCTGCGCTGGCGGAGCACGGCGATGATCGTGTCGTCGCCCGCCACCGTGCCGGCGATTCCCGGCAGTCCCGCTTCGTCGATCCGGCGGGCGACCATGTTGGCGGTGCCCGGCGGCGTCTTGATAACCGCCACCGGCGAAACGAGCTCGACCGAGAGGACGAGCTCGCGAACGAGGGCGGCTGCGATCCGGTAGCCGGCGCCCGACCGGACCAGTCCCAACTCCTGGATGTCGCGCGAGACCGTGGCCTGCGTCGCGCGAAGCCCGCGGCGCGCGAGCCCCTCGGCGATCTCTTGCTGCGTGTGCACAGCGCCGCGGTTGACGAGGGTGAGGATCGCTCGGTGCCTCTGTTCCTTGGTGGCTGTCACCGCAGCACCTCGTGCATCGTGTGCTGCGCGCGGTCGATCTGGTCGGCGGTGATGATCAGCGGCGGCACAAAGCGGATCGAGTGATCGTCGACGGCATTGACGACCAGCCGCGCTTCGAGACAAGCCTGTTGAAACGCCTTGGCGCGCGGCTCGGCGAACTCGACCGCCTGCATGAGGCCGAGGCCGCGCACTTCCTTGCCGCCGAGGCTGTGGATTGCGGCGTTCAGCATCTCCCCCATCTCGGCTGCGTGCCCGACGAGTCCATCACGGTCGATCACATTCAGGACGGCCAGCGCGGCCGCGCATGCGAGCGGGTTGCCACCGAATGTGGACCCATGGTCGCCGGGTTCGAAGACATCTGCGGTGGGCGCCGCCAGGACAGCGCCGATCGGGACGCCTCCACCCAGGCCTTTGGCGAGGGTCATGACATCCGGAGTGATGCTGTGGTGCTGATGCGCGAACCACCGGCCGGTGCGGCCCAGCCCGGTCTGTACCTCGTCGAGGATGAGCAGCAAGCCCTGGTCGTCGCACCATTTGCGAGCGGCGGCGAGGTAGCCAGGTTTGGCGGGCACCACGCCGATCTCCACCATCACCGGCTCGAGCATCACGGCGACGGTACGAGCGCCGGTGGCGGCCTTGATCGCGTCCAGGTCGTTGTAGGGGACGTGCACGAAGCCTTCGGGCAGAGGCTTGAA
>WNFD01026198.1_pt1 | contig 11881 bp, 11 predicted proteins | sample 5400491 | NCBI WGS metagenome assembly WNFD01 (sample SAMN13153343, study PRJNA577476) | soil metagenome | isolation source: 120 cm saprolite under Douglas fir tree site 2 hole 2 replicate 2 | place: USA:California | collected 2015-04-18 | reverse complement strand
AAACCTGCGCTGGGGACATGTCGTGCGTTTTCGAGGATCTTATGTAGAATGGCATCTGGTACTGCCTTGTCTTGAAACCCGTAGACATTCCTGCGTTTTCTGAGAAGAACGTCAAATTCCACTCGTGATTCTCCCTAGACGTTTGATTACAGTAGTCTGAAGTCTTCTTTGACTGTCGTGAGGACGACGTGGGTGTTCGTTCGTTCCACGAAGGGCATGGCTAGAAGAGCTTTAGTGAACTTGCTCAGGTCGTCTCGGCTTTTGAACTTCGCAATGACCATGGCATCCGTGAGCCCTGTTACGTCGTAGACTGCGAGTACTTGCGGCATCTTCGCGACTTCCTTCTCCAGCTCTAGGAGTTTGCCTTTCGCTACGCTGACTTCGGTGATCGCGGTGAGCTGGAACCCTATCTTGTCATGGTCAAACATAGCCGAGTAGCCGCGTATGATCCCTGCCTTCTCCAGTTTTGCGGTTCTCGATTGGACTGTGGTTGTGGAGACGCCTAGCTTGTGCGCTAGCTCCCTGTAGGAGAGGCGAGCGTCGATGAGATACCAGTGAAGAATCTTCTTGTCGAGATCGTCAAGGACAATATCTTCGACCTTTAACTCGTCTTTCGTGCTGGTCATGCTTTGACCTGCTCCAAACGGGTCCGGAGTAGTTCGGTGACCTGTCGAGGGTCGGCTCGTCCCCTCACCTCGCCCATTACTAGGTTCATCATTCGTCCGAGAGCTTTGGTACCGTTTTCTTGAACCAGGGTTTGATTCGATTCAACAACTTTGCTGATGATATTCTCTAGGTCCGACTTGGTCAGCATTTGGAGGTTCAGCATTTCCACCGCTTCTTCGGCGGCTCCATCTGGATGGAATGCAAGCCATCTGAGAACGTCCAGAACAGACTCTTTCGCGGTTTCACCCTTGGAAACTAGGTCGAACGCTTGTTTGAGCTGGTCTTCCCGCACGTTTTCCACGGGCACTTGTTCCCTTTGCAGGCTTCTCAGAGATTCCGTAAGGATTGTTGCGACGAAGCTGGGTGCGACGCTTTTTGCTCTAGCGACAATTTCCTCGAAAGCGGGAAGATAATCGGAATCCACGAGCTGAGTGGCTAGCTTGGGGCTGAGACTGTGTTTTGTCTCCAGCTCTTTCGCTAGCTCTTCCGGCATTCGGGGAAGGTTCTCCCAGAGTCGTTCAAGTCGGTCCTGGCCGATTTGAACCGGTGGGACATCGGTCTCTGGATACATTCTCGCAGCTCCAGGCCTTGGGCGTAGATAGGCAGTGGTCCCGTCAGGGTTTGCCGCCCGTGTTTCTTCGGGAACTCGTTCCACAGCCTCCTGAGCACGTTCTGCAACTGCCCTCAAACCGTCTTTCGCATTGTCGAGATTGTCTGCTACGATAACGAACCCATCAAGTTCTCCACATCCGAGGCTCTTCGCGACCTCTTCTACATGACTTGAATCGATTCCATACGCAGGAAGCTCGTCTGAATGAAAAATTCCTCCGACCCTACCCCAGAAGACGGCGCGTTTTGCCATCTCTGTTCCGAGCCGGATATTGGGGATGAGTTCGCGTTTCAGAAGTCCCTTGAAACTGGGGAGTTTGACTGCGAGTGCTACTCCTCCTTGATTGAGGGCGGATTGTACGACTTTTGACTGTGAGCCTGAGAGGATGTTGGTGACGTCAACGAATTCCTCTTTGATATCCGAAGCCTTGACGTTCCTCTGCCGGAGTTCATCTCTGACCTCGATAAGCCCGAGCTGTCTCTGAACCTCGTAGCCTACAGCCTTAGAAACGAGTTCGAGCTCCTGAACCCCCTTGACCTCGACGAGGGCGCCATCCTTAATCGATACGTTAAGGTCCTGTCGAATGCTTCCTAGACCTCGTTTTACTTTCTTGGTTGCGCGGAGGATGCGGCCTATTGCGAAGGCAACTTTTCCAGCTTGTTCTGGGTCGTGGATTATTGGTCCAGTTGAGACTTCCATCAGTGGAACCCCGAGCCGATCGAGGCGGAAGACTACTGAGGTCTTTGTGTCGCCTGTTTTTCGTCCCGCATCTTCTTCGAGCGTTACTTGTTCTATTGGCACTTCTACTCCGTCTACTGTTATGGACCCGTTGAGTGCGATGACTGCTGTTCGTTGGAATCCGGTTGTGTTGGACCCGTCAATGACCACCTTTCGCATAACGTGAATCTCGTCCATCGGTTTTGCGTGTAGGAGCATGCTCATTGTAAGGGCGACATCCAATGCTTCTGGGTTCAAGGGGTGGGGAGGTTCCTCATCCAGTTCCACGAGGCAGGTGGTTTCCGGGTCCGCCTCGTAAGTGATGGTCTTGCCCTTGTGGAACTCGAAGAGGGCGGCTGGATCAATTTGGCCTAGCTCGCTTTGTGTGGGCCGAAGTCTCCGTTCGAAGGTGACCGTGGGTGGCTTTGTTGATAGAATAGTTGGGCATTCGCAGAAGAGCTTCTCCTTAGTGTCGAGGTGTCGGTGTATCTCGACGCCGACCTTGAGGCCGACGGCTCGATAATCTATGGACGACTAGGAAGCCTCCACCAATGTCCTCGAGGTCATTTCGCCTGCAATCGACTGAAGCATCATTTCTCGAATCTTACTAGCTGATTTGGTCTGGGCTGCGGCCCACATCAGCTTGACAATTGCCGTTTCAGCGATCATGTCTTCAAGAGGAGTGACCCCGAGATTGAGTAGGTCGCGCCCGGTGTTGTAGACGTTCATGTCTACTCGCCCCCATATAGTCTGGGAGGTCATGAAGACGGGAACCTCCCGCTTCAACGCTTTCTTCACAGACTCAAATAAGTGTCTGGAAACATGACCTAGCCCTGTTCCCTCGAGGACTATTCCTCGGGCCCCTGCAGAAACGGCTGAGTCAATTATGCCAGTATTGAACCCGGGGTAGAATTTGATCAAGTATGCGTGTTGGTCAAAACGAGATTTCAAGGCCAACTGGCGGGATTTGTCTTTCTTCGGGACTCCGTTCGTCATTTCGATCTGGCCGGTCTTCAGATCGTAACTTGCTATAGGAGTGGAGTTGATGGACTTGAACGCATCTCGACGACTCGTGTGACATTTTCGAACCCTGGTGCCTCGGTGAGCAAGGATGATGTGATCGGAGAGGTCTTGGTGCATAGCGACACCGACAAGGGCCATGTCGGCTCGCGCGACGAGGGCGACTGCTCCCGTGAGATTGGAGGCCGCGTCCGAGCTGGGACGGTCAGAAGATCGCTGAGCACCGACAAGTAGGACGGGAACAGGCAGGTTTGCGAGCGCGAAACTCAAAGCTGCCGCCGTATAGTGCAAGGTGTCTGTTCCATGGCTTATCACGACCCCCTCTACACCGTTGGTTATCCTTTTGGCGACTTCTTCGGCCATGCCCTTCCAATGGGTTGGGCCTATGTTCTCGCTGTACTCGCTGAAGAGGATGTGAGCATCTATTTCGGCGATTGTCGAAAGTTCGGGGACGACGCTTGCAAGGTCGGCCGCCGTGAGTGCGGGCTGCACAGCACCAGTGCGATAGTCAACCCTACTGGCGATCGTCCCACCAGTGCTGATGATTGCAACCTTCGGTAGCCCAACATGATTCGCCGGTGGGGAAGGCTTGGTGAAATGGGGTTTCTCACCTTCCCCGATGACCTCCAGCGCTTTTGTTCTGTCGAGAGAGATGCCTATGTTGTAACCGTTTTTCATCTTCAAGACGATGTGAGTGTGATCGGAATACTCCGACCGAGGAATCAAGGTCCCTTCGAACGCCTCGCCCGATTTCGACGTGAGGCGGATGACGCTACCGATCTTGGCCTTGGATTTCCTTAGCTGCTGAAGGACTTCCCCCCGGTATCCTTCTAACTCTCGGACCGTCATTCATGCAACACGTCTTCAAGGTGAATCTGTGAGTTACGTATCCGGTTAAGGATTCTTACGCTAGTTCTTGGACATGTAAGGTCCGTCGTGTGTGTAGCCGAAGCGAGAGTAATACCCCTTGGTACCGAGGGCACTAATCACTAGCATTTTTTTGCGATCGTATTCTTCGCGAGATATTCGTTCTGCTTCCGCGAGAAGCTTGGACCCGTAGCCCTTGTGCTGGAACGCACCCGCTAGCCTGCCTCCCACCGGAACTGTCTGCCCGAAAACGTGCAGTTCCCTGATAATTGCCACACCCTGTCCCGCTATCTCGGGTCTGTGAGCATTCTCAGTTGGTATCCGAAGTCGAACATATCCAACGAGTATGTCATTTTCGGGATCCTCGAAAGATAGGAAAATGTCGGTTCCCCCGGAACCTTCGTAGTTGATCCTTTGGAGTCGGACTTGTTCCAAGTCAGGACTCTCTCCACTATTTAGGAAGTGAATACCGACTTCTCTGCATCTAATGCACTCGCATTTCATGTCGCGACGCGTCAGCTCTTCCTGGACGAGCTGGCGGAGATTCCCATGCTTGACCCCGTCAGCGATCCCGTCCACTGGTATCTCTCTCTGGATCCTCATGATCCTTACCCAGCGTGGGACGAACTGTTTGATCTCTGCGATGAGATGGGCTGATTCCTTGGTGGAGTAGGGGTGGTACTCTCCTCTCTTCCATTCTTCGTACAGTTGTGTTCCAGGTGTGACCAGACATGGATAGATCTTCAGCATGTCAGGCTTGAAGTCGGGGTCTTCGAAGATTTTCCGGAACGCGTCTAAATCCCGCGAAGCGTCGCAGCCTGGGAGTCCTAGCATCATGTGATACCCGACCTTGACTCCTGAATCCTTCAGGGTCTGTGTTGCCTGAACAACATCGGCGACAGTATGGTCTCTATGAATTCTCTCATAGACATCGTCGTACAAGGTCTGGACCCCGATCTCGACGCGTGTTACCCCCATCGAAAGCATGTGATCCACATGGCCCTTCCGTGCCCAGTCAGGCCTTGTTTCGACGGTAATCCCGACGTTCTTGGCATTTGCTGATTCAGCAAGATTCTTCGCTCCTTCCAGGGAAGGTGAGTCGACGCCATTCAACGCATCGAGGCATCGTTTGACGAAGTCTTCCTGGTAGGTTCTTGGTAGGAATGGAAAGGTGCCACCGACAAGGATCAGCTCTACTTTGTCGACCGAGTGTCCCATTGCCTGAAGCTGAGCGACTCTGCTCTGAACCTGGAGGAAGGGGTCGTATTCATTTTCCAGAGCTCGCATGACAGCTGGTTCCTGTCCAGTGTAGGCTCTTGGGACTCCGACTTCGGGCCCACCCGGGCAGTATGTGCACTTTCCGTGGGGACAAGCGTATGGCTTGGGCATTACAGCGACAGTAGTTACTCCGCTAGCGCTACGAACCTGTTTACCGATAAGGAGAGGCTTGAGCCGGATGAGCTCCGAACCAGGGACCCGCTGAAGAAGATCGGAGTTAGGGGGAACAGTAGGTGACCTGTACGCTCAAGACTGAGCAGGCGCTCTACAATTTCGGTAGAGACCTGTTCGGTTTTCTGGCTCAATGCACTCATTCCCACTCGTGTCTGCTATCTCAGGGAACTCCGGTTTCGAGCGGGCCAGTTATGGGTTTTCCGTATACTCGCCCCTTCCACGAGAACCCTAGCCCCAGTGCTCCTCTAACAGTCGAGTCGATGCCGATTCCCATGTAGACCATGATGGCGAAGGGTAGTAGAAGCGCGTAGAGCGGGTTTACCCGGATCGATCGGTCGAGGATGATGAGTCCAAGCCACAGGAACGCGGCCATGAAAACACCCGTGAGAAGGTAGATGTTCAGGGGCATGCCTGGTGCAAGGTAGACGCCGTATCCAAGCACAATGAACGGTTAAAAGTTCTTCCTCCATCCCCTCCAGATCTCTGGGAGACTAGAGTACATTCGAACACCCAGTGAGCCAGAAGCCGTGACCATTCTGAGCCTCAGCCCCTGAGCTTTGATCAATCTGCCAAGGGAGTAATCCTCGGTTATCCTGTCGCGAACTGCGTAATGTCCGCCCACTTTGTCATAGGCCTCACGTCGGAAGAGCATGTATTGGCCGTTTCCAAGAGCCCAACGGGGTTTGCTGTCATCATTGACCCATTTGCCGCCGACGAACATCATAATCAACCAGAAAATAGGGGGTTGGAGTAGTTTCTCCCAGAAAGTCCGGAGAATCGCGGTGGGAGCGAGGGTAGCGAGGTCCGCTTTGCTGTCTTGCAGAAAGTTCACGGTCTTCGTAAGACTGTCGCGAGAATGAACAGAGTCGCCGTCCGTGAAAAGGAATAGATCGCCCGTGGCTTGCTTATAGCCGAGGTGGCAGGCCCAGTTCTTTCCCACCCAGCCCGGAGGAAGAGGCTCTTCCTGGACGAGTTTGATCTTACCATCAAAGCTCTTGAGAATGTTCTGGGTTCCGTCCGTCGAATTGCCATCTACAACGATGACCTCTTTTGCGGGATAGTCCAAGCCAATCAGTGAGGCCACGCATTCGGATACTGTATTTGCCTGATTTCGAACAGGAAGAATAATCGAAACCAAAGAACTGTTCGACGGGGCCATGGTATTTTCGGGTAAGGCTGGGAAGTGCATCAGGGTAAGATACTCGTATCCGGCCAGAAGGAACACTAGGGTCGATTGAACGATGAGTAGAGTATCAATTAACAGAGACAATGCCCAGGTCCCGAAGCTAGTTGGCCTAAGCTTGGGAGGAAGCGTTCTTGATAAGAGCTTGGCAGTTCAACGGTTATTTGGCTAGTCTCGCCACCAGCCCATCATGCCTCGACGACCGGCCCAAGTGACCCATACGATTGCCAGGGCTGCAAATGCGATTATCATAGCAACCAGGATTACCACGATCTTCTGGAAGAGATCGTAGCCTGATGTGTAGAAGCCCACAAAGATGAGAGAGCCGGCCAAGAAGGCCGCCAGGGTGATTATTGACAATATTACTCGCGCCATGAGTCCGCGTTGCATTTGAGTGGCTTTTTCCATCTGAAATCGGAGAGAACCACTGTTGACTGCCGCTAATAAGGTAAACATAAAAGGAAGACTTGGACCCGATTTTTCGGTCATAGCCGGATAGAATTGTCTGGCGGGCGTTTAGGTTCTGATATAGTTCTGTCCTGGTTTTCTGCCGAGGACGAACCTCTTTTCAGAATTCCGCCGGACCCTCTCTCTTGGTGAGAGGCCTGGCTTGTCCAATGCTTGAATCTTAGGGGTCTGCTGTCTGACTTTTCCTGCCTTTGTTAGCGAGCCGTGAGTTGGTATTGCTTGTTCCTTCTGAGGGTTCGTGAGGGCTGTGAGATATTTAATCGTTCCTTGCCCAGGGTATCTACTGCACTGAAAGAAGTACTCAGTGCCCTGCCCCTAGAGGGACCTTTCGTGGCATACTAGGTAGGGGCCGATTACGCAGGCGGCGCATATTCCGATTCCGCACTTGAACACTCTTTCGAGGCTGACTTGTATGTGGCATCTCTTCTGCATCGCCAGATCGTAAACTAGTTTCATCATGGGTTCGGGTCCGCAGGTGTAGACGGCGTCGAAGCTACCTTCTTTCAATACGTGCTCGACGACCTTTGGCACCTGGTTCTTCTCTCCGTATGTTCCATCGTCGGTGGCGAAGACGAGCTTGAAGTGGTGGTCCTTGCTCTCACTGAGTAGCCAGTCCTTGAACAAGAGCTCGCTCGATGTCCTAGCACCAGTGATCAATGTGACGTCTCGCCCTCTAAGATGGACTAGGAAGGAAATCAAAGGAACAAGTCCTGTTCCTCCGCCGACAACGAGCAGTTTGTGGTGGTGTCCTACGCTGAACGGGTGGCCATATGGGCCTCTGACCCAGAACTTGTCGCCAACTTTCTTCTCCCAAAGCGCAGTGCTAACTGGCCCACCCTTCTTGATCACTACGCCCGCCTCTGTTCTCCCGTGAAATGCTAGCACGCTCATAGGAACCTCATCCACCCCTGGCACCCAGACCATAGCGAACTGGCCCGGCTTGGCGTTGTGTAGGGTAGAGTCGCTGAACCAGAAAGAACGGATTGAAGGCGTCTCGTCGACAATGCGGTCGAGTCGAACGACTCTAGGAGTGTGAAGCTGTTGGGTTACGGACTCCAATTCTGCGAGTCATGCGGAGAGAGGCGTACTAATGACTTACGAGAGGAGAAGCTTCGCCTACCCGTTGACCTCATGCTTGTTCTGATCAGACAAGACGAGATGTCGGGACGTAAACTGGCCGTTCTTGTAATCTGTCGACCAGTTTCATCATTTCATCGTAGTGGTGTTGTATGATCCCGGCTCCTTGGGGGCCCATCATCTTCTCAGCGTTAGTCCTGCACTGGTTCATGGCCGTCAAGATTCCCTGTTTGGTCGGGTCTGTGTAGCTGGCGCCGCAGTTGACGAAGACTGATTCTACGAACTGTTTCACTTGCTGTTTCAGCTGTTCGTCGGTAACTGGTTGGTTTAGCAGCGTGGCGAATTCTCTATTGGCGCTCTCGAAACAGCTCAGTAGCTCGTCCCTAACGAATTCGGGCGTGATTCTATCGCTGGGAACGTCTGGGGCCTTGTAGGTCTGGGTCATACCGCACGTTTATGACATACGTTATATAAAGCCGTATCCCCAATTAGCTGGATAAGGGATGATAGAGACTGCCGCGAAGCCCGAGATTGACGAGGCACTTCTCGAGCGATTCCTGAGCGAGATAAAGAGTAAGGTTCCGCACGTTGTCGAAAGAGACGGAAGCAAGACTTTCGTCAATCAAACGCCCTTGGAGGATCTAACGTCTCCGCTCATCGAGTGCGCACGTGTCGAATACGGCCTCGAGATACCTGCAAAGAACATCAAGATCTTCGGCAAGTTCGACTCGAAGATAAATGGCGGCTCGGTTAAGGTCCGCCCGGCGGTCGAAATAATCGAGGAAGCGATTGCTTCCGGAAAGCTGAGGACTGGTCAGACTGTCTTCGAAGCGACTTCAGGCAATTTCGGTATCGCCCTTGGGACGCTGGAAGAGATCGGCATCAATGTCATTTTCCTAGTTTCGAGGAAGCTTCAGAGCGGGGTCCTCGATGAACTGAACAAGAGTTCGGCTAAGACGGTGAACCTGGACATCGATATCTGCCCCGCACCGGGTCTAGCTCTTGATCAGAATCTAGTTATTGCGAAGGCAACGGCAATTAACGTCCGCGAACAGCTGGTGGATCTCGGGCTGGACGCAGCTCTGTTCGACGGGTCGCGAGCCGAGATTGAAGGTCTCCTCGCGAGACAGGACGTGATCAACCTGGCCAAGTTACTGGCCAAGGTCTATGGGGGCTTCTGCCCAGAACAATATGATAACGAGCTGAACGTCAAGTCACACGAGAAAGTGACAGCGCCCGAGATAGACCAGCAGTTGGGAGAGATTGGGCTTTCACTCGCTGATTTCAAGATAATCTCCGCGTTTGGGACCGGAGGCACGTCAGCCGGCATCAGCAAATACCTCCAGACAAAACATGGCAAGAAAGCCGTCCACATAGTCTTCCCGCTCAGCAACCAAGACGTCGCAGGAATACGCACTAAGGACAAGGCCTTCGGCCTCAGATTCTATGATCCAGCCCTATATGCGGGACAGCACGAGGTGGACTTCGAACCGGCCAGACGGGTCCTTCGCTTCTTCGTCGGAAAAGGATACGACATCGGCGAGAGCAGTGCGCTAGCGCTCTACGCTTGTTTACAGATGCTCAACTATGGCGTCGGAGACAAGTTTGTTGTAATGCTTGCAGATGGTATCGACAAGTACCGGAGCACTCTCGGAACAGTCGCGCAGGCGCCCCCTCCTCTCGAGGTAACTCTTCCACAGGCCAGCTCTAACGTGGCAGATTATGGCGAGGTTCTATGGACCCATGGCATGTTCGTCCCGAAGGAGGATGGCATCAAACTCGTCGCATCGTCCCTTGGATGCGATGAGAGCAAGATCAAGGTAGCGCGAGTATCCGATGTGCAGGCGTTGATCTCTACCGAGAAGATACCTGATAATATCAGGAATGCTCTCCCCAAGGATAATCGGAAGGTCCTGTTGGTGTGTATGGCTGGAGGCACATCGTTACGCGTCGCACAGATTTTTGCAGCGAAGGGAATACAGGGTCAAAGTCTCACTGGAGGAATAATGAGCCTCTCCGAGAGCAGCAAGAAGCAGCCGTCCGACCTAGTCCGGATGGCAACGGAGTAGGCACCCTGACTCTCGCGACAAGGTTGACTTTGCTGAACATGCAAAAGTCGGTGAGGCCCTGCTGTACTACATTATATCATGCAATATATAGCTCAATAGTTAAATAATGCTCCTCCTTACGGAGGGGCGGATTGTCAAAGCAAATCGTGAGAAATGTCACCAGCATAAGGATGAGTGTGAACCTCTGGAAAGCTGCACGAGTATACGCGCTCAAGCATGGAACAACGCTGACACAGCTCATAGAGAGCCTTTTGGAGAAGGAATTGAAGAAGGACCCCGAGGTCCTTCAGATGGTATCGGAATGGCGGAAATAAAAATCTCTCCCAAGGAACTAGTACTCGTCAGAAAGACTCGGGACATAATGCTCGAGCATCGGGGCAAAGAAAACGCAATACACTCACGGGAGCTATCTCGACTGTTGGGAATCAAAGAAGGAGATACTTTCATCAAGGTTCGAAGCATTGTTGACAAGGTAATCAGGAGATACGGTCTACCGATTGCCGGAGACACTCATGCCGGATACTTCATCATAGTAAGGCCGAATGAGTTGACAGACTACATTGGAAGTTTAGAGGGTCGAAAGCTGGAAATTGAGAACAAGAAGAACATCGTTTTCCAGAATTATCTTGATCATTACGGCTCGCTCGAGGTGCGAAAGGAGGAATGAACGCTAGCCCGGAATGCCACAACTGCTCCTCAAGAATGATCCCTCGGGGACAATCTGCAGGACCCGAGATGCTTGTGGAATGTCCAGTTTGTGGAGAGGCCTACCTCGTCACGAGACGAAAGGTGGAATCTCGCACTCTCTCTTCTAGATTGTAATAGTGTATCTTGTTTTTCACAACTTCCTTCCAGTCATTATTATCACCCCTGAAGCCAATGTCGTATCCGATGCTATTCCTCCCCATCTCGAAAGCAACCTTGGTGGTCGTTCCGCTTCCCATGAAAGGGTCCAAGACGGTGTCTCCTGCATACGTGAACATTCTAATGAGGCGTCGAGGTAATTCGTCGGGAAAAATCGCAATCCCTCCTACCTGACGCGCTCCTTTGAAGCGCCAAATGCCGTTATTAATTTCCTCTTCTTCCGTGATCTGCTTGTCACTTTGGTAGGACCAAATCCCGTTGAAGAGGCGTCTCCATTCATCCAGTCCAATCCGCTCATTACCCTTGGTGGAAGGGGGTCGTGGCGCAGAACCAAGCTTTTTGAAAATGGCAATGTACTCGTAGTTGTAGCTGACGTACCCATTTCTAGGGAAACCGTAGGACCCCATTACGGATGCACCACCTGTCGTCCTCGTAGTGGGAATCTTTTGCCAGATGATGCTGCCCAGGTACACTACTCTGTCGGCAAACTTATTCATTATGTCATTGACAATGTATGCGTGTAATGGAATAATCTGGTAAGGGGTATTTCCATTAGCTCGCAAGTACTCATCTCCTACGTTGATGCAAAGCCTGCACCCAGGTAGAAGCACTCTCAAGCATTCACGCCAAACATTTCTGAGTTTCTTGATGTAGGAAGGAAGTGAATCTCTATACCCCAGTTGTGAGGGATTTCCATAGTCTTTCAGGTTCCAATAGGGCGGAGACGTAAGTGCGAGATGAATGGTCTCATTTTCTATTTGCGACATCTTTTGGGAGTCGAACCCCAAGAACAAACGGTGAGTTGTGTTCAGAAGCTCTTGAGGCGTTGCAATAACGGCATTCTCTTGGGCCAAGGCACGTGGTTCGGCTTCAGGAAAACTAGTTTTA
>WNFD01013548.1_pt1 | contig 11882 bp, 10 predicted proteins | sample 5400491 | NCBI WGS metagenome assembly WNFD01 (sample SAMN13153343, study PRJNA577476) | soil metagenome | isolation source: 120 cm saprolite under Douglas fir tree site 2 hole 2 replicate 2 | place: USA:California | collected 2015-04-18 | reverse complement strand
GTCCTCGAACGATTCTTTTCCGACCGCGATGAATGTAGCGGCGGCCGTGAATGTGAAAGGGCGGCTGATACCTGCAGTGAAAGCCCTGCGCGATGCGATCGCGGCAAAGGCCGACCAGTGGAAGGACATCGTTAAGATTGGCCGCACGCACATGCAAGACGCCACACCGATCACGCTCGGAGAGGAGTGGTCGGGTTACGTGGGCATGCTTACCGACAATCTCGGCCGCATCGAAGACGCCTTGAAGGGCGTGTACAGCCTCGCGCTTGGCGGCACAGCCGTAGGAACCGGCATCAATGCAGCTCCCGGATTCGGCGAGGCGGCTGCTGCCGAAATCGCGAAGCTTACAAATCTGCCTTTCATCAGCGCTCCCAACAAGTTCGCGGTGCAAGGTGCGCACGATGCTCTGGTGCAGCTCTCTGGCACACTTCGCACTCTTGCGGTCTCGCTCTACAAGATCGCGAATGACATTCGGCTGATGTCCTGCGGGCCGCGCGCCGGCTTTGCCGAGTTGGTGATCCCGGCGAACGAGCCGGGCTCGTCGATTATGCCGGGCAAAGTGAATCCAACCCAGGCCGAGGCGCTGACCATGATTGCAGTGCAGGTGATGGCCAACGATGTGGCCGTGGGCTTCGGCGGCGCGGGCGGCTATCTGGAGATGAACGTCTACAAGCCTCTCATCATCTTCAACGTGACTCACTCCATCACGATCATGACCGACGGATGCACCAACTTCCGGAAATTCCTGATCGAAGGGACGAAGCCGAATCTGAAGAAGATCAAAGAATACGTAGACCGCTCTCTGATGTTGGTCACCGCACTCTCGCCCGTGATCGGCTATGACAAAGCGTCCAGGATTGCGCATTACGCCCTAGACAACGACCTCACGCTCAAGCAAGCCGCACTGAAGCTGGGATTTGTAACAGAAGACGAGTTCGACCGCATCGTCGATCCGGCGAAGATGGTTCACCCGTACGTGGCAAAAGCCAGCTGAGAGTCGGCGGAAGATTCGGAGCGCTGGGCCAGCCGGTCTTTCCCCTCGCATTCGGTTACTTTGCCAGCCACCAACGCCTCTTCTGGGAAAACTTCCGACTGACGGTCAATCCGAAGGCAATTCAAGTGGACGAGAGACGCGCTTGTCGGAACAACTGCCTGGATCGCCCTTCACAACGCATCGTCATTTCGACCGAAGCGCAGCGAAGTGGAGAAATCCGCTTCTCTACCTCGGCGTTCCATCCGCCACGACGCCCTGAGTTACCCAACCAAGAATCTTGACCAAAGCGCAACAAGGGTTGCCGATTTTTTGACTTTGTCCGTTCTTGCAAATTTATTTCTACGTTTTCCGCCCAAAAAACGCATGTCAAGCCCCCAAGCCACCTAACTCATTACCCACCAACAACATCCGCGTGGCATTTTAGTTACGCTCCAACCGCTATAATGAATATAGAGATCAAAACAAGCCAAGCCCCGGCCGCCTCCGGGGCTAACTCGTTTATTTGGAAATATTTAGCTGTAACCCTTTTATTATGACATATTTGCAAGCCATCGCATGCCGTAAACTATTGATTGCAGGGAATTTGCGCCCGGGCAAGGGGGGGTACCCCCTCCCGGAAAGCCTGAAGTTATGCAAACTCCCTACGGCCTGCATCTCGCACGAATCATTTACCCTTGCACTGGATCGCAATGACTGAAAACACCTCCATTTCCTCCCGGCCCCGCGTCCTCAGCGGCATGCGCCCCACCGGCCGCCTGCACCTCGGCAACTACATGGGCGCCCTCTACAACTGGGTCCAGCTCCAGGACCAGTACGACTGCTTCTTCTTCATCGCCGACCTCCACGCCCTCACCACCGACTACGCCGACCCCTCAACCCTGCGCCAGAACATCCGCGACGTCGCCCTCGACTTCCTCTCCGCCGGCCTCGACCCCGAGCGCTCGACCATCTTCATCCAGTCCCACGTCCCCCAGCACGCCGAGCTGCACACCCTCTTCAGCATGTTCACCCCGCTCCCCTGGCTCGAACGCGTCCCCACCTACAAAGACCAGCAGGAGCAGCTCCGCGAGAAGGACCTGAACACTTACGGTTTCCTCGGCTACCCGCTCCTCCAGTCCGCCGACATCCTCCTCTACCAGCCGGACTTCGTCCCCGTCGGCCACGACCAGATCGCCCACGTCGAGCTCACCCGCGAGGTAGCCCGCCGCTTCAACGCCCTCTACTGCTCCCAGCCCACGCCGGCCATCGAAAAAGCCCGCGCCGATCACTCGGACAAAGAGATCATCGCCGCCGAGATCGCCGCCAACACCGTCACCAACGGCATACTTCCGGAGCCTAAAGTCCTCCTCACCCCCTCGCCCAAGCTCCCCGGCGTCGACGGCCGCAAGATGTCCAAGAGCTACAACAACACGATCATGCTCACCGAGCCCGAGGCCGACGTCCGCGCCAAGCTGAAGACCATGGTGACGGACCCCGCGCGCGTCCGCCGCACCGACCCCGGCAACCCAGATGTCTGCCCCGTCTTCGACCTCCACAAGGTCTTTTCCACCGAAGCAACACAGCAAAAGGTTCGCCAGGGCTGTACGACCGCAGGCATCGGCTGCATCGAATGCAAAAGCTGGGTCGCCGACGCCATCGTCAGCGTCATCACCCCCATTCAGGAGCGCCGCCGCCTCCTCGAAGCCGACCCGGACAACGTCGACGCCATCCTATGGGATGGCTCCGCCCGAGCCCGCCGCCGCGCCATCCAGACCCTCCAGCACGTCCGCCAGGCCATGGGCCTCGAGTAAAGAAGATGCCCGACGAAACCATCCATCCCGCCGTAAGCCCAGAAACGAAGAGCCCAACCGGAGAATCGGGTGCCCCAGGAGAATCGGGTGTCCAAGGAGAATCGGGTGCCCTAGGTTCGGCGGTTTCATCGCCTAACCTGGGGTCGTCACCGGCCGCAGCGTCACCCACCACCCCATTCAGCCTCGAACCAAAGCCCGTCCCCCCACCCCCCGAGCCGAAACGCTCCGCCGCCACAAAGGAAAGAGAAAAAGAAGAAGCCTCGCAATCACCCTTCTCCGTCACCGTGGGCCAGGTCTACGACGGCCCCCTCGACCTCCTCCTCGACCTGATCCGCAAGCAGAACATCGACATCTACGACATCCCCATCGCTCGCATCACCAGCCAGTTCCTCGAGTACACCCAGCACCTGAAACAAGTCGACGTAGACTCCGCAGGCGAGTTCATCTACATGGCTTCCCTGCTCATCCACATCAAGTCGAAGACGCTGCTCCCCCGCGACCCCTCCGACGTTGCTGGTGGCGAATCTGAAGACCCACGCCGCGAACTCGTCGAGCGTCTGCTGGAGCACGAGCGCTTCAAGGCCGCTGCGCAGATGCTTCTCCAGAAGCAGCAGATCGAAGAGGCCACCTGGACCAACCCCGGCATGAAGAACTTCCGCCGCGACACCCAGGCAGCAGGAGCCGACGAACTGAGTCTCGACCAAGAGATCGCCGCCGATACCGTCGACCTCGTCCGCGTCTTTCAGGACATCCTGCACCGCATGCGCGAACGCCCCGTGCTTGATGTCGATGAGGATGCGGTCACAGTCGCGCAGATGATCGACTACGTAAAACGCCGTCTGTTGATGGAAGACAAGCCTGTCAGCCTGCGACGCCTGCTCCACAACACCCACACCGAGCGAGCGCTGATCTGCATGTTCCTGGCGATGCTCGAGCTGGTCCGGCTACAGGCCGTGCTGCTGCACCAGCCAAAACTGCAAGGCGACATCCTCATCAAGAAGACCGAAGCCTTCGATCAGGTCGTGGCCGACCAGGCCCAGACCCGCGACGACTGGCGCTAGGCCGAGGCCTGCTGCGCTCAATCGATAAAAGAGGCTGGTCGCCGGTTCGCCTTGCGACGAATCGCAGCCACAAATAACAAGAGGCCTGTGCCAACCAGCAGAAGACTGCGAGGCTCAGGTGTAGTGGCTGGATATCGCCACAAACATCTCCTCGCTCTGGCCGTCGGTCCAGGCAAAATCACCAAGAGAATTCAGAAAAACCTGGTCTGCCGAACCGCCATGGAGAAACTGCAGGTCCGAACCAGAACCGACGTACACGCCATTCGGATCGCCGTTCGGATTGTAAAGAGTCCCCAACCCAATCCATCCGTTATTGCAGACTTTCTTCGAAGCATTGAAACCCGCAGGAGTAGAGCCGCACGAAGTACCATCATCGTAGACAAGATCGGGAGCAGTCGAGCTGTTGCCAGTTGCAATGCCGTTGGTGTAGGTGACGTAGCAGGTTGAGGCTGACATACCGCATCCATTGCCTCCCCAGACGACAAGGTCACCGGCGGTATCGATCCCATAGATACCATGGCCATTGTCATTGCCAAGGTCGAAGATCGTGTAGCTGTCGGCCAACGCTGGCCGAGCAGAACCGAGCAGAATTGCCATGACCACGAAGACCGCACCACCGAGCCACTGTCCCGAGATTCTCATGAACACACCCTTCCAAAGGCTGAATCATAGCTTCGCCCCAAGCCCCAGGCAACGAACGATAGTTGTAGACACCCGCAGGAGACCTTGCTCGAATCAAACGACGGCCTCCGCATTTCAATGAAACCTCGTTGTTGACGTAACTCTATCGTTTCTTCGCCTCATCGAAGATATCCCGCATCGCGAAGAATGCCGGCGCGGGCGCATAGTCGGCGTCAAACGGCAGCGGACGCTGCAGCCTCTCAGGGTGCTGTTTGCGAAACTTCGTCCCGTTGTTCAGCCATGTATTTTTGTCGCTCACTCCCCAGGTCAGCACAGCTTTTACCTCCGGTCCCTCGAGAGCCGCCGTCAAATAACCGCGATAGACGTCGGCAACAATCTTGTCGCGCTCGCCCATATCCGCGGTAGCCACGGCATCGTCGTTCACATCCAGCTCGGTAATGAAGACCTGAAGCCCGAGCGCCCTTGCGCCGTCGATCAGATCCCGAACGCCTTTGCTGAAGCCGTCTTTACTGATGGCATGAATGTGCGACTGAATTCCCAGGGCGTCGAGTGGGACCTTGTCCGCCTTCATCCGCCGCAGCAGATCAAGCATCGCTGCCCGCTTCTTTCCCTCTTCTTCATTGTCGTATTCGATGCTGTAGTCGTTGTAGGTCAGTAGCGCTGTGGGATCTGCTTTACGCGCTGTCCTGAAGGCGAGATCGATGTACCCCGGCCCCAGCATCTGGAACCACGGCGAGGAACTGCGTAACCCATCGGGCCGTCCATCTGGTATCCAGATCGCCTCGTTCACCACGTCCCACGAGTGGATCTTGCCCTTGTACCGGCCACCTACGGTGTGAATATGGTCGACAAGAAACTTCTGAGCATTATCTTTGTTGACCGTTCCGGCAAACCACCCGGGGAGCGCTTCGTGCCACACGAAGTTGTGTCCTCGCACCTTCATCCCATGCGCTTCGGCGAAGGTTACCAGACTGTCTGCGTCAGCAAAGTTGTAAGTCTCGGCCGTGGCGCGCAACATGTTCCACTTCAAACAGTTCTCCGGCACGACGATGTTGTACTGCTCAGCCAGCCGATTACGGAAGTCCCCATCCTCCCGGAACAGATTCGCATTCACGGCACATCCGGTCAGCAGACCGCGGGCGGCTGCGTGCGCCTTCAACGATCCCGCTCCGGTGATCGCCTGGCCACTGTTTGCAGGTGTTTCGGCCAGGCCCCTGCCACCCAGCAATCCCGGCGTTGCAGCGACGGCAGTTACACCGGCAGCCTGCCTTATCCATTCCCTGCGCGTCATCATTTCAGTCTTTCCTTCGCCTATCGATATCAATCATATCCAGCATTGGTATGCTTAGAAGTACACCAACAAGACCATGAGCCTTAAAGCAAAGATCGAAGCAGTCATTTACGCATCAGAAGAACCCGTAACCCTGGCCCAGTTCGCCAGCCTTCTTGGCCACGAAGCCCAGGCAGAGCTCGACCACCTCGACTCCGCCCAGCATGCCCTGGCACTTGAAGAAGCCACTCCCGACGAGGATGACCTCAACAGCGAAGTGCTCGCCAATGCGCCCGAAATCGAGTCCCAGGCCGAAGCCGAGCACGCCGAAGCTCTCAAGCGCCACCTGCACGACGCCGCGGCCGAAGAAGCTGCCCACGCCAGAGCCGTTCGCCTGCGCACAGCCGCTGCGACAGCGGCCATGAGCTCCGCCGACTCGGTCGAGCCCTTCCTGGCCATCTTCGAAGGCACGCCAGCGACAACAGAGCAGGGAAGCGAAGCCCCCGCCGCGGCTCATCCCGAAGAAAAAGACGAAAAGAAGATCGCCCGTGAAGCCAAAGAGAAGGAACGTCGCCTCCGCGACTACTTCCGCACCATCCTCGACGAACTCATCGCCGACTACGCCACCTCAGACCGCGGCCTCGAGATCCGCGAGGTTGCCGGTGGCTACCGTCTGGCCACCAAGCCGGAGTACCACGACGCCGTCCGCGGCTTCGTCAAGTCGCTGAAACCGCCGCTGAAGCTCTCCCTCCAGGCGCTCGAAACTCTGGCTGTCGTCGCCTACAAGCAGCCCGTTACGGCGCCCGAAATCTCCGAGATTCGCGGCGTTGACTCCGGCGGTGTTCTGGGCAGCCTAATGGCGCGCAAGCTCATCACCACCGCTGGCCGGAAACAGGTCATCGGACGCCCGATCCTCTATAAAACGACAAAAGATTTCCTCCTCCGCTTCGGCTTGAAAGACATCAACGAGCTTCCCAGCATCGAAGAGTTTGAGAAGATGGCCGGCGAGCTGGCCGAGCAGGAGGAGATTCCCATGGAACACCACGCACCCGAGACCCCCGACGAGGTCGAGCGGGGGAAAGATCAAACCGAGCCCCAGGCCGACGGCGACAGCACCGACACAGGGGAAACCGTAGCGGACGAGGTCATCGTCGACGGACGCATCTCCGGTCTGCCTCCCAACTACGATACTGACCAGTTTGTCGAAGGCGAAGATTCTCCCGCCCTCGATGCCGAGATTCAGAGAGGCCAGCGCCGCGACTCCGAGGAGGGTTGATGACAGAGAAGACAGCCTCAAACCTCGATCCCAAACCCGATCCACGCGACTCCCCCGACACCCCGGAGGACAACGAGCCGGACACCGTAGCCACTCCTGAAGGTGACGGCGAAGCGCCTCCCGATGCTCCTCTCAAGCCCGCTCCCGAAGGCCTCCGGCGCACTCCTTCTATCGACACCAAGAAGCTCTAAGTGAGCCATCGCAAGGCGGTGCCGTCGAGATGAGTCTCCCGCAATTGAAGCCGGACCTCTACCAGCATGTCCGGGTCGTCATTTCGATCATTGTCGGGTTGTGCATTACCACGCTTCTCAGCGGCTTCGCCCGGTTTGTGCAGCACCCTAAACGAGAAAAGGTGTCCATCTTGCACCTTGGCTGGGCGGCATCCCTTCTGCTTTCGATCATTCACTTCTGGTGGTGGGAGTTCCGTCTGGCATTGGTGCCGCAATGGACCTTTGCGATCTACTTCTTTGTCATCCTCTACGCAATCCTCTTCTACTCCCTCTGCACGCTGCTCTTTCCATCCGACGTGAAGGACTACGCGGGCTATGAAGACTACTTCCTCTCCCGACGCAGATGGTTCTTCGACATCCCTGCGGCCACGTACGTCGCCGACGTCATCGACACCAGCCTGAAAGGTCCGTCTACCTTCATTCCTTCGGAGTGGAATATCCAATACGAATCGCGGTAGGCCTCGCCCTGTGCCTGATCGCGGTGCTGACGCGAAACCGCCGCATTCAATTAACCCTGTTGGCCCTGTCCCTCCTCTATCAAGTTTCCTTCATTGTGCGGCTCTACAACTGTGCGGCTCTACAACACGGAGTGAGGGGCTCATACCCCACGTCCGCTCCGAGTGCGGTCGACTCACTCAACGATCGATTTGGTTTGCTATGATGTTGTCCTCCCCGGTCCACGGCATTGCATTTCATTCGAACGGAGCACGAATGTCCCCGATTAAAACCTTCCGCGTCTTTGGAGAACGCGTCGACGTTCTCATCGATACCGCAACGTCTAATGGCGCCTCTGCGACTGTCGTTCAACATGTACCTCCCGGTGGCGGTCCGCCGCCCCACAGCCACAAAAACGAAGAAGAGACCTTCACTGTACTCGAGGGCGACTTTGAGATCCTTAGTGAGGGCAAGTGGAGCCCTCTGGCCAACGGGCTAGCCGCCTACAGCAAGCGCGGCAGCATCCACACATTTCGCAACACCGGCGCCACTCCAGGCCGCATCATGGTCTTCATCACTCCCGGCGGATTCGAGAATTACCTCGAAGCGATCAGCCCCTTCTCGCCCGCAACCGATATGCCGAAGATCCTCGAGATCTCCGACAAGCACGGCATCACCTTCCACATGTAACTTGTGCAGCCACGACTGCCGAAGTCGCGGCTATCTCCAAAACAGGCGATAATAGAGATTCGACGTACCCGACCGCGATGAGCAGCTCCGCAGTCAGAAAGCCAACAACATGACGAAGTCCCCCTCCGCTGCCAATCCTGCAAAGAACGACGAACCCAAGGGCGACCGCCTGCAGAAAATCCTCGCGCAAGCAGGCATAGCCAGTCGCCGCAAGGCCGAGGAGATCATCCTCGAAGGCCGCGTGCAGGTCAACGGAACAGTCGTCAACACGCTCGGCACCCGCCACGACGCTACTCGCGACCACATCCGCGTCGACGGCAAGCTCCTCCACGGCCCCGAGCAGCAGCGCTACTACATGCTCAACAAGCCGCGCGGCTACGTCACCACGCTCGACGATCCGGAGAAGCGTCCCACCGTCATGCAGCTGATGGCCAAACAAAAGTCAGGCCCGCATGGGGACAACGTCCGCCTCTATCCCGTTGGCCGTCTCGACTACCTGAGCGAAGGCCTGCTCCTGATGACCAACGACGGAGCGCTAGCCAACGCGCTGTCCAAGGCTGCCGCTGGCGTCGAAAAAACTTACCTGGTAAAGGTCAGCGGCGTTCCACCGGCCTCAGGTCTCGATCAGATACGGCGCGGCATCATGATCGACCGCGGCCGTCTCGATGAGGTCCGCAGTGGCCGGCGCGACCGTATCATCACCTCGCCCGCGAGGATCGAACTCGTTCGCGGCGGCGACAACCCATGGTACGAACTCACCCTGACCGAAGGACGCAACCGCCAGATCCGCAAAATGTTTGAAGAGATCGGCCACCACGTCGAAAAGATCCGTCGCATCGGCTACGGAGCGCTCCGTCTCGACGTCCCGCCGGGCGAGTTCCGCGAACTGACCCTAGGCGAAGTGATGGCACTCAATCGCGCGGCGAAGGGCAAAAAGGTGGTTCCCAAAAAGAGGACGCCGGAGTTCGCCCAGCTCAAGTCCCCGGCGAGGAAAAAATCCACAAGACCGCGCCGCCAACCTACCGGTACTAAGTCCGCAAGCCGGCCCCGGCGCCCCAGTCAGCCTGCTTTCGATAGTTGATATTTGACCGTTACCAGTTGTGTTCGCCAGCCGACAAAGGCACCTCCTTTCAGTGCCTTTGGCCCGAATATGACGACTCGTTTACATTCCCACAAAAGTTCGATGAACCCCATTGACACCTCCCCCTCCACGCGCCCAAAATACTCCCGCTATTAACCTTGCGGCTGATGACAATCACAGGGCCGCAAGCATCCAATAGGAGCAGTCAAGGAGCAACAGAAGGAGCAACAGAGTGGCAATGGAAAAAGCAACATTTGGTGCAGGATGTTTTTGGGGCGTAGAAACCCGATTTGGTGAGATTTCCGGTGTTATCGATACGGCCGTAGGATACGAAGGCGGCGACCTCGAACACCCAACCTATAAAGAAGTCTGTACCGACCGCACCGGCCATGCGGAGGTCGTCGAACTTACCTTCGATCCATCCCGTCTCCCATACGAAACGCTGCTGGACGCGTTCTTCGCCATGCATGATCCCACCGAGGTAAACCGCCAGGGTCCGGATTGGGGTTCGCAGTATCGCAGCGTCATCTTTACTCACAACGACGAGCAGTTCGGCCAGGCCCGCGCAAAGATCGCCGAGCTCAACGCCTCCGGCTCCTATCGCAAACCCATCGCGACCCAGGTCGTTCCAGCCACCACCTTCTGGAAGGCCGAAGAGTACCACCAGAGGTATCTTGAGAAACGTGGCATGGTTAGCTGCCACATCTAGCCCGCATTGAAAGCCAAACGGCGACAACGGATCAGACAAATCCGCTATCGCCGTTTTTTCTTTAAGTGTCGGCTTCGGCTACTCCGTACGCAGTGCGGTGGTTGGGTCGACGGTAGAGGCACGGTGTGCAGGCAGGATCGCTGCTACGAGCGCGACGACTGCAATCAACAAAACGACTGCACTGAGCGTAAAGGGATCGGCAGCCGAAACCCCAAAGAGCTGACTCCGCAACAGCCTGCCCAGCAGCACGGAGCAGGGAATCGCCACCACAATGCCGATGCCCGCAAGCCGCAGCACATCGGCAAGAACCAGCCGCGAAACCCCCAATCGCGAGGATCCAAGCGCAATACGAATGCCAATCTCCCGCGTACGTTGTGCTGTCGAATAAGCAAGCACCCCATAAACGCCGACGCCCGCAAGCATCGTTGCCAGCAGACCAAACGAGATCGCCAGCAGTTCAATCATGCGCTCATTCGAAAGCGTCGTATCGATCTGATCGTCCATCGTCCGCATTTCGTTGACGGCTAGCCCCGGATCGATCTGCTTCATCGCCTGTCTGACCGTAGCGAAAGTCTGTTCGGGCGGCATAGCGGTGCGGAGATAAAGATAGAGCTGCCCTGCGAACGTCGCCTGTCGAAGCGGAGTGAAGAGTGTCGCCACCGCCGGTTTGCGCAGGTCCCGGTGCTTGGCGTCTCGCATTACGCCGACGATCGTCATGTACGTAAGGTGGTTGCCGGCGCCGCTGGCCGCGCGTCTGCCAACCGCTGCCGCCGGGCTGCTGAAGTAATGCTTCACAAAGGTCTCGTTCACGACAACGACCGGCGGATGCGTGGCGTCATCGTCTTCCCTGAAGGTACGTCCCGCCAGTACCGGTACCTGCATCGCGTGAAAGAAGTTCGCATTGACATCCGGTTCTTCCACGACGAAGTCCTCATAGGCTGGCGCGGTGTAGCCCTCCACCGTCACGTTTCCACTGTGCCCGGTATCTGCTAGCTCCGCGTCATCGGTCGCGGCCACAGCCTGCACGCCGGGCAGCGCCGCCATGGTGTCGAGAACACTCTGGTGCAACAAAGGTATCTTCTCCCTCGAATAGCCGGAGAGCAGAGGATCGATGTGAAACGTGATCAGGTGCGAGGTGTTGAACCCCGTATCGACCCGCCGAAGGTTCTGCATCGTGCGCACGAACAGGCCCGAGCTCACCAGCAGCAGGACGCTCAAGCCCACCTGCAGCGAAACGATCAAACGCCGAAAGCTTAGCGAGCCGCCAGACATGGTGGCTGTCTGCTGCTTCAGCGAGTTCACAATATCCGGCCGGAGGAGCTGCACCGCAGGCGCCAGGCTGAACAGCACGCTGACCCCCAGCGCAATCGCGAAGTTGAACGCCAGCAAACGAACATCCAGCGTCGTCGAGAACGGCGTGGATCCATCCGAGGCAAGCCGTTGCACCAGTATCCGAATGCACACCGGTGCGATCAGCAGCCCCGCAGCTCCGCCCGCAATGCCGATCAAGACGCCTTCGAGCAGAAGCTGCTGCAACACACGCCGCGCGTTTGCCCCCAGCGCATACCGCAGAGAGAACTCGCGCACTCGTGCCGCCGAGCGAACCAGCAGCAGGCTGGCCACGTTCACCGCGGCGATCACGAGCACCAGAAACGCCATCGCCATCACCGCCAGCAGCGGCTTCTCGATCGAACCCCGTTCGTA
>WNFD01007440.1_pt1 | contig 11887 bp, 8 predicted proteins | sample 5400491 | NCBI WGS metagenome assembly WNFD01 (sample SAMN13153343, study PRJNA577476) | soil metagenome | isolation source: 120 cm saprolite under Douglas fir tree site 2 hole 2 replicate 2 | place: USA:California | collected 2015-04-18 | reverse complement strand
GACGGCGAGCGACTCGTTTAGCATGAAGCCAGTGGCAATATCCTGGATTGCTGTGGTGTTCCCGGTTCCGTTGTCCGATAGGGTGCGGAGTCCAGTGTTCACGGTGATCCAGTAGCCATAGTCCCACCAGGCGAAGACTACACTTGATGGTGGCAGGTTATTGCTCATCCAGGAGAGGGCTTCAAGCCAGTCAGGCACCGCTTGCCGGACCGGAAGGCTGGCCGAGGCGATAGTTGTTGGAGTGTAGGCTGATTGGACGGCGTTGATGAAAGTGGGAACGACTAGGATCATAATGATGAGCAGGATGCCAAGACTGAACTCCCGGCTCACTCTGCTGGTGAAGCGTAACTTTCGTCGGGGAAAGATTACTGCTTGTTGAATAATATCCATTGCAGGCTTGCCCAGCTCAACAACGGTTATCGCGGCTAGAGTTGCCATCACAGGCGCTAGCAACAGCGTAAGTCGGACCAGACTCGCGGCGAAGTAGAACCCTGTGACGCCGAAGATTATCAATAGGATATCGCCCTCGCGTAGTCGCTGGAATGCGAAGAAGAAACCAAAAACTGCCAGAATTGTCAAGCTGCCGAGTTCGAGGTAGAGACTCGCCCAAGTAGAGGGCCGGTTCTCAGCTACTGACGCAACAAGCGGAATATTGTTGCGAACGAACGGGTCGACCGTGGCGAGAAACTTTCCTTGGAGAAGTGACCCCGAGATGATCTTGGTGCTTATCAAGCCGAAGGCGATCGCTGCTGAAGAAGCAACTGTGAGACCTAGGATGCTCAGCCGTCCTCTAGTGGAAGGGGCTAGCCTTGCAAGTTCCATCACGATAAGGAGACCCATCACTCCGATCAACGCAATGGTTGTGCTCTCTGTTAGAAACGCGTGTCCCAGGAGTGGGATTTCTGTCCCGACGTAAAGCATGAAGCCCATCGTTAGGCCGTAGGCGAGGAACAGACGGGGAGTGTAGCGCCTCAATACCACCAGTGCCAAGGCGAACAAGCCCAGCACTTCGGCCGCGTAACGGAAAAATCATCGTAGGGATTCCGACCCCCTCGTTCCGGAAGAACCCCAGCTCTGTACGGCTGATGAGGCTGGAGCTGAAGGCTGCGAATAGGGCAGCGAACAACCCGGCACTCTTTCCCCATAGATCCTTTGCAAAGAAGTAAGTGGCCAGGACAGCGAAGGCGCCGAGTAAGATTGGGCTGTAAACAGCCGCATCATAGAGACTGATGTTAACTCCAATTGACTGGAAGAACTGATAGATTAGAACGCCAGTGAAACTGGTTCCAGGGTAGCTTGTGGTAACTGGGGCTCGCCCGAACGGGAACCACTCATTAACGTTGACATAACTAAACCAGGACTGCCACCCGTTAGCAGTAATCTGTCGCATATCGTTGAAGTTGAAGTAGGGATCGAATTCTGAAATGAATGCTCCCCAGCGAAGAGGTAGAAGCCTAACGAGCGAGGCTAAGACGAGCGTAAGAGAAAGAATCGAATAGTGAAGAAATGAGGCCCGAGAGATTAGACCTAGATTCTTTCTTACTGCTCTAAAGCGGGAGCCGATACTCTCACGTGTCAGGCCTGCTCGGATCTCACCCAGGATGCCTTCGGGTTTAACCTCCACTTCTGGCTAGCACTCTCTCTTCTGCGGGTCCTTCAGTAATTACGAGGAGCACGGGCCTCGCATTTGTCGTTAATATTCTTGTGGTTGAAGTGATTCAAAAGGCCCTTTCGAGGGTCTCCGGTTAAAGTTCGCGTTCATGGGCTACTCTACTCGAGCTACTCGCTCCCTAATACGAGGATTTGGATAGTCCTGGGTGCTCGTTCTTTCCAAGAACAAGACTAGACCGGCGGTTTCGCCGCTGATTCCTGCTTCTTGGCCCTGCTCTCTAGATACGCATTGCCGAAAATGAAACACCAAACTATGCCAAGACTAACCACGATCGAGTTCTCAATCCCAGGAAGGAAATACAAGTAATTGAAGACGATGAGCGACAACGTTCCTAACAATCCAAAGTAGATGTAATTGTGCTGGTGGCCAAGTGCTCTCTCTGTATATCCCCAAACTTGGACAGGCAGTCCCACTGGAAGCTTCGCGATTGGAGCCAAGGCCAAGAATATCCAGCTAATCGGCGCCATTACAATCAGCCAGTTAATGCTCGCGTTCCAAGGTGCTCGGAGCAACTGGAATGTTCCGATCAACACGTAGGCGATGAATACAACGAGACCTAAGACTTGGCTACCGTACCATAGAAAGGCGATGTCGATTAAGGCCAAAACTGCTATCCAGAGGCGTCCATTGTATCTTGTTGCGCGTACTATTGGCACGTTGATAGCATACCATATCAAACCGTATGGAACGTAGGAAAAATTAGGGTCATACCTGAGAATCTTACGAAGGTTAGAGAGTCCAGGCAGAATATAGAACGTTATGTCTTTAGGGACAGGTCGTTTTAGAATCCAAACTAGCCGAAAAACTGTTAGTCCGATGATCGCGCCTATAATTTCCCAGGCCATATGATCCCGAGTGGCTCCTAGAGAGCGGAGAACCGGCTTCTAGTAGTCTTTCAAACTATTGCTTCAAGAATGAACAGGTTCCCGATTCAGACTTGAATCTTCTCCACGAGGCGACCCTGGGTCCTAGGTTTCTCGCATAGACAACGAAGGCTAATCTCTTTCAGATTGAACGACCTCTTAGAGCACTGATTGGTTCGGTAACAATAAGCTGTCGGGACCATCTTCATGCTAGCTGCTCTGTACGCCAACCCTTCGTTCCATCCTGTCTGGAAAGTAGTATGCTTCCCAAACTCTTCCCCATCTCGCTCGGTAGGCGTTTGCAAAGTCAGGATGCAGTTCGAGGATGACTAAGATAATCGCATAGTAGAGTCTTCTCAATCCTTTCGTCTTGTGAAGTTTCTCCCTAATCCTTGCAAATCTCGAACCAAGGTAATACATTCGACGTTGCCTACGTTCGAAGCGATTATAGCGTGAGTTTCTCCCGGTTGTCTTTGCATTCGCGACTGTTAGACCGAATTTGTTTATCAAAGCATAGAGAACGTGTCTATCATGAACTTCCATCACACAAGTTGGCAATGTGTCAACTTCTAGCAAGTGAGCCTCGCATCCCTCACAGTCCATTTTCATGAAGTCAAAGCGTAGGTTCAGCATCTCAGTCCCAAAGGGTCTTCCGTGGACCTCGGCGTTCCATTTGTTGGCCTGCAAGTTCTCGTTAATTATTGCTGCCAGGTCCGGGTTTTGTTCAACACAGATTACGCGTTCCACTCCGTGGATGAAATAGAACAGGGCTGTCTCGCCGCATCCAGCCCCTATGTCAAGAACAGTGGCTCCCTTCAGACTAAAAGGAGGAAGATGGTACAACTTCCATTCCGGCCATTCACCGAAGATGATGTGAAAGTATTCGGGGTGAAGTTTGAGTGTATATTTGCCAATTTTCAGATGATAATACTGCGACCGCGAACTGATCAGCGTCCAGTTCCAGGTCACAAACATTTTCTTTAGGAACTGGTGCGGGAGTATTGGGTGGTTGGCGACCAAAAGGAAGGGTTTACCCCTCCTCGTTACGCCGATTCCTGTCGGCAGAATCAACGGTCAATCAGTCGAAAGAGGCCAGCGGCAAATAGGCAGATTTAACGGTGCTCTTTTTCTGAACGATCGAATCGTAGGCACTAATTAGCGACCAGCTCTGGCCTTACACCATTTTCTGCAATATCCAAAATTTTTTCTTCAAACCTCTCTGGGCTGAACGGTTTTGCTTTCTGTGATATTTCTAGAGGATTGGTGGGTTCCTCCATGACTCTGCGAATTGTTGGGATAAGGTCATCAACTGAGTCAAAAGTCTCTCCTATACCGAGGGATCGTATTGTCTCCTCGGGGCCAGTGTTCTTGGCAACGATAGGGTAGCACCCCGCTGATATTGCTTCGACAGTGATTAGCGGCATCGCGGTTTCCGCGCCCGTGTAGAGGTAGACCTTGCTCTCCTCGATGAGGTGAGGGGTTTGCCTTAGCGTAGTCTTGAAGTATGCTACATTCGCCGGCATTCTCCTTTCGATATCACGTGCATATGCCTCTAAGCCTGGTTTCGTTCTTGCCAAGAGTATGAAACGGTATTCGGGTAGTCTTCTTGCAGCTTCAAGAAATATTTCAACGCGTTTCTCTGGAATTAGTCTAGTTACCTGAATTATCTGCTTTGTCTTTTGTCTTGGCTGAAACTGGGTGCAAGGTGGGAGGATGAGAGAGGAGTTCTTGTATCCGTTGTTTCTCAAACCTTCGAGAATACTCGGAGATATGGCGAAGTACCAGTTAGGGCTGGGAGGTCTAACCTGAAGCATATTTCTAAGAAAATTGTTCAGTCTTCTTTTCGCGATGATATATCCGTGAGGTAGTTTTTGCCTAGGAAAAGAACTGGGTAAGTAGCTCGCGGAATACTGGAAAAGATCTGTTCCTTGGTAAATGAAATGATAGAGAGGAGAAGGAACATGGAAAACAGAAGATTGAGTACAAAAAGTCACATCTGGATCGATTTCTTGAAACTTTAATTCCGTTCTTCTAATATCCTTGAGATCTTTGATAATTGCGATTCCCGGAATAGACCTATGAGAAGTACTAGACTGTACATGATAGCATTCGCTTAGGACCCTGCCCATCCCAGGATAAATCTGGTCGGCCTTTGCAGGGTCGTTGGCGTCAGAATAAAGAGTCACTTTGTAGCAGGCTCGGAGAAGAGCCTGACAGAGTTGTAGACAAAGCAATTCTCCACCCATGTAGATCGAGAGGACAGGGTGAATTACCAGAGCCTTTTTCATTCAGACAACTCTCTGTGTGCTTTAACCACGATGGAGCACCCATCTCTGTTTCCCAAGTACCGTCTTGCCTGTATGAGTTCGAGTCTCTTGAGCACCCAAGTTCCGAGGAGCTGATAAGAGCTCTCGCTCGCTAGAGTCTGGCTCCACAATCTTTGCAGTAAATGGCCTCGCGAGGATTGTCAGTCGTGCAAGCTCCACATCGCTTCAGGTCGGTTGCCGGTCTCGGAATGGTAAACGTCCTATTCGCTCCGGAGTAAAGGTTGAATTTGTCTCCCCGTACACATCGGAACCTTGACACCTGATATTGCTGAAACCTCCACTCGCGCTCCGGCGGGCTCGATACTTCAAGTCCACATTTTGGACAGCTTATGCTCATAGATTCCCCCATTATCTTCCCCATGCAATTCGATTATTTAAAATGAGACGAATACTAATCTGTGGGGATCGCTTTTACGGTGAGGCTTCTCAATCCGACAATTCTATTCTTGATGGAGTTCTCCAGCTCAGTAACGACTGTGTGCATCTGTCGCACCGTCATGTCACCATCAACTGCAACTTCGAGAATGCCTACGATGAACGGTCCAGCTCTTCTCAGCCGGAGTTCCTTGATACCCTTCACCTGGCTGTTCGAATGGATCACTGATTCGATCTCCTTCGTGAGTTCAGGGTCATGGAAAGCATCCAATAGGACCAGGGAAGATTCTCTCAACGCAACATACGCCACTGTCAAGATGTAGAAAGCGATGAGCATTCCGCCTATGGCGTCTGCCCCCTCATGAAATCCGAGCGTGGTGAGCAGAACACTCCCGAAGGCCACGAACGATGAAGACGCGTCTTTTATCGAGTTCTTAGCATCAACATTCAACGAGAGAATCTTGTACCTCAATGCGACACGTCTCATCTGCAATGCACGATACAGTGACACTAGTCCGGTGACTAGAAGTACCGCTAGAGCCGTGTACGGAAGGTTTAGGGGCCTTGGATTCAATAATGCCCGGTAAGACCTTAGGAAAATGAAAGAGGCAGCTGCAACTAGGGTAATGGCGGCCAAGAGAGCTGTCAAGCTCTCCACCTTGTAATAGCCGAACGGGAATCTCTTACTAGGCCTGCGCCTGGCGAAGTGCAGGCCGGTCCAAACGAAGAATGATACAGAGGCGTCAGACAATGAGTCGACACCATCAGCGAATAGGGCTACGCTCCCGGTTACTGTGCTGAAGATGATTTCGACGATCCCGAGGGCCAGGAGGGTCCATACTGACCGCTGGGCTATTCGCTCGCCTGCCGCGAATCCGCTGGAGTCGTCCTGCAAGTCGTTCCTCTATTCTCTAATCAATCTCAAAGGGTCAGGTTGTCGGAAGGAGGTTTAGACTCCTTAGCGTCTTTTGCTGACCGCATAGCGGATTTAAGACAAGTCTAGAAGTCAATTTTCAGGAGTATGTATCTGGAGGAAATGGCGCCGGGGGTGGGATTTGAACCCACGAGGGCCTAAGGCCCATCGGATCTTTGCAACCAACAATCTGGCTTAGCAATCCGACGCCCTACCAGGCTAGGCGACCCCGGCCTACCAGGCTGAGACAAAATGTTCGTCTAAATAACTGTTCACGGAAAAAGATCGGGTAGCAACCTGTCAGTAAAGTTCCCTTCTCCTCGCAGTCAGATTAATGGTCATTTCTGCAATGTCCTCTCCGTACTCAGAGATGCGTTTCAAGCTCTCAAGCGCCAGCCTTACCGCGACAACAGTCTTCTGGTTGAGACGGAAGTAATCTTGATGGACGAACCGTGCTCTGCACTGGACCCTATTGCTACTGCCAAGATAGAGGAGTTGATCGCTAGCTTGAAGACTCAATACACCGTCGTCATAGTGACCCATAACATGCAGCAAGCAGCGAGGGTTTCGGACAGCACAGCCTTCCTCTATTTAGGTCAGCTGATAGAATATGGAGGGACCACACAGCTGTTTGAGAATCCGAAAGAAGAGTTAACGGAGCGTTATCTCACCGGCAAGTTCGGGTAGGATTGCTCTGGCATGGCACGACTAATGGATATGGGTCTCGAAAAATTGCGAAATATGGTTCTGGACATGGCAGGACTTTCAGAAAACAGCGTATCGACAGCAATCGATGCCTACGTCCAGGGAAAAGACCTCCGAGAGCGCATCTACAATTGGTCAGAGGAGCTTCGCATGCTCCAAGACGAGGTCAGCGAACTAGCCGTCGAGATAATTGCTAGGTATCAACCTGTGGCCTCTGATTTGAGGTTCATCAAGTCATGTATGGAGGTCGCATACGGGTTCTCAAGATTCGGCCGCTACGCCCACGACATTTCAGATGTATTCGGAATATTCGGCGATTTGTCGACGTGCGACAAGACTGCGATCCAGCGTGTCGGTGACCAGGCCAAAGAAATGATTCGATTGAGCATTAAGGCGTTCACAGAGCGGAACATCGAGATGGCAGGCAAGCTGACGAAGATGGATGACGTTGTGGACAATGCCTACTTGGATTTCGTCAAGAGATCCGCGACCCGCCCTGACGGCGATATGAAATGCATGGTCTCCGGCACGCTAATCTTGAGATATCTTGAGAGAATAGCTGACCATGCTACATACGTAGGCGAGAGCGTCGCATACATTGTTTCAGGAGAAAGAGCTGCAAGGAAATAAGCAGAACTCCACCTCGTCCCGGTAAAGATTTTACTGTGCAACATACATCAGTACCCTAGCCGCAACCTCCATCGAGCACGCAATTATCCAGTCGAATCTCCTCGGTCCTCAGTGGAGGTCATGCTCGGAGAGCAAATTCTGGGGAACGAAGCACACGGGGACGAAAACCCGTCTATTAGAAAGGCGGAACCTTACTTGAAACAACGTTCGCTGGACTAAACGTAACACTTGATCCAAATATCACTCCGCGTAGCTACGTGGTGCTACTCACAACACACTCAGTGCCGCAACCCTCGCACCCCCAAGTCACACACACTCTGGGATCAATTATCTCTGTGACTGGTCCTCTCCACACCTCGACGCATACAACCCCTCAACAATATTCGGGCCAGCCCCAATTGTCTACTTCGGAATCCTCGGAGTGGCATCTGTTCATTTGGGCCGTGTTGTCTCTTCAATCATATCGGAAGAGCAGGAAATAGCAGCCACAGCGTCTCATCTTAATCCTCGAAACAAGCAACAAGGCTCCAAGAGACTTCTTGCTGAAAGAGCTCGCGACGTGCTAGTCCTCTCGAATGGTCTCGCGCGAGACATGGATTCGCTAGTTTTCTTTTCGGAATATCAAGCAGTATTGGTGCGAGCGGTTTCCTACCCATGCGTTGTAGATTCCAAGAGGAAGCAGTCGTTTATCATCGTGCAACCAGACCCTCTCGTCCTTGGGGACCCAGGTCTTAGCCAAGCTCGTCAACGTTTCAAACGCCAGCGGGTACAATCGGCCGCCTGAGAACACATTGTTCGTCACGACAACCAAGTACCCTCCGACTTTCGTGGCGGCGAATACTTCGTCAAAGATTTGCTTCTGGGCATCCAGAAATATCTCGTAATTTCCAATATTTCCAATATCCTCCGGATCTCCGCCGTAGTTAGTGTCCAATCCCTTTCTCTTGCGCTCCCGTTGCCGGAGGCTAGCGCGCTTTAGCTGATTCCAGTAAGGCGGAGAGGTGATACAGAGGTCGAACTCGTGAACTTCCGTCCCCTCCAAGATCTTTCGCAGCGTTCGGGAATCTCCTTGGAACACCACTTGCTGGGTTCCGTCGGAGGATGGGGCTGCCTCAAGCCTCGATCTTGCCATTGACGCGTAGCGGGGATTGATCTCGATTCCAACCGCATTACGCCCTGCAGCTCTTGCTGCAAGAAGTGTACTTCCGGTTCCGAGGAAAGGGTCAAGGACCCACATGTAGCGTTTAGTGAAGAATTCGACAAACTCGCGAACAAGAGTTTCAGGAAAGCTGGCGGGATGAATGAGCTTCGTCCGATCTCGAGGTGGGGGGCTGTGTTTGAACCAAGATTTTGTGAACTTAATCCAATCTTTTCCCGACAGATCGTTTAGCCGGTTTACGGGTACGCGTTTCTTGGGAATTTCATCTTTTGATGACAAGGGTTTTATCGGCGTCCTCGTGTTAGAAACTAGGTTTATTAACGGGTTTCCGGCTGGCGTACTTTTTACCTGTGGTAGGTCGGACTCTAAGCCGTCCCCCGCTCCCGAGGTAGCTACTAATAATTGGTAAAGAAGCAAGATAAGGAGAAGGAACTCTCTTACGACGTATTCAAGCACGATGTTGTGCCAAAACACATCCTCCTCAAGCCTGAGGAAGCGAAGGACGTTCTAGGCCGCTTTCACATCAAACCGTTCCAGCTGCCATACATCAAGTCAAGCGACCCCGCTGCTAGAACAGTTGGTGCGAAACCAGGCGATATCATCAAGGTCATCCGGAGGAGCGCGACCGCGGGAGAATCCGACTTTTACAGATATGTCGTGGAAGATTTTTGAAAAATATTGTTTTGAGGAAAATTGAATGACAGTAACAACCCAACAACTCTGGAACCTATCTAAAGAATTCATCAAGGACAGCGGACTCGTTCGCCAACACATCGACTCCTACGACGATTTTGTCGAAAGAGGACTTCAGGCAATTGTTGATGAGGTTGGGGAACTGCCAATCGAAATCGGAGACTATCCACTAAGGATCAAACTTGGCAAGATAGAGATCGGAGCACCTCGAGTAATAGAAGTAGACGGTACGGAGAGGTCGATCTATCCCGCTGAGGCAAGAATTCGGAATCTGACTTATGCAGCACCCCTCCACATGGAAATGATCCCTGTGATCGGGGAACGTGAGGGGCAGCCCGAAATGGTCTATATTGGGGACCTGCCTGTAATGCTCAAATCAAAAATCTGCTTACTCTCCAAACTTTCACCTGATGATCTCATCGGTGTGGGAGAAGATCCGCTTGATCCCGGTGGATATTTCATAGTACACGGGTCAGAACGAGTTATTGTTGCACTTGAAGACCTGGCCGCTAACCGTATACTCGTAGATGTCGAACACACCGGCGTTAATCCGACCTACAAGGCCAAGATATTTTCCACAACAGTCGGTTTCCGAGCTCGAATTGAGGTCGCTCTAAAAGGTGATGGAGGAATCTATGTGACAATGCCTGGGATCCCAAGCGATATTCCTCTGATGATCCTCATGAGGGCACTTGGCTTCGAAGAAGATGCTAAGATTGCCGAGCTCGTCAGCACGGATCCAGACATACAGGACGAGCTCGAAGTATCCTACGAAAAGTCACTAGAAGCTAACAACGTCCATGACGCGCTTCTCTATCTCGGTAACCGTCTAGCTCCGGGACAAGTCGACGAGTACCGACTCAAGAAAGCAGAGTCTGTTCTGGACCGGAATTTCCTACCGCACTTGGGTAGACTACCTTCCGAGCGAAGAGAAAAGGGCCTCTTCTTGACAGAAATCGCTGCTCGAATAATAGAGGTAAAGCATGAAAGGAGAACCCCCGATGACAAAGACCATTACGCAAACAAACGACTGAAACTGGCCGGCTCTCTCCTGGCAGAGCTTTTCCGAATATCCTTCCGAAACCTCACACGCGATCTCAAGTACCAACTTGAGAGGATAACAATCAGACGACACATAGAATTCTCAATCGCTAACGCCATCAGGCCAGGCATAATCACCGAAAGAGTTCAGCATGCAATAGCAACAGGGAACTGGGTAAGGGGAAGAATCGGAGTAACACAGCTGCTGGATCGCACAAACTTCGTTAGCACCTTAAGCCACCTCAGAAGGCTACAGTCACCGCTCAGCCGCAGCCAACCTAACCTCGAAGCTAGAGATCTTCACCCAACGCATTATGGAAGACTCTGTCCTGACGAGACGCCCGAAGGATCGAACTGCGGGCTTGTCAAGAACCTAGCCCTTTCCAGCAGCATCTCAGTTGGAGTCGAACCACGAGAAATGGTCGACAAACTACGCAGAATGGGCGTAGTCGTGATTGAAGAATCCGACAAGAAACTCAGAGCCACAGGAGGTAAGGCCATAGTCGACGGAATATTGGCGGGATATTCCAAAGATCCCGAGGCCCTAGCGGGAGAGCTCAGAGAGCTCCGGCGTGAAGGAAAACTAAGCTCTGAAGTGAACGTCTCATTCCACCCTCCAGAAGCGCAAGGCGGGCGCCCAGATCTGCATGTCAACTGTGACGCGGGAAGAGTCCGACGACCAGTGATCATAGTTGAGGGCGGCAGACCACGGCTGACCGAGGATCACCTCATCCAGCTTGAACAGGGACGCATCACTTGGCAGGACCTAGTCCGGTCAGGGGTCGTAGAGATGCTTGACGCAGACGAAGAAGAAAACGCATACATTGCAATGTACGAACACGACCTCAAAAAAGATCACACCCATCTCGAAATCGCTCCCTATGTAATGCTCGGAATCGCTGCGAGCATGATTCCGTTCCCAGAGCACAACCAGTCTCCAAGAAACGCGTACGAGTCTGCCATGGCAAAGCAGGCCCTCGGCGTTTTCTCCACCAACTTCTTCACTAGGGTGGACTCTCGCTCACATCTCTTGCACTATGCACAGACCCCAATCGTCCAGACGAAACCGATGGAAATCTTCAACGCTCTCGAGCGCCCTTCCGGACAAAACGTCGTCGTAGCCATTCTCTCCTTCCAAGGCTACAACATGGAAGACGCGATCATCATCAACAAATCCTCCGTCGACAGAGGACTCTTCCGCTCCACATTCTACCGAATATACGAGGCTGAAAGCAGACAGTACCTCGGAGGACTACGCGACAAGTTCGAGATTCCAGAAGCAGGAATCCGAGGATACCGAGGCGACCGCTACTACCGACTCATAGAGGAGGACGGAATCATCTCCCCTGAAGCAGAAGCCACAGGCAACACGGTCCTCGTAGGAAGAACAAGCCCGCCGAGATTCATGGAAGAATACCGCGAGTTCGAAGCAAAAGGTCCGACGAAACGCGACTCTTCTGTAACGATGAGACCCTCGGAACAGGGAACGATCGATCAAGTCTTCGTAAC
>WNFD01006298.1_pt1 | contig 11887 bp, 10 predicted proteins | sample 5400491 | NCBI WGS metagenome assembly WNFD01 (sample SAMN13153343, study PRJNA577476) | soil metagenome | isolation source: 120 cm saprolite under Douglas fir tree site 2 hole 2 replicate 2 | place: USA:California | collected 2015-04-18 | reverse complement strand
GACGGAAAAGAATACGGCGATTATGACGAGGAAACCCAGGATTCCCGACCGCGAGAACGTCAGTACCAACGCGACGCAGCCTATCGCGAAAACAGTGCCGAACAGAATTCGGTCCCGTGCGCGGGTTGCCGCCACGAGAAAGCCCAGAACGATTGGCAAGATATACTCGAAATAATAGGCAGCGTGAGAGGGGTGCGTGAAGGTGCCCGCGCTGCGCGCGACGTGTTTCCACACTCCCGATTCCGCTACGGTTAGTGTCGCCTCCGCCCTCGAGTTTGTACCGTACAGCAAATCGTTGAAGAAGTTGAACTCTGTTCCGATACCCAGGTTGAAAAAGCTGATCACCGCTCCGGACTCGATAATCAGTCCGACAAACAGCGCTAGGACAACGGCGCGAAACTGTGCACGAGTGACCACATTGTTGATGATGTATAGGAAAAAAATCAAATAGAGGATCTCGCGAATCCACTCAAAGATCGACAAGTACAACGATTTGGCCTCGATCAGCGAGACGATCAGGGCCCATGCGAGATAGAGTAGAAATATATACCCTATCTCTGGAAAATATAGGCTGCGTTGTCTGCGGCAGAGCTGGGCCAGCCAGGGCAGCAACATTGCAAACAATACGATATCGGTCACATAGACATCCACACTAGCTGTTCCTGAGGCTTGAAAGCCGTATTGATCGAGAAGGTCCTGAGGGTCGGCGAGCCACGTCGTCGTATGAGTGGAGATGTCAATGGGAATGGAAAAAACCAGGAGAAACAGGCCATAGGCCGTCGGGTCTCGGACGACCAATGCGGGAATGAGAAGAACGAGACCGCTAAACGCAAACGCAACCTTCAGCGGCCCGATAAAGCTCAGGGCCAACACAGTCCCGAGCGCTACAAACACCCCGATCACGACGACGCCAATCAGCGGCTTGGTCGGGCTAAGCGTCTGTACGATCATTGTTTCGAATCCTGTAATAAACCATCCGGCCAAGCTCCCGGCGCCAACACAGATATAAAAGTAGATGTTGTCCAAATCGCGCGATACCTGCGGTGCCGGCGTGGCTGGTCACTCCTTTTGGTCCTCGACTAAGGGATCGCCCTGAAGAAACTTGCGATAGGCGGCGACCGCTTGCTCGCTTTCGGTAGAGCGTCCGAACTCGCCGGCTCCTTCTCCCTGAAAGCCGCCGAAGAGATCCACGATCCTTGCACCGTGGTTAAAGCTCCGCGCCAGATAGGTCTCCCAAGCCAACGGCGACCGTTTCGGCGGCGCGCCCAGGATTACATTGGTGCCCTCGGCCATCGCCCAGCTTCCGCGCCCGTAAGTCCGAACAGCCTCATATATGTCCTTGTAACGGTCGTCATCGCCCAGGTAGCCACCGAAGCCGGGACTCGAATAAGGGTTGAACGCCGTCCAAAAGGCGCGAAACGCCGTTGACTGTGGTATTTCCCGGATCCGGGAGCGGGGTAACATCGCAGTCAATTTATCGTAGTCACGTTTCGGTATCGGTGCGAGATGAGTGAAGATAAGGTCTCTCGGAATGCCTGCATCGGAGATACCCTTGGCCCAACGCTCGATATGCCGCTGCAGGACCTGCTCCCGTTCGTGGTCGAAATCGGCAGGCGGGTTTTGTGCGCTGTATCCCAGACGCCACAGCGAGCAATAGCCATAGGCGAGGTTTGATTCCCAACCGGCGATGATGCCCGCGAAAAGCTTCGCCTTTCCGGCTTGGACGAACCGGTCGAATTGCCTCTTCACTTCCTGGCCAATGACGTCCTTTGTCCAATATGTCGCAAACTCCTTCACCTTCGGACTTTCGTAGCATATTTGCGGGGCTAATTTGACGTTCGGTAGCCAGCCGATCTCGAGACCCTGCGCCGGGGTCTCCAACCAGTCTTTCCACTCGGTGGTTCCCTCGACGCCACGTAGCAGACGACCATCCGGCAGCCGGGCCTGTGCCCAGAACATGTAATCATCCAAATGCAGCGCTACCGCCATATCGGTTTCCCAAGCGATGTCGAAGGCATCTCGAATGACCGATCTGGCGTCATCTTCTCCCTGGTCCATCGCGATCGGTCCAACCGCAAAACCAAGTATCCGATTGGGATCGCGGCGCGCCGGGCGCGCGGCATTCGCGGCATCCCGCGCCATCCTCAGAATATCGTCCTTCGATCGGTTTTTGTGGTAGATCCCGCTAGGGGGATCCGGTCCACCAAGAAAGAACTGAAACAGTAAGTACTGTGGCGCTGAGGGCTCGACCGCGAAACTGCTCAGCGAAATCGCGACAGACCCAAGAGTAAACGCCAGGATGAGCGCTAACCGCGAGAGCACGGTATCGCAACGCAAGGGCATTTTAGTAGCGATTTTCCAAACGCGCATGAACACCATCCCACATACCCCTGATGCAGGCGAGCAAGATCGGTCCGGGACGCCTGAGGAATAAGCATGCTTTGATCAGCCACTTAAAAAACTGGAAAAAATGAACCGCTGTCAGCTTCACGGCATTCTCCCCCTTGTACTTATACAACCAGAAATAACTACTGTTTCGCCAATGGTAATAACATCGTATTGGCGGCGAATAGAAGAGCTTGACGAAACGGGGGCCAAAACGGCGAAAATGCAACGTGTCGATCGCGTGCAGGTTGTGCAGGACGACACTCGATTGGTCGAGGAAGCCCGTGTACCCGCAGATCATGCCTTCATAGCCGTAAATCACGTCGCCCCAATCGAGTACGTAGTTGCGGTCGGGTAGACCGACCTGCTGCACTGCTTCGAGCCGATAAAAGCTGCCGCTCCACATGTTGGTGTGGCATCTGTAATGCGGTGACTCGGCGGGCGGATCCACCATTTCGATCCCGCGTCGGGTGAGCACGCACCCGTGATGCTGATACCCGGTACCTTCCTTCAGCAAGCTGCTGAGCCACCATGTGCTGGCTTGAAGCTCCAGGGTCAGACTCTGATAGCGTCGGACCAACTTCTCTATCGCATCCGGCTCCGGCGCGGAATCAGCGTCTACGATATAAATCCAGTCGTAACCATGGGCGAGTGCGTACTCCATTCCGCTCGCGACCGCGCCACTCGTTCCGAGATTCTGATCATGTCTGATGATCGTAACCTTGCTCGGGAAGACCCGGTCCAACGTGCCGTCGCTGGAGCCGTTGTCGACGATCAGGATCTCCGGAATCACATAAGTCTGTTTGCAGAGAGCGCGAATGGTGCCGTCGATTACGTCGACATCATTGTAGGTATGGACGTATGCCAGGACCCTCACGACGCTCAGTACCGGCGCTCAAGGTGTATTGTCAAGCCGTTCTGAATGCCATGCAGGAAAGCGATCGCTGCCGGCGCTGGCTGATAGGTCGGAGCGCAAAGGTCGCGGCGAAGGCGCAAGAATTGATGACGCTACGGACGATCTGCCGCAACCAATCGTGCCTGGGTCAATAAAGCCAGAAGTAGATCAGTTTCGGACGTGACAGTAGCCCCGTATCGGTGAGCCGGCGTAGAGCCTGAACTTGGCCAGGCCGAGCCGCCGAATTCGCGACGCAACCTGGGTGCCGGTCCAGCGGTTATCGAACACGCTAATGCGGCTCATGTAACTCGTGAGACCGAGCCACCGTGCTCGGTAGCCGTAGTCGAGCTCGGGCCAATCGAGGACGTAGCCGGCCGGTCGCACGCCGGTCTTCTCGACCGCGGCCATTCGGTAGGGAGAGGCCGGCCAAAAGGCGGAATCGCAGCGGAAATGTCCCCGCATCGCTCGGGGGAGGGAGGCCTTAATGCTTGATTCCAAGAACTCTAAAATTCTAGAAGGACATGGTTCTCGCCTGCGACCTGTCTAATAGCGCGCCGCGATATTGCCGGTAAGCCCGTGCCACATGCCACGAAAACATGCGCGGATCTGTCGTGTGTGGTTTCGCGGTCGCAGCAGGAAATTCACCGTCAATTTAAATACAGACCAGAATACGCGGCGAACCAACCCGGAGCGCCGCTGTGCGAAATCGTAGAGCGTGAAATAAAGCATATTGCGGCACATATAGTAGCACCGGATTGGCGGAAACTCGTAGAATCTGGCGGTAGTGAACCCGAACTTGAGATCGGTCGGGTTCAGGCTCGGGGCACCACGAATATTGTGGTGCAAGATAGCCTCCTGGTGGATAAACCCCGTATACCCGGCCTTCATCAGGCGATTGCCATATTCGAATTCGCCCCAATCCAGCACATAGTTCGGATCTGGCAGACCGACCCGACGCACAGCGGCCAAGCGGTAGAGGCATCCGGACCAAATGGTGATTTGGCAGGAGTAATGGCGTTCCCTCGGTCGCGGTCTGACGACGGCGAGGCCATATCGAGTGAACGCGGCGCCATGGTAAGGCTGATCATCTCGCTGATTGCGAGCGAGACAGGCGAGAAAGGCCACCTTGTTTCGGAGATCCCGAGATGAGCTGTTATCGAGCTCAAGCAGCTTCTCCAGTGCGTCGGGGCGGACGAGGCTGTCGGCGTCGAGGATCCAAATCCAGTCGTAGTCCTGCTCTAGTGCGAAGCGAAACCCGCTGGCAACGGCGCCGCTCGTCCCCAGATTTTCCGGGTGACGCACGACCGTGGCACGCTTCAGAGACGGCCGCTCGAGGGTGCCGTCGGTAGAAGCGTTGTCAACGACCAGGATTCCGTTTACGGGGCGGGTTTGCCGCAGTACTGCCTCGATCGTCCGATCGATAATGTCGGCATCGTTGTAGGTATGGATATGGGCGAGAACGCTCATGAACCAATCAACAATCGACGGTCGGTTTGGCTGCTGGGGCCGAGCGCGACACCGCCCGCCAGACCGTGCGGCTCCATGTCATTGCAGTCGGCTCTCGGCGCAACCCGCCCCCCGTTTTGGCCGCGAGCGATATCGTGATGTCGTGCACCTCGGCCCAAGCCTGAGCCACGATCGAGAGCATGAACCGGCAGAAAAGCCCGACTGGCACAATAATTTGCATCGGGCTCCGCGCCGGCTGCCGGATATGCTTACAGTAAAAGATATAGCTGCCGATGTGGAATTCGACGAGAGAGCGAAACCGCCTTCGCAGACTGACCATGGTGCCGCCCTTATGGTCAAAATGAATGACGGTCGCTGCCGGCAGATAGTAGCACTTGTATCCGGCGTCAGCAATTCTCTTACAGTAGTCAGCGTCGACGTGATAGGACAGGCGACTGTCGAGCTCTCCGACCTCGTCTATAACTCTGCGGGGGATCATTATCGAAGCGCTAGAAACGTAGTCTGCAACGAACGGCGTGGTCAAATCCCTGCCCAAGTGCAGCAGATGCTTGCGCGAATAGCGGTTGTTCGGAAACATCCGGGTAATGATCGACCGAGCGCCGAATAGCGCGGAGCCTGGGTTGGGCAGGGACTTGACCGACCACTGGATCGTTCCGTCCTCGTTGAGCAGCCTGCTGCCGACGGCACCGGCCTCGGGGTGTTCGCGCAGGAATACGAGCATGCGGTCGAGCGCCTGCGGCAAGACAATCGTGTCGTTGTTCAGCAAGCACAGATATTGCCCTCGCGCGTGCACGATGGCGCGGTTGTTCGATAGCGCATAGTGCCGGTTGACGTCGTTGCGAAACAAGCGGACTTCAGGAAAGCGCGCCCGCACCATCTCGCTCGTCCCGTCGGAAGAAGCGTCGTCGACGACGATGACCTCATATGGCTCGCTCGGTGGGTACCGGTAAATTGATTGCAGGCAGTCCGCAAGGCGTTCGCGCGCATTGTAGGTTGGGATTATCACGGACAGGGTAACGGGCGCTGTCGGGCAGCCGCCGAGCAGCCCTCGCGCCGCGACTGAATTCGCCCCTATGCTCATCGAGGAGAGCCGAGATAATATCCACGGTAGGGCTGGTTCGGTCGGCCATGGATTTTCGGGTCGAACTGGTTCAACACCGCGCCGATGATCGGTGTGCCAATCGGTTCCAGCTGTTCCTTGGCCCTTCGCACCGCGTCACGATCGGCGCTTCCGGCGTCGACGACCAGAAGGATTCCATCCACGATGCCGCCAAGCAGCAGCGCGTCGTTCACCGCCAGGATCGGAGGCGAATCCAAGAGCACGATGCCAAACCGCTGTGAAAACAACCGAAACGCCGTCCGCGCCTTGGACCAATCGACCGCCGGAAGAAATGCCGGTGATTTCCGTCCCGCCGCCATGATGCTAAGAGAACCCGCCTCTTGAGAGGTTTCGAACAGTTCGAAAGGATGAATGGCGTCACCGGCCTCAGCCTGACCGTCGAGAAGTTCGCCGAGCCCTATGCCGTCGGCGATGCCAGCGGCCGAAGCCAGCCACGGCCGTCGCATGTCCCCGTCGATCAAAAGAACCGACTGGCCGGCGAACGAAGCGGTGATGGCCAGGCTCGATGCAACCGTTGTCTTGCCTTCGTTCGGCTGTGCGCTCGTGACTAGAATCGATTTGCCCGGATCGAAAGCTGCGCTCAGCCGTATCCCGCTGAGAAGAGCGTCATACGCATCCCTCAGCTCTGGAGTCTTAGATATCATGCGTGCCAGTGCGCTCAGGCTCCACCCGTCTCTCTCGCGTTGTTTTATCAATGCAACCGCCGGAACGAACCCCAACATCTCATGTTTTGCAAGCTGTTCAAAGATTATGATCAACCCCTACCTAGGAGTCCAGTCCGATCCTATGACTGGGCACCGGCGTTTGGTAAGTGGGATTGCAACCGGGTAGGTTCGTCTCGTGCACGGCCGGCGTCCCACCGGCGGCGTGGCCGTACGATCCGGCATCCGCTGTAAAAAAGCGATTGATAGAGTGAACGTCAGTGAGAATTCTTGTTCAGGTCCACACTTGGAACGATGCCGGGGTCATCGGCATCGCGCTCGAGGCGATCTTGCGGCAAACCTTGGCGGTGGAAGAGCTTCTCATCGTCGATAACGGATCGAGCGACGGGACCCCGGAGTTTTCCTATCCGGACATCGTCACGGTAATCCGACATCACCTGAATCTGGGCACCAGTGGTGCGGTTAGGACCGGGCTCGAATACGCACGCGCACATGGCTACGACTGGCTTTGGGTGCTCGATGCCGACAGTGTGCCCCGGCCCGACGCGCTCGAGCTCTTGACCCGTCTCGTTGAGGTGAATGGCGTGGAATCCCGGACCATTGGCGTCGTAGGGGCCTCCCACAACCTGGTCAGGCTCGGACAAATGTTGCGCGGCCGACTCTTGACCCCTGGCGGGCCACGCCTGGCGCCTCTCCAGCCTGATCAAGAATCAGTAGGTTGTGACAGCGTAATCTGGAGTGGCGCTCTGATTAACCTCGCCGTCGTCGATCGCGTAGGCCTGCCCCGGGTCGGCACGCTCGGGTGCTGGGAGGACCTGTCCCTCGACTATGGTGATACCGAATACACCTATCGGATCCATCGTGCCGGATACAAAATTCTCGTGCATTGCAGTGCCATCATTGATCATCCGGTCGGCAGGGGCTCACACCGTCGCATTCTGGGCTGGGATCTCTACAGCACCAATCACCCGGCGTTCCGCCGCTATCTATATTTTCGAAATCTAGTGTTTTTCTGGCTCAGGATTTATCACCGGAGAAACTGGCCGATGCTGCTCGTCTGGTTCGCCTACCGGCTCGGCATGATCCTGGCTGGGATAGTCCTGCTGGAACGCGAACGCGGTCTCAAACTGTGGGCCTGTCTCCTCGGTATCGGTGACGGTCTTCGCGGCCGCTTGGACCGAAGCTTCGCGGCACCGCGCTGAGACCAGTACGCCGCCGGCGGTCCCCATACGCTGGCGTCCGCGAGGGCCACCGCTTCAAAGCGCACCGGGAGCGACCTCGCGAAACCCGGGTTCGGTCGAGAACAGGTCCGAATAGGCGCCGGAATTCCGCACTCGGCCGTGCTCGAGCAAATAGACGCAGTCGCAATTCCTAACCAACGGCAATCTGTGCGCAACAACAATTATAGTCTTTTCGCCTCTGAGCCCGGCAAGTGTACGCACGATCTCGGCCTCGGTTTCGTTGTCGAGATTGGCCGTTCCCTCATCGACTACGAGCACCTGGGGGTCGTGATAAAGGGCGCGCGCAATCCCCAACCGCTGGCGCTCGCCGCCGGAAAGGCGGTCGCCACGTTCGCCGACTATGGCGTCCAATCCGCCGGGCAGCGAGCGCACGAGATTGTCGACCTCCGCGGCACACAACACTCGCCATACCAGGTCATCGTCGATTTCGTGATCCGGCAATCCGAAAGCCACGTTGCGCCGGACAGTGTCATCCATCAGATAGACATCCTGAGGCACGTAGCCGATATTCCGCTGCCATGCGACAACGTGGTCCTGCAGATCGTAACCGTCCACCAGGATCCGTCCCGCGGTGGGAACAAATAGACCGAGCATCAGGTCGACGAGCGTCGTCTTGCCGGCGCCAGTCGGCCCAATAAGGCCTATCCAATGCCCCCTCGGAATTTCGAGCGAGACGTCCTCAATCGCGCGTTGGGGCATCGACGGATAGCGGTAGGATAGATGTTCCAACACGATTGAGCGCTCGAACGGGAGTGGTAAGGAAGGAGCCCGGGTGGGCGCCGGACGCGCCCGCTCGATTGCGCGCAACTCATTATAGACAACTTCCGTCGTAGCATAGAGAAATCGTAGCTGTGCGAGTCCGCTGGCGATGCGGCTCGTCGACGGCATGAGTCGAATCGCCGCGACGGCGAACATGCCTAGGAGCGGCAGGAGCGATTGCATGTCTTGCCCCCGCATGAGAATGACCAGAGCGATGGCAACCATTGCGCTGACGGCGAGAGTATCCACGACCAGGCGCGGGATGCTAGAGAGAAGCATCACGGAGCGCCAGGAATCGGCGAAACGTTGTGCGTGGTAGCCCTGATGGTCAATGAAGAACAAGGCGCGGCCCACGACCAAGGTTTCCTTGATCCCGCCGATCGCCTGCTCGGTCCACTGGATCATAGAGCCCATGCTCCGCTCGGCAAGGCGCCCCGAAGCGGCGAGCCGACGCTGCATCGACCGGTAGATCAGCGTGGTCGGAATGCCAAGGACGAGTACAGCCCCGAACGTTGCCAGCGGCTCGATGAGCGTCAGCACGATAATCAGAGCCACCACGACCAAAAGTTCTCCCAGAACGATTAGCAGGCTGACGAGAAATCCCGTGGTGAAGCGCTGGATGGTTTCGGTCGTAACTTTTATCAGTTCGGAACTGTTGCGCTGAAGATGGAAGGTATAAGGCACGTTCAGGTAGCCGGTTAGCAACTGTCGAGCAAGGTTTACGTGCTTTTCGAAAACGTAGCGGAAGAGCCAGCGGTACAAGAGCACGAGATAACCGCTCTTGATTACGAAGACGCCCACTAACCCGAGCCCAATGGCGATCAACATCTCTTGCGGCTCGTGGATATTCAGAAAAGACAGCACGGACCGCGCAGCCGGCGCTTTGTCCACCAGCTCGGGTTCTTTCAAGACGGCGATGAACGGTATGAGGAGACCGATGCTGACGGCCTCGAACATGGCGCCGAGCGCCATGCCGCACAACAGGAGCGCGCCGTTGATTCTTTCTCGGCGGTTAAGGATGTACCAGAGTTGTCGGATCAGCTTCACATCCCGACCTCTGTCGGCAACGGCCTTACCCAATGGTTCGCCGCGCCCCGGCTCCCGATCGGCACGCCGATGTGCGTCATCGTTTCGCCATCAAATGTATCATGCCTCTCATTATCGCCGACAAGCATGCGGAGCGAGCAGGGATGGGCGCGAACGGATCGTTCTATTTCGGCAATGCGGCAGTCGATCAGGTCCGGGACACCGGCTGGTTCATCGGCCAGTTCGTGTCGCCTGAATTGGGCGCCAGACACCAGACCGACGTCGAGCTGAAATGGGCCATGCACCCGGACGGGGATCGGCGGATGCATGGCGCCGAGGCAAACAGGAATGCCACCACGATCTCGGTCCTGATTAGCGGCACGCTGCGGACAACATTCGAAATCGACGGGACTCCGCATGTGGTTACCCTGCAAAATCAGGGAGACTACGTGATTTTCGGCCCAGAGACGGTGCATTCTTGGGAGGCGCTCGGTGACACCTTGGTCCTCTCCGTGCGGTTTCCCTCTATCGAGGTCACGCGATCGGCGGCATCTAGCGATGGCTGCGGTGATTCCCGCACCGGCTAATCGCTATGCGTCTGGATCGTCGCCGACGCGATCGACCGTCCGCCACATCCTGCCGATGCCTCTCGGTCTTTCTGGCGCAGGGCCAGGCGCGTGAGCGGCATGGCGAGCATCGTGCTCAGCACCGCCATCAGGACCAAAGCCGAAAACACGTTCTTCGTGATGATCCCGCTATCAAGCAGGACCGTCAGCACGACGAGCTCCATCAGCCCCTTGGTCTGAACCAGCGCGCCGAGGCCCAGGGCGTTGGTCCAAGGCTCGCCGACGAGCCGGGCGGCGAGCGCCGTCCCGCCTACATTCCCCAGCACTGCCAGCGCCGTCGTCACCAGAAGTGTTTCGAGGAAGCCGGGCGATCCGAGGTCGATCAATGTGCGCAGCCCCGTCAGCATGAAGAAGAAGGGCATTAACACGCCGACGGTGGCCGTCTGAAGCCGATCCAAGATCGCCTGCCGCAGTTCTTGCGGCATAGAGGCGCCGGCGACGAAGGCACCAAAAATGTAATGAAGTCCGATCATGTGCGTCATCAATGCCGACCCGAGGGCAACCGCGCACACGACTGCCAAGGCGCGTTCGCCCATCCTTCCGTCCGGCAACAGCGCGGCTGCTGCCCGCTTCAGCAGCGGCCGCACAACCCGCGCCATGAATACTAGGTAAACCGGAAGGCCGAGCAGGCTCACGAGAACGCCGGGGCCGTCGGCTGCTTCACCCGCCACGGCCGTCATCAGTCCCCCTAGGACGAGCCATAGCGACGCATTATTCACCGCGGCGATGCCGAGGGCGAGATCGCCGAGCCGCCGGCCCAACAGGTCCATCTCGCGCAGGATGGCGCCGAGAACCGGAAGTGCGGTAATCCCGGTGGCGATGCCGATCGCCAGGGCGAAGCCCACCGGGCTGATTGATCCATTGAGCTCAGCAGGCTGGCTGGCGGCGATCCACAGCCCGCCGAGAAATCCCGCTGCCGTCGGCACGGCGACGTTGGCGGTGGCCATCGCGGCGAAGGCGCGGCCGCGGCCGACAAAGGCCCGGGGCTCGAGGTGCAGCCCGGTCACAAAGCCGAAAAGCAGCACGGCAATCGACGCAACCCCCCAAAGCGGCGTCAACGTCTGCGGGTTGAAAATCACATCGTAGGATTCGGGGGCGATGCGGCCGAACAAAGTAGGGCCTAGAGCAATTCCCACCAGAATCTGCACGACCACGAGCGGCACCGCCCCGCGCAATCGCAGCCCGCGCCACACCGCCACGGGGAGCACCAGAACGGCGAGCGCTTGGACAATGAATATCAGGTCCGCCTTCATCCAAAGCTGCCGTGTTTCAGGACATCGTACGTCGCCGCCATGGTAGCCGAGCGCTCGATCAAGCGTGCCCGGCGGAAGCCAAGCCCCGCGATAATGTGTTAATTTTCAACCCGAAGGGTCCCTAGGATTAGTTTAACTATCGGCGATCGGGGCTCTCTTGGCAACGAAAATGTCCTACAGAGACGGGGTCGATCGCGTGTGAGTTTCTGGGCAGAGGCGCGTCTATGTGGTCAGCTGATACGAGATGAGGAAGCGGACGGACCCTCAGGTACCATCGTCGTCGCTGGGCGCGTACCCGGACATCAACGTCGCACCCTGTTCGCCCGTCGCTGAAAAGCCTCGAGACGAGCAGTTGCGTCGCTTCGAGGCAATCGTCCGATCGGTCCGGATCTCATGCGCCTGCTCGGCGTCATCCGAGGAATTCGATTGCCCCAGTGGCGGCTTGTCGCGCGC
>WNFD01006296.1_pt1 | contig 11888 bp, 13 predicted proteins | sample 5400491 | NCBI WGS metagenome assembly WNFD01 (sample SAMN13153343, study PRJNA577476) | soil metagenome | isolation source: 120 cm saprolite under Douglas fir tree site 2 hole 2 replicate 2 | place: USA:California | collected 2015-04-18 | reverse complement strand
TCGAGAAACAGATCGCGGACTTGAAAAGCTTCAGTAAAGGTGAGGCGCCCGGCGCGAACGGCTTGCAGATGCACAAGAGATACACCACGGAGCCTGTCGAAGACCAGGTGCGAAAGCTCGAGGAAAAGAGAAAATCGCTCGCCGCACAGATAGACGCCGTTTTTGACGCCGCTCGCAAGCGCGACATTGAGCCTGGGCAACTTCGCTAGCGAACTGCTTACTTTGGCCGCTCGCTTCGCCCTCCGCGAACAGTCAAATGGACAATGGTTTTTGCCCGCAGTAACATTTCTGCGTTCTCTTCAGCGAACTTATGGGCGACAGGCTTCAGATCCCGCGATCTTTTTCTCGCTTCTTTTTTGCGATTATGGTCTTGTGCCTTGTCACGTCGCCTCTTATATCCACTAGCTCGCAGAGCTTCGCCACCGATCTCGACGGCAGACCCTTTGATCCGTTTCGCGCGGCTCAAGGCAAGGTCGTCGTCCTGATTTTTGTGCGCACGGACTGTCCGGTTTCAAACCGCTACGCTCCTACGATTCAGCAGCTCAGCACCCAGATTGGAGACAAGGCCGCTTTCTTTCTCGTTTATCCAAGCAAGAAGGAAAACTCCGAGACGATTCGCAAGCATGATCGCGACTTCGGCTATGCGTTGGCCGCGCTCCGCGACCCGCGACATATTTTGGTGAAGCAGAGCCAGGCGCAGATCACTCCGGAAGCCGCGGTTTTCGACGCCAACCGGCGTTTGGTTTATCACGGCCGGATTGACAATCTGTACGAGGATTTCGGCCACGCGCGAAGGCGTGCGACGACGCACGAGCTTGCGGATGCTATTGAAGCGGCCATCGCCGGCAAAACGCTGACTGCGAATGCCACGCCGGCGGTGGGTTGCTACATTTCGGATCTCGAATGACGATTGTGCCCCAGAAGGTATTCCGAACATCTTTGCCACTGGCTTGCGTCGTGTTGCTGGCCATCGCCTTCGGCGGGCGGACACCAGCGCAACAGAAACCCACGGCCCAGAACGCTGCCCAACAATCACCGGTCACCTTCAACCGCGACATCGCGACTATTCTTTATCGCACTTGCGCGCGATGTCATCGCCCCGGCGAGGCTGGCCCATTTTCGCTACTGACCTATGCGGATACGAAATCGCATGCGCGGCAGATCGCGGCCGTCACGAAAAACCGCTTCATGCCCCCCTGGCTGCCGGAAGAGGGCGCGTTGAAATTTGCCGATGAGCTTCGGCTCTCGGAGGACGAGATCGCGCGCATTCAAGCCTGGGTCGAGCAAGGCACGGCCGAGGGAAATCCCGCGGACTTGCCACCGATGCTGAAATTCGTGGAAGGTTGGCAGTTGGGCAAGCCGGACGTCATTGTGAAAGCCACGAAACCCTATGCGTTGCCCGCCAGCGGCTCAGACCATTACTGGAACTTCGTGTTTCGCACCCCCGTTGATCGCACGCGCTGGCTCAAAGCCATGGAGATCCGGCCAGGCGACAAGCGCCTGGTGCATCACGCCAACGTTTTGGTGGACCGCCAGCAGAACGGCCGGCGTCTGGAAGCCGAGCCCGGCGCGGGCTTCGCCGGCATGGAACTGACCATCGAGTCCGAAGTCTTTGATCCCGACAGCCATTTCCTGTTTTGGAAGCCAGGTTCGATTCCCTATGTCGAACCCGACGGCATGGCGCTGCGCTTGGACAAGGACACCGACTTGATTCTCAACACCCATCTGCAGCCTTCCGGAAAGCCGGAGACCATTCAGCCCACCCTGGGTTTGTATTTCACGGACAAGCCCGCCACCAAGCACCCGATTCTTCTGCAACTGGAAAACGATCGCCTGCTGGATATCCCAGCCGGTGAGAGACATTTCGTGGTCACTGACGAATTTACCTTGCCCGTGGATGTGGATTTGCTCGCCATCTACCCGCACGCCCATTATCTCGGCAAGGATCTGCAAGCCATCGCAAAATTCCCCGATGGCCGGTCCGAGACGCTCATTCATATTCCCGATTGGAACCTGAATTGGCAGGCCGTGTATCGCTACGCCCAGCCCGTGAAATTAACCAAGGGCACCACCATTTCCATGAAGTTCGTTTACGACAATTCCGACGATAACGTGCGCAACCCAAATAGTCCGCCGCAGCGCGTCGTCGCGGGAAATCGCGCAGTCGACGAAATGGCTCACCTTTGGCTGCAAGTGCTGCCGGAAAATTCCGCTTCGGCAAAAACCGATCCCAGAGCGGAGATTCTGGAGGCCATGGCGCGGCACAACTTGCAAAAGAATCCCAAAGACTTCGAAGCGCACTACAACTTGGCGGCTTTGCTGATGGGGCGCGGCGAAGTCGCGGAAGCAATTGCCCATTTTTCGGAGGCCAACCGCATCCGCCCGAACGAGCCTACGGTGAACAACGCCTTCGGCGCCGCGTTGCTGGCGGCCGGCCGCACCGAGGAATGCGTTCCGCATTTAACCGCCGCGCTCAACGCGCGCCCGGATTATTTCGATGCCCGCTACAATCTGGGCAACGCTCTCGCTTCCCTCGGTGATTTTCGCGGCGCGCTGGCGCAGTTTCAGGCCGCGGTCCGCATCAATCCCGAGGACGCCAACGCCGAAGCGAACCTGGGCAGCGCCTTCGCCGAAATCGGCGATCCTAAGCAAGCCAAGCTGCACTACCAGCGCGCCCTGCAACTCAACCCCAACCACGAGTTAGCCCGGGAAAACCTGCAGCAGCTCGGCCGCGAACCTAGCCCGCGCTAGTTACATTTTCATTTCTGTGCAGCGATGGTCGTGAACGCCGAAGCGTGCCACGCACCTGATTCTTGATAAATGCGATGAAGGAGCCGATAAGACAGAATCGCCGTGCGGACTCGGCTAAACAATGGGCGTGCCTTTCTCGCCCTTCGCTGCAAGTTTTTCGATCGCCGGAAAAGACTCCGGCTCGGTGAAGGTTCGCTCTGCCACGTCCTTCCCCGTTTTCAGCGCCTCGGCCAACATGAATATCGCCTGACCCGCGTTGGTCGGCACCACCACCGTCGCCGCCAGCGTTCCCGTGCGCACCCAAGCCTGCCCCGTCTTCGCCAGTCCGTCGACCCCGGTAAGCGGAAGCCGCAGCCACCTCTCCCGGTCTGCGATATTCGTTACGCCCTCGAACGCCTTTCTCGCCCCGATGGCCATCAGGTCGTTCTGCGCGCCCACCACATCAATCTGCTTTTTGTTCGAGGAGTTCAGCCGCAGCCACGATTCCACAGCGCGCTGCCCGCTTTCCTCCGTCCAACGCCCCCGCAGCGAAATGATTTGCACGTTGTGCGGCGCCGTCATCTGCATGCCTTCCGTGCGATCCCGCGCCGCGGAATTCTCCGATGGCCCCTGAATGTACAGCACGCAGCCGCCCTTCGGCAGCAGCGCCGCAAATTGCCGCCCTTGAATCCGCCCGATTTCCCTGTGATCCGAGCTGATCGAGAACACCGGCACTTGCGCCGTCTTGCGCAACTGCGGAATGTAATCCGCCTCGCGGTTCAGCGCCGCCCAGCCAATCTTCACGCTCACTGCCGCCTGCGCCACCTGCGGAAACGCCGTGCCCCCGACAGGTTCAAAGACAATCGCCTGCGGACGCATCGCCGCGTCCGACTGAATCGCCTTCAGCAGTTGCGTGCTCTGCGTGATGGCGTCGCTGTCGGCGTACAGGATCTGCGCATCGACGCCCACTTTCAGCGCCGCTGCCTGCGCCGATGCCGCTTGTTCAAGCTGGTAATCGTTTTCTTTCGTGGTCAGCGAAACGATAAAGCGCAAATTCGCCATTCGCGCCTTTCTTCGTGAAGGATTGGCAGACTCTGCCAGAGTAGCGAAGTTGCCCCTCGCCCGTATGAAATCGTTCTAACCTGGTGTTATATCGGGAACCTCCGCGATCAATCCGCGGAATGCAGTTTGCCGTCTTGTTTACCCTGAGCCTCGAAGGGCCCGCGCGTTTCCCACTCGATGCGCACCAGCCAATCAAAATGCATGCCCTCCGTCTTCAGCCACGCTTCCAGCGCCTCTCGCGATTCCGCGCGAAACTCCACAAACATTTTCCCTTCCAGCATGTTGACCAGCACGCGTTCCGCATGCGCTGTTCCGCCACTCTGCATCCGTTGCGCAAGATTTTCCGCCCCTTGCCGCGTCAGGCAAGCCAGCGTGTGCTGCGTGAGATAGCGAGGCATGAGAGCTCCCGAATTGGAATCGCCATCTCAAGTATTCCATATCGAGCACCAGTCCGCACGGTACGGGCACCCGTCGCAGTTCCCTGGTGTCTAAATCTTTGACCTCAAGCCCCACTTTGTTTTCGCGAGGCAAGCAACGCACGTGGAGATATCTCGCATCTGGTTTAACAAGGTAGTCATCTTCGGTTAGGAGTAGCCCAATGACCAAAATCGTGCACGCGCTTTACGTGTGTCTGCTCGCCTCCAATTTCAGCCATGCTCAAACCAAGCTAACAACAAGCACGCCGCAATCGGAACCTGGAGCAAGAGAAATCCGCGGCGCGAGCGCGGATTCCGCAGCCAACCTCCCTGTCCGTCGCGTCGTCCTCTACAAAAACGGCGTTGGCTACTTCGAGCATCTCGGCCGCGTTCGCGGCAACCAGACGGTCCACGTCGATTTCACCAGTGCCCAGCTCAACGATGTCCTCAAATCACTGACCGCCCTCGACCTCTCCGGCGGTCACATCACCGGAGTCGATTACAACTCCGAGGCCCCCCTCGGTCGCCGGCTAGCCACGCTTCGCCTCGCTCTTGGAGAAAAGCCCAGCATGGCCGATTTTCTGGCCGCTCTCCGCGGCGCGCGCGTGGAAGTGCGCCCCGCTACTGGACCAGCTCTCGCCGGAAGATTGCTGAGCGTCGAAAGAAAAACGCGCACGGCCCCGAACTGGACGCTCGAAACCGACGAAATTTCTTTGATCACCGACTCCGGCGAGGTACGCAGCATCGATTTGAACCCGGCGACTAGCGTGCGCATCGCCGAACACGATCTGCAGACCGAAGTTGGAAAATATCTCGGCTTGATCGCATCGGCGCGTGACCAAGATGTCCGCCGGATGACCCTTTCCACCACCGGAACCGGCGAACGCAATCTCTACGTCAGCTATATAAGCGAAGTGCCCATCTGGAAAACCACCTATCGCATCGTACTGCCCACAAAGTCAGAAAAAAAACCGCTGCTGCAAGGCTGGGCCATCGTGGACAACACTGTTGGTGAAGATTGGAACGACGTGGAGCTGTCGCTTGTCGCCGGCGCGCCGCATTCCTTCATTCAACAGCTTTCCCAGCCATTCTACGGGCGTCGACCCGTCGTCGCGCTGCCGGAAAGTGTGCAGCTTTCGCCGCAGACCCACGCCGCCGCGCTGCTGGGCGGAAACGGCAGCCTCAGTGGCTTTGTGACAGATCAGACAGGCACCGCTGTCGCCAGCGCCAGTGTCCGGCTGGTCGGCCCGGACGGAGCTGTGGTCGCGCAGACCTCCACCGACAGTAGCGGTCAATATTCCTTTTCCTCCCAGCCACCCGGCAACTATCGCGTGGAAATGGAAGGGCGCGGCTTCCGCAAAACTGTTGTCAGCAACCTCAACCTCGCTCCCGGCGCGAACCAGATCAACGGGCAACTGCAAGTGGGTTCCGTGTCCGAAACCGTGGAGGTTAGCGCGTCGACCGTGGGGATGAACACGACGACATTGGAAGTTTCCAGTTCGCTCGGCAAACTCCCCGTCGCCAACCGTGCACATGTGGGCGTCGGGTCCGGTTCTGGCGGCGGAATGGCTGGAGGAACTTTCCGCAATCGCCCGACCCTAAGCCCCGGCGCAGTCGAAAATTCCATTGGCGGCATGGAAGCGGCTGCCAGTGGACAGGGGCTCGGCGATCTCTTTGAATACAAGCTCAAAGATCGCGTGACGCTCAAGAAAAATCAATCTGCGCTTGTTCCCATTGTGCAGACGGATCTCGACGCCGAAAAAGTCTCGCTGTGGAGCGGCACCACCGGTTCGGGCCGCCCCCTGCGCGGTTTGTGGTTAAAAAATACCAGCGCGCTCACCCTCGACGGCGGCAGCTTCAGTGTCCTCGAGAATGAAGTATTCGCCGGCGAAGGCCTCACCGATCCCATTAAGCCTGCCGAACACCGTCTGATCTCCTACGCCACCGACCTCGGCCTCCTCGTGCAAGCCGAAACCAACGAACGGCCTCAACATGTCACACGCGTCAAGATTTCCAAAGGCGTGCTCACCCAAATCAGCCAACTCCAGCAGCGCACCTTGTACACCGTGCGAAATGAAGATGAAGCCGCGCGCCAACTGGTCATCGAACACCCGGCGCGCTATTCGTGGGCTCTTGTGAAAGGCTCGCAGCAGCCGGAAGAAAAAGCCCCCGGTGTGTATCGCTTCCGCCTGGAAGTACCCCCAAAGGCTACCGCCACACTGCCAGTCGAGGAAGAACACGTCCAAGAAACCACCTATGAATTGTCAAACCTGACCGACGATCAGATTGCTCTCTTCGTCCGCCAGCAAACCCTTACTCCCGAGATGCAACAAGCCCTTGCGAAAATCACCGCGCAAAAAGCCGTCGTTGCCAAGCTCGAGGGAGAAATGGAGCTTCGCCAGAAGGATATCGAGCGCATCGTCGACGATCAGGGCCGCCTGCGTGAGAACATGAAGGCCATGCGTGGCAGCGCCGAGGAAAAAGCCTTATTGCAGCGCTATACCAGGCAACTAGACGGGCAGGAAACTCGTCTCGATGTCCTTCGCAAAAAAATTGAAGAAACAGAGTCTCAGCGCGACCAAGCCAACGACCTGCTCGAGGAAATGATCGGCAACCTCCAAATCGAAGCAACGCTCTGAATTTAAAGCAGGTTCTTCCGCTTGTACAGCGCGAAGCCACGTGCGGTCAATTTGGCCAGTTCCCGAAACAGTGCCGCATCCGGCGCCAAAAAATTAAAGCAGCTCTTCCCCTGCATGCGCTTCTTGAGGTTCGCCGACATGCCCCTTGCCAACGAAGCGTCCCAGTACAGCGGCATCAAGTGAAAGCTCACGTACGCGCGCCCGCGGATCACCGCCCCGAAAAAGAGCGGCTTGCCGTAGAGGCTCGGCGATCGCGTCTCCAAATAATACTTTTCCCGCGTGTCCGCGTTGACGTGCAGATGCTTCTCATACTTCGCGAAGACCATCTTCAGCGCATAGAACGCCTTCGCAAAATCATTCGCGCGGTCCGCCGCAACTTCGCCCGCGCCGCGCGCGCCCTTCTGTCTTGCCATCGAATTCCTCTGGGGACAGGCTCTCCGTTGCCCGGAGTATACTGTCCACCCCCCCACCCTGAAAAGTCCCGTAACTCCCCAATCACGTACCGCGCACAGCGAAGCAAGCAACGCGAGCCTCATGCGCCGTGGTTCCGTTGTAGGGGCGCGTCTTTAGTGCGTCCCAGGCCCGAAGGGCCGCATCTTGCCTTTGATTCCGGTTTATGTAGCGGCCACCGACCGTGGCGGGCTCCGACACCTTTTCGCCGCCGTCTACCATTGACAATAACCCCCCACAGCGTGGTATATACCACGGTGTGGTATTCATAGAATCGCAGGCATTCACCCGGTGGCTCCATCGGCTAGCGGGTGCGTCGGCCGACGAGGTTTTGCGACAGATACAAGAGGACTTACTCAAAAATCCCGAAAAGGGTGATGTCGCTGAAGGGCTAGGCGGAATACGCAAGGCTCGCGCGGCAAACCCGGTCCGCGGGAAAGGCAAGCGCGGCGGCTGTCGGTATATGCATCTCTATCTAAAGCACCGCGACCACATTCATTTGCTCTTTCTTCTGGATAAGGACGAGCAGGAGGACTTGACCATCGAGCAGCGAAAAACCCTTCGCCTGATGGTGGCGGGATTGAAGAGATTGTAGGAGGACCACATGGCAAAGAAGATCAAGGTGAATATCTACGACGATATGAGGCAATCACTGGCCGACGCTTTGGCCTATGAGCGCGGGCAACCGGTTGATTTGCGGGTGACGCAGATTCCAGCCCCGCCCAAGGCGCTCAAGCCCGCGGAAATTCGCCGCATCCGGGAAAGCCTGCATGCCAGCCAGGCGGTCTTCGCGCACTTCCTCTGTGTTAGCCCAAAGGCCGTACAGAGCTGGGAACAAGGCTCGCGACGCCCGCAAAGCACGGCCCTTCGGCTGCTGATGATTGCCAAGAAGAATCCCGCCGCCCTCCTGAAAAGCTGAGGCCGGCTCGTTCGGCCGACGATTTTGCCTTTATGTAGCGGCCGCCGACCGCTTGCCCTGAGCCTCGAAGGGCTCCCACATGACGACGCAGACGCAAACCGGGCTTCAGCTTGTCCTGAGGGACGAAGGGCCCCTGAAGAAAGCTTATTGTGGAAGCCCCCGACTTCGAGTCGGGAGAGCGCCGCCTTTCAAGGCGGCGCGTAAGCGGCCCACCATAATCCTGGGCTCCAGCCCCCAGGCCGGGCGGTCTTGCTGTCGCATTTTTTCATTGACCGCAAAAATACCAACGCGCTTTACTGCTCAAACTATCCGCCACCATCTCAGGAGGTCTGCAATGAAGAAATGGATGCTCGCAACGACCTTGGCCGCCCTGACCCTCCCGTCAGCGGCGCTCGCGCAGTCCAAAGACGTACTAACCGGCACCTGGAAATTACTGTCGTTCACCAGTACCACCGACAAAGGAGAGGTTAAGTTCATGATGGGTCACAACCCCATAGGATTCATCACCTATACACCCGAGGGCAGAATGTCGGTGGTCATCACCGCAGAGGCACGCAAGCCTCTCTCGGTCAACGACCGCGTATCGGCCCCAGCCGAAGAAAGGGCCGAGTCATTTTCGACCGTGATCGCCTATGCCGGCCGCTACACTTTCACCGGCGACACGATCACTCATCACGTGGAAGCTTCCTGGATGCCCAACCAGGTTGGCACCGATCTCGTTCGCTCTGTAAAGCTCCAAGGCGATCGTTTAATCCTGCGAACACCGCCCATGTTAGTGGCTGGCGCGCAAACCACCACAGAGTTGGTCTGGGAGCACATGAAATAGGTTTCCTCCTGCCTGAACATCTGAGGAAACAACCCAACGGCGACTGGAAGATCTCCCACCACATGTGGGACGACGCCATCCCCAAACCCTGATGCGCCATCGAGCGCCAGAATCGGATCGCCATAACCGCAAACAGATATTCGCCTTTTCTTCGGTCTAGAGCAATACTAAAATCAGTGGCGAAGCGGACACTTCCGCTAGGGAGTGTGAACCGTGAAAAAACTCACGGCTTACCTAGTGAAAGAGGCCCGGAGCCAATAGCGCAGACAGCATCGGGACAACGCGCTGGCGACGTTAGAGGAATTGCTGTCTTGCCGTAGGAGCGGCTGCCCCCTTACGGGGGTTTAGCTCTCGTACGCATCCAATTACCTTAGCGATTCGCTCGCAAGCCTGGACCTATATGGCAATCGTCGTCGTAGGGCAGACACCCGGCGTCAAAGGGCCAACCACATGCGTTGGCCCCCAAATTCATATCGCGTAAGCCAAAAAAAGATTCCGCGCCGGGTGCTAGATCCCCGCGTCGTTTGAGGGGCGTCGATTTGAAGGCATCTATGGGCCCAGAACTTTCAAGGTTGGCTGACGAGGCGGCAAATATCTCTGGATCTGGAAGGTGGGCCGCGGTCAACGAAAGAATCGAATATCTCACAGCAAACCCCGGAGTAGATAACGGCTGGTGGGTGCAGCTGTTCGGCTCTTTGTGTTTCCAAGTCTTTTCGGAATATTTGTCCCTGAAACGTGCCCGCGAAGAAAAGCGCGATCAGGCTTCTCTGCTCGGCTGGTGCGCGAGAAATGTCCTTGAGCTGTCAGTCTGCTGTTTGTACTGCTCGAAGAGCAGAGACAACGCACGCCGTCTTTACGAGGACGCAGCACGGGACGTACTCGGACTTTTCAGTGCCTTTACAAAATGGGGTACTGCCACGGCACAAGACCCTGACTGGCTCGATCCGTTTATGGGCGCGAAGCAAGACCTTTCCGAGCGGGCGGCTTCGGACGGGATTGCGTCACTGGATGGTGGTTACAAGCAAGTCAGCGAGGCGGCTAAAGAGTCTGGAATTGGCCATCATTTCAATCTTAGCTACCGAATGCTGTCCAAGTTCGCTCATCCAGCCGCCATCCAAATTCTGGCAACCCCCGATGAAGCGAAGGCCGCTTTGCTAAAGGACTGTTTCTTCGGTCAGGGCTGTCTTTTCTTCACCGGGGCTTTTCTGGCCCTTGAGGGCCAATTGCTTCGCAATAGGTTGGCGGCGCGGTAGCAATGCGCGAACGAAGAGCTCGCGCACGGCATTTCTGACGCCCCGCGTGGTATTGTGGATCTCCAATGGCGCGGAAAAAGACACAACTCGATATAGCGGTCGAAAAAACCGCCGAGATACTTCAGGAGCACATGAGCACGCTGTCGCCCGCTGAGGCTAGAGCCATGCGGAAAGAGATTCACGCGCTGGCCGTTCCCGTGCAAAGCGCGGAAAAACTTCACGATCTCCGAAAAACGCGGGTCCTCGCCTTTTATCCCGTGCTTCCGCAAAATTTTCATAAACTCCCGCTCATCACCTGATTTGTAGATCCGTGTAAGTTCGCGCTACAACGCGGCTTTTTCAGCGCCTGTTAGCTTGTATTTGTCGGGCCTGGACCGCTGTAACAGCCGCCTCCCTTGACAGCCAAGCCCCACACTATACACTGCATCCCGCGGCAGCCGTGCGACTTACCTGCATTCACCGCGAAACTCGAGCCCGCTCCCGCAGACTCGCCCGCAACCCATTCAATCCACAGCCTTTAATTTCTCACTTGACAAATAGTAACGGATGCGGTAATCTCTCAGCCAAGGTTGCTGACAGTGTCCCCGTTTGGTCCCCTAATTCCCCCGCAACCCAGTGTGTATTTTCGCAACCGGCTACTCCTCCCATCATCTGCGCCACGTAACGCCAATATTTCTCCCGTTCTCAGCACGTTGCGCATACTTTCCGTCGCCACGGGGGTGTACTACCAGTTCCATCGCACCACTCACTGCTCACTGTCCACTACCCACTTTTCTTCACCCTTTGTTTTCATAATCTTACAAATCCCTTTTCCCGCAACTCCTTTCGTTTCACATCCATCCAAAACCCCCGGGGGGGTGTGGGGGTGCACACTTCCAATTCTCAACTCTGTGGCTCTGTGTCGGCGCCTGCCCCGACCCGGTCGGGGTTACAAATCCGATGTTCTCAGAACCTTGCAGCCTCTTTGTCCTCTCTTTGCTCTCTTTGCTCTCTTTGCTCTCTTTGCTCTCTTTGCTCTCTTTGCTCTCTTTTCTGTACTCGTTCCCTTTGTTTTCAGGAGCTTGCAGCCTCTTTTTGCAAAATACCTGGGTGGGGGGGGTATCCAGCTTCAACTGCCCGCACAAACAACAAGAGGGCACGCAGGCGCGTGCCCTCTTCACAATTCCAGTCGACTTCGCGTCAACTACGCGTTGGCGCCCTTCGAGAAGCTGCCCACCGCTTCGGCTTCCGTGTTGTACACGTCGAAGACCGTCAGGAGCTTGGTGATTTGCAGAACTTCTTGAAACTTGCTACCCAGGTGGCAGAGCTTGAGCGCCGCACCCTGCGACTTGGCGCTGTGATGCGAGGCCACCAGCGTGCCCAACCCCGCGCTGTCGATAAACGTCACGTTGTCCATGTTCAGCACGATCTTCTTTTTGCCGCCGGCGATCAGGCTTTTCACTTTTTCGCGAAGGGCGTTGCTCTCTTCGCCGAGCACGATGCGCCCGTCCAGGGCCACCACCGACACGCCATCCACTTCGCGGTTCGTCATCTTGAGTGCCATGTTCTCATCTCCTCGTCGATCGCGGTTCCAGCGGGAACCGGGCCGGACCC
>WNFD01006293.1_pt1 | contig 11891 bp, 12 predicted proteins | sample 5400491 | NCBI WGS metagenome assembly WNFD01 (sample SAMN13153343, study PRJNA577476) | soil metagenome | isolation source: 120 cm saprolite under Douglas fir tree site 2 hole 2 replicate 2 | place: USA:California | collected 2015-04-18 | reverse complement strand
AGTTGCCGGTGAGCTTGTCGGTGTGGGCGATCTGGGTTTTCAGGACGGCGGCGGCCAGCGGCTCGGTCTTCTCCAGGGCCGCCAGGCCCTCCTTGTCGGCCGCGACGTTTGCCGTCAGCACGCTCCGCGTCTTGAAGAAGGCCGAGGCGCATTTGTCGCTGGTCATGAATTTGATGAAGCTCCAGGCGAGGTCGGGATTCTTGGACCCCTTGGAGATGGCGAAGCCGTGGTTGGTCGGCGTCGACCAGAAGCCTGGCGCCTCGGCGGCCCCCAGAGTCTGATCGTTGATCCACGGCCCCTGGCCCTTAACGAAGAAATAGGACGCCGAGTGCGCATGCAGCATGCCGACCGTGCCCGAGGCGAAAGCGCCGTTGGGCTCGACCCAGCGGCCGGTCCACGAGATCTTGTTGATGCCGCCCGACGCCGTCGCCTTGGCAAGCTGCGTCAGCGCATCCACTGCCGGCGGCGTGTTGAAGGCCGCCTTCTTGCCGTCGGGCGACAGCAGCTCGACGCCGTTCATCTTGAACAACGGCCAGTAAAGCCAGTCGAAGTTGAGCGTCAGGAAGCCGGTCTTCTCCGCTTTCGCCATCTTCTCGGAAAAGCCTACAAGCTCGCCGAAGCTCTGCGGCGGGCCGGCCAGCCCCGCCTCCTTGAACATCGTCTTGTTGTAATAGAGCAGCGTCTTGGCGACGTAGAACGGCAGCAGGTAGGTCTTGCCCTGGTAGACCCAGCCGTTGAGATAGTCCGCATTGAAGCGCTTGGCGACGTCAGGCTCCTTCTGCAGGTAGGGCGTGAGGTCGACCAAGCCGCCCTTGGCCGCATAGTCGACCCATATCGCGCCCTGCAGGTCGACGATGTCGGGCGGCGTGCCGGCAACGATCTGGGTCTGGTAGAAGGCCGGCAGGTCGGGGCCCTTCTTGTCGAGCCATTCGATCTCGACACCCGGGTTGGCCGCCTTGAATTCGGCGAACTCGACTTTGAACAGCTCCTGCTGGTCGGCGATGTTCCAGGTGAGGATGCTGAGCTTCTTCGACGACTGGGCGCGAAGATAAGCGGGCGCGGCAAGTGTGCTGCCGGCCACGACCGCCCCCTTCATGAGCGTTCTGCGTTTCACGATTTCCTCCACTTGTTTTCAGAATTTTAGCGCGATCTCTCTGCCCTCCGCCACGGCGCGTTCGGCTTCCAGGCAGACGATGATGCGCCTGCGCGCCTCTTCAGCCGAGACCAGCGGCTTGCCGCTCTCGAAGGCGCGCACGGTCGCGGCAAGTTCTTCCTCAAGCTCGAAGACCTCTCCCGAGGGACCGAGCTCGACGATTTCACTCTGGGTGCGCCCGCGGCGCTTCACCTTGAGCTCGTGCCGGGGATCGGCCGTGCGGTCCATGACGCCCGACCACCAGGCCCTGATCGAACCCTCCCGGCCGGCCACTTCGACGACATGGTGATGCTCGAAGCCCGCCAGGGTTTGCGTCACGACGGCGTAGGCGCCAGTCCCTGTTGAATTCGGCCAGCGCAGGACGGCCGAGAAATTGTCGTACATGCCCCTGATGCGCCCGTCCTTGGCATTGCCGAAGCCATGAACGACATGCGGGTCGCCCAGCCCCTCGAACCACCACATCAGCATGTCGAAGAAATGCACCGGCTCTTCCAGGATCCACGATCCGACGCGGTTGGCGTCATAGCGCCAGCCATCCACGCCCTGGCGATAGGGGAAGCGGAACAGGCTCACATTGGCGTAAAGCGGCTCGCCGATCTCGCCGTCGCGGATCATGCGATGGATCAAGCCCCACTGCGTCGAAGCGCGGAATTCGTGGCCGACGCTCAGGACTTTTCCCGTGCGCCGGACCGCCTCGACGATGCGGTCGCAGTCGGCGACGGAGGCGGCCATCGGCTTTTCCAGCAGCACGTTCTTGCCGGCCTCGAGGGCGGCGATCGCAATGTCGGCATGCAGGTGATTGGGCACGACGATGTCGACGGCGTCGATCGAACGGTCGGCGAGCAGTTGACGCCAATCGACATGGACCGTGGCCGTCGGATGGCGTTGGCGCGCAATCGCGGCGGTGGCTTCACTCGCGCAAGCGATGGCCGCCAGTTCGGCGCCGGGCGCCTTGGCGATCGCATCGGCATGATAGCGACCCCAGGCGCCGTAACCGATCAGACCGAAACGCATGCCCTCCCCCTTTGACCGCACGATAGCTCAAACCGAGGGCGACCATGTCCGAAAACCGCCAGACCGCCGCCGCCTCGCTCGCCATTGTCGGTCGCAACAAAGGAGACACGACATGGCGACTCTCAGAAAGGAGATCCCGGTAGCAAACGGCGCAACCCCGGTCTGGCACGCGTTGCGCGACTTCGGCCAGGTCCACACCAAGGTGGCGCCGGGCTTCCTGACCGGCCTCAAGATGGACAACGGCGATCGCATCGTCACCTTCTTCAACGGCCTGGTGGCGCGCGAGCGGCTGGTGACGGCCGACGACGAGACCTGCCGGCTGGTCTATGCGGTCGTCGAGGGCCGCGCCAGCCACTACAACGCCGCGGTCCAGGTCTTTCCCGAAGGCGACGGCAGCCGCATCGCGTGGACGATCGACCTGCTGCCCAACGAGCTCGCCCCGGCGATCGAAGGGATGATGGATCAGGCGCTGGAAACCATGAAAAAGACGCTGGCGGCGGCTTGAGCCCCCTCACCTAACCTCTCCCCCTATCGGGGGAGAGGAACGTGAGCTTGAGCGGAGCACGGTTAAGCCTGTATGAGCGGGCATGGAGATTTCGGCCCGCGACATCGATCATCTTTCGCTCACCCTCTCCGATCCGGAGGCCGCCGCAATCCGGCTGCAGCAGCTCGGCTTCAACCTGACGCCGCAGGGCGTCGAGCCGCGCTGCATCTGCTTCCAGCCCGATCAGGACGACGTGCCTAACTACGTCGAATTGCTGCAGGGCCATCCGGCAAGCGTTGCCGTGGCCCTGAACGTGGCCGAGCTGGAGGGCGAGGAACGTACGCATGCGTGGGAAACCGAGGATGGTTTCGAAGTCGACGCCGGCGTGGTGGTGGGCGAGAGCGGCGGGCCGCTGCCGTGGTTTCCGGTGCGACACGAGACGCCCGACGCCTTCATGGAGCCGGAATGGATCGTCCATCCCAATGGCGCGCTCGGCCTGATGGCAGTCCACGCCGTGGCCGAGACCCCGCGCGAGGTCGCCAAGGCGCTCGCCCAGTCGTGGAGCGGCAGGGTCGAGGAAATCTTCGATGGCTGCATGCTGGTGAAGACCGGCTCGGTCGAGCTTTTGATCTGGGCGCCGCTTGCCTACCAGCTTGAATACAAGGCGCTCGAGGTCATGGCGCCCGAGCAGTTGCCGGCGGTGGTCGGCGCCACCGTCGCGGTCGAACGGGCTCGGCCGCTGCAAGCGCTGTTGCGCGCCAACAACGTGCCCTTCGCCTTGACCGAGGGCGATCGCGTGCTGGTGGCGCCCGAACAGACCGGCGGGCCGCTGATGATCGAATTCCTGCCGCAGACCTGAGCGGCTGCGGAATCACGCTCTTCCGGACCGGATGAGCATGACCGGAGGAAACACTAGAACGCGGGGACCGGCGCCTGCGGCACGTCCTTCCAGAAGTCGGGATCGTGGCCGAAGAACAGCTTCGCCCCGCCCTTCTCCAAAGCTTCGAGGCGGTCGAGCGACGCCAGCATCTGCTCGCGATCGTAAACGAAGCGCGGCAGGCGCCGCTCACGCAAGGTGCGGCAGAAGTAGCAGGCGTCGCCGGTCAGCACGATCTCGCCCTTTTCGGTGCGGACCTTGAGCGACTGATGACCGGGCGTGTGGCCATAGGTGGGGATGCACACCACGCTGCCGTCGCCGAACAGGTCGTGCTCGCCCTCGACCTGCCTCACCGCATGGCCATGATCGAAGTCGGCCTTGTAGAAGCCGACCTTGGCCGCGGTCTCGGGATCCTGCGCCGCCTGCCATTCACGCTTCTGCACCACCATCGTGGCGTTGGGCACCAGCTGGTTGCCGCCGACATGGTCGAAATGCAGGTGGGAATTGACGATGAAGTCGACCTTGCCGGGGTCGCGGTCGATCGATTCCAGGCGCGACTTCACGTCGTCGTCCGCCCCGTAATGCTCGAAGCCGAAGATGCGCGCCACCCTCTCGCCCAGCCGCCCGGCGGCGTCGGTGCGGCACTGCGGATGCATGCCGGTGTCGAACAAGGCGCGGCCCTTGGCATGCTCGATCAGATAAGACGGAATGGGCAACGCCACCTGCCCGTCCTCGCCCTCGATCATGTCCTTCAGCCGACCGACCAGGCGGCCGCAGGTCATGGCGTAAAGCCTCGCCGTCATCGTTCCTCGCTTCCTCAGGCAAGCCTAGCACAGGGAACCGCCGCGGCGCGGCCGGCGTTTTCCATGGCATGCCACCACGCAAGACAGGACGCGTCGGCAGCTTCCCCGACGATGACAAATCTTGAAAGCCATCACCGTCGAACCCGGCACGGCCAACTCCGTGCGCCTCGAGGAGCGGCCTGAACCGCCGCCCGATCCGGGCAGTCTTCTGGTTCAAATGACGGTGCTGGGCGTCTGCGGCACCGACCGCGAGATCGTCGCCGGCAGCTACGGCTGGTCGCCGCCCGGCAGCAAGCGGCTGGTGCTCGGGCATGAATCGCTGGGGCGCGTGCTCGAGGCGCCGGACGAGAGCAATTTCTCGCCCGGCGACCTCGTCGTCGGCATCGTCCGCCGGCCCGATCCGGTTCCCTGCCCGGCCTGCGCGGCCGGCGAATGGGACATGTGCCGCAACGGCCTCTATACCGAACGCGGCATCAAGGCGGTCGATGGCTACGGCGCCGAACGCATCCGGCTCGAACCCGACTATGCCGTGAAGGTGCTGCCCGCTCTCGGGGCGTCGGGCGTGCTTCTCGAACCAGCCAGCGTGCTCGCCAAGGCGTGGGACCATATCGAGCGCATCGGTCGGCGGACCAAGAGCTGGCGACCGAAAAGCGCGCTGATCACCGGCGCGGGACCGGTCGGCCTGCTGGCCGCCCTGATGGCGGTGCAGCGTGGTCTGGAGCTCCACGTGCTCGACCTGGCGGAGAGCGGGCCCAAGCCTGTGCTCGTGCGTGCCCTCGGCGGCACCTATCATGTCCGCGACCTGCCCAAGGACCTCGACGCCGACATCACCATCGAATGCACCGGCGCCCCGCAGCTTGTGATCGACGTGATGTGCCGCGCGGGCGGCAACGGCGTCGTCTGCCTGACCGGCGGGTCGACGGGTGGGCGGACGATTGCCTTCGACCCCGGCAATTTCAATCGCAGCATGGTGCTGCAGAACGACGTGGTGTTCGGCTCGGTCAACGCCAACCGCCGTCACTACGAGGCGGGCGCCGCGGCACTGGCGGCCGCCGACCCGGCGTGGCTGGCCAGCCTCATCACAAGGCGCGTGCCGCTGGCGCGCTGGGCCGAGGCGTTCGAGCGACGCGACGAGGACATCAAGGTCGTGCTAATGTTCGAAGAGCCATGAACGCGCCGATCGAAAGCTATGGGTTGATCGGCGATTGCCAGACCGCCGCCCTGGTCGGGCTCGACGGCTCGATCGACTGGCTGTGCTGGCCGCGTTTCGACTCCGATGCCTGCTTCGCCGCCCTGCTCGGCAAGCCCTCCAACGGCCGCTGGCTGATCACGCCGTCGTGCGAGGCGGTCGACGTATCGCGCCGCTACCGGCGCGACACGCTGGTCCTCGAAACCACCTTCAGAACCGAGAGCGGCAGCGCCACGCTGATCGATTTCATGCTGCCGCGCGGCCACACGTCGGACCTGATCCGCGTGGTCCGCGGCGACGAGGGCGAAGTCCCGATGTGCATGGAGCTGGTGCTGCGCTTCGGCTACGGCCTCACGATTCCCTGGGTGAGCCGTCTCGAGGACGGCACGCTGCGCGCCGTCGCCGGCCCCGACATGGTCGCGCTGCGCACCCCCGTCGCCCTGTGGGGCGAGAACTTCAAGACCGCCGCAATGTTCACTGTCGCCAAGGGCAAGACCGTGCCGTTCGTGCTGAGCTACGGGCCCTCGCATTTGCCGGTGCCGCAGCCCGTCGTCGCCGAGGCGGCGCTGGAGGATTGCGTGAAGTTCTGGTGCGACTGGACCGCCACCACCAAGTGCGACGGACTGCATGGCGAGGCCATCAAGCGCTCGCTGATCACGCTCAAGGCGCTGACCTATGCGCCGAGCGGCGGCATCGTCGCGGCGCCCACGACGTCGCTGCCTGAGCGCGAAGGCGGGTTGCGCAACTGGGACTATCGCTACTGCTGGATCCGCGATTCGACTCTCACCCTGCTCGCCTTGATGAACGCCGGCGTCTACGACGAGGCGACGGCATGGCGCGACTGGCTGCAGCGCGCCGTCGCCGGCAATCCCGCCGACATGCAGATCATGTACGGAATCATGGGCGAGCGGCGATTGACGGAATGGGAGGTCGAGTGGCTGCCGGGCTATCTCGACTCCAAGCCGGTGCGGATCGGCAACGCGGCGCATCAGCAATTCCAGCTCGATGTCTATGGCGAGCTCATGGATACGTTCGAACAGGCGCGCAAGAGCGCACTCGCGCCCGCCGAGAGCGGCTGGGAACTGCAGCGCGCGCTGGTCAAGCATGTCGACCTTACCTGGGCCGAGCCCGACTACGGCATCTGGGAGACGCGCGGTCCACCGCGCCATTTCACCTACTCCAAGGTGATGGCCTGGGTGGCGTTTGATCGCGCCATCAAGGCGGTCGAGCGACACGGGCTGCCCGGTCCGGTCGATGAGTGGCGCGTCACCCGCGCCAGGATCCATGCCGAAATCTGCGCCCTCGGCTTCGACGCGGAGCGCAATACCTTCCGCTCTGCCTATGGCGAGACGACCCTGGACGCGAGCCTGCTGCTGCTGGCGCAAGTTGGCTTCATCGACTGTCAAGATCCGCGCTACCTCGGCACGCTCGAAGCGATCGAGAAAAGCCTGTTGGTCGATGGCTTCGTCAAACGCTACAACACCGCCGAAGCCGACGACGGCCTGGAACCCGGCGAAGGCGCCTTCCTCGCCTGCAGTTTCTGGCTCGCCGATGCCTATGTCTCGGTCGGCCGACAAGAGGACGCCGACAGGGTGTTCAAGCGCCTGCTGTCGATCCGCAACGATCTCGGCCTGCTCGCCGAGGAATATAATGCGGAAAATGGCCGGCTGGTCGGCAACTTCCCGCAGGCGTTCTCGCATGTCGGCCTGATCAACACCGCCTTCAACCTGACCCGCGCGGTCCGCCCCGCCGAGCAGCGCGCCAAGGTCAATGGCTCGGGCGTTCAATCGTCGGAGGCGCCCAAGCCGCCGCAGCGGCCCGGCACGGGCCCGCCCGTGGCCGAGCCTGGCTCGCACAACGTCAGCCGTGATCTCAGCCGTCCAGAGCCTTCTTCAAAAGCTCGTTGACGACTTTGGGATTGGCCTTGCCGCCGGTCGACTTCATCACCTGGCCGACGAACCAGCCGAACAGAGTGGGCTTGGCCTTGTAGGCCGCGAGCTGACCGGGGTTGGCATCGATCACGGCCTTGATGGCGGCCTCGATGGCGCCGGTGTCGGTGACCTGCTTCAGCCCGCGCTCCTCGACCAGCGCTGCCGGATCCTTGCCCGTCTCCTCCATGGCGACGAACAGGTCCTTGGCGATGCGGCCCGAGATCGTGCCGTCGGCGATCAGGTCCAAAAGCTTGCCGAGCGATCGGGCGCTCACCGGAGACTCGCCGATGCCCACGCCGCGGCGGTTCAGCATGGCGAACAAGTCGCCGGTGACCCAGTTGGTCGCCCGCTTGGCATCGCGGCCCTGGGCGACGGTCTCGAAGAACTCCGCCGTGTCCTTCTCCGCCACCAGCACGCCGGCATCGTAGGGCGACAGGCCATAGTCGTTGATGAAGCGGTTCTTCCGGGCGTCGGGCAGCTCGGGCAGGCTGGCCTTGATCTTCTCGACATAGTCCGTGGTCAGGACCAGCGGCAGCAGGTCGGGATCGGGGAAGTAGCGGTAGTCGTGGGCATCCTCCTTGGAGCGCATCGAGCGCGTCTCGCCGCGGCCGGGATCGAACAGACGCGTCTCCTGCACGATCCTGCCGCCGTCCTCGATCAGCTCGACCTGGCGCCGCGCCTCGTATTCGATGGCCTGCTTGACGAAGCGGATCGAGTTCACGTTCTTGATCTCGCAGCGCGTGCCCAGCTCGCCGCCCGGCTTGCGCACCGAGACGTTGACGTCGCAGCGCATCGAGCCCTCGTCCATGTTGCCGTCGCAGGTGCCGAGATAGCGCACGATCGAGCGCAGCTTGGTGAGATAGGCGGCGGCCTCGTCGGCGCTGCGCATGTCGGGCTTGCTCACGATCTCCATCAGCGCCACGCCCGAGCGGTTCAAGTCGACGTAGGTCTGGCTGGGATGCTGGTCGTGCAGGCTCTTGGCGGCATCCTGCTCCAGATGCAGGCGCTCGATGCCGACCTTGCGCGTCTGGCCGTCGGGCAGGTCGATCTCGACCACGCCCTCGCCCACGATCGGATCCTTGTACTGCGAGATCTGGTAGCCCGCCGGCGAGTCGGCATAGAAGTAGTTCTTGCGGTCGAACACCGAACGCAGGTTGATCTTGGCGTTCAAACCCAGTCCCGTGCGCACCGCCTGCTCGACGCAGCGCTCGTTGATCACCGGCAGCATGCCGGGCATGGCGGCGTCGACCAGCGACACCTGGGTGTTGGGATCGGCGCCGAACGCGGTCGGCGCGCCGGAGAACAGCTTGGCGTTGGAAATCACCTGGGCATGGACCTCCAGCCCGAGCACGATTTCCCACTCGCCGGTCTGGCCTTTGATGAGCGACATGGCGGGCTAAATAGCCGGTCGGACGGGCCTTGGCAAAAAAATCGATCCCTGTCCTGCTGACGCCGATTTCAGAGCCAAACATGACCCTTTCCCTGCGGCGGATCGTGCTTTTCGGCATGGTCACCTTCTGCCACGAGGTGCTTGGCCTGAAAGTCACCAAGGACGAGAAGGGCTGGAAGGAGTTCGATGTCAATGGCTGCGTTCAGCCGATGTGACGCAAAAATTCATCGAGCAGTTCAACATGAATATCTTGACGACCTCACTGCGAGCCTTCACCGAGTTCCAGAAGGTCGAGCACGAGCGCTGGACTAGGACCATCAAGGAAAACGACATCAAGGGCGACTAGCGTCGAATGGCGAAGGTGATCAGCATCCATGAGTACGAGCTCAAACCCGGAGCGCGTGACGCCGATTTCGAGCGCGCCGTGCGCGACGCCGAGCGCCGTGGTCTTCTCGATCTGCCCGGTCTCGTCGATCATCACTTCCTGAAGGGACTGAAGGGCACGCGGCGCGGAGCCTATGCCGCGGTCTGGATATTCGAGAGCCGCGAGGCATGGGAGCGGCTGTGGGGAACGCCGGAGGCGCCGCGTCCGGCCACGGACTATCCGGACAAGTGGAAAGTCTGGGAAAACGTGATCCTCGCGCCCTTTCTGACCCACGATCCCGACAAGATCCGTTTCACGAGCTACCAGGAAGTCTGAGCCAGAGGAAGTCAGGGCTTGCGCCTCAATCGCCCAGGCATAGGCTTGCCGGAGAACAAGACGTATCCGGGAGGCCAAGATGTCCGTATTGCGCCGCCGCGCCGTACTGGCCGGCACCATCGGCACGACTCTCTGCGTACCTGGCATCGTCAATGCCCAAAGTACCGACAAGGGGGCCGACTGGCCCAAGGGCCCGATAAAGTTCATCGTGCCCTTTCCGCCGGGCGGCGGGACCGATCCGATCGCGCGCATCATCGCCGCCAAGCTCGGCGACACGACGGGCTGGCAGATCATGGTCGAGAACAAGCCGGGCGCCGCTGGCGTGGTCGGCGCCACCGTCGCGGCCAAATCGCCGCCCGACGGCCAGACCTGGATGGTGACGTTCGACAGCCACATCCTCAGTCCGGGCTTCAACACCCTGCCCTACAAGGATTCCGATCTGTTCAACGTCATGCTGATCGGCCGGGCGCCGCTGGTCATCACTTGCCACCCGGACCGGCCGTACAACAACTTCGCTGAAGCGGTCACCGACGCCAGGAAGCGGCCGGGCAAGCTCAGCATCGGCATGCTCTCGGCCAGCCAGTCGCTGCTGCTGATGACCTACATCAGCAAAGAGAACGACTTCGACGCCAATTTTATCTTCTACAAGGGCGGCGGACCGATCGCGCAGGACGCGTTGGCCGGCGTCACCGACTTGGCGATCACCACCCTGGTGTCGGTCACCCCCTATTTCTCCTCCGGCAAGCTGCGGCCGCTCGCCACCACCGGCGAAAAGCGCCCGCCGGCGCTGCCCGACACGCCGACGTTCATCGAGCAGGGCATCAAGGCCTACCCGACATATTCGTGGTGGGGCCTCTACGCGCCGACCGGCACGCCGCGGCCGATCGTCGACCGCATGAACGCCGAGGTCGCCAAGGCGGTACGATCAGCCGACGTGACGCAAAAGTTCGTCGATCAGATCCACCTGGAGATCCTGGCGAGCTCACCCGAAGAGTTCGCCTCCTTCCAGAAGGTCGAGCAGGAGCGCTGGTTCAAGATCATCAAGGACAACGGCATCAAGGGCGACTGACGCGTGCGCACCCCGTGAAGTAAAGGCTTGCACCTCAGCCGCCCAGGCATAGGCTCGCCCGATAACAAGACGTCTCTGGGAGGCTAAAATGTCCGTTTTGCGTCGCCGCGCCGTGCTGGCCGGCACCGTTGCCGCGACTTTAGGTGTACCGACCATCGCCACGGCGCAAAACGCCGACTGGCCCAAGGGGCCGATCAAGTTCATCGTGCCCTTCCCGCCGGGCGGCTCGACCGATCCGATCGCGCGCATCATCCAGGCCAAGCTGATCGAGCTCAACGGCTGGAACGTCGTGGTCGACAACAAGCCGGGCGGCAGCAGCGTGGTCGGCGCCGCGGTCGCCGCCAAGTCGGCGCCCGACGGCAACACCTGGCTGATCGTGTTCGACAACCACATCCTGAATTCGATCTGGACGCCCGCGCTGCCCTACAAGGACAGCGAGCTCATGCCGGTCATGCAGATCGGCCGCAGCGCCCAGGGCATCGCGGCCTATCCGACGCGGCCCTACAACAGCTTCGCCGAGGTCGTGAAGGCGGCCAAGGCGGAACCCGGCAAGATCAGCGTCGGCGCGCTGGCTGCCAGCCTTGCGCAGATATTTCTGGCCTTCATCCAGAAGGAGAACGGCTTCGAAGTGAACACCATCCCGTACAAGGGCGGCGGGCCGCTCTTCCAGGACGCGCTGGCCGGCGTCACCGACCTTTCGGTGTCAAGCCTGGCCAACATGATGCCGCACGTCCAGGCGGGCAAGCTCAGGCTCATCGCCGTCACCGGCGAGAAGCGCAGCAAGCTCATGCCCGAGGTGCCGACGCTCGCCGAGCAAGGCATCAAGGCGATCGCCTCCTATTCCTGGTGGGGCGTCTATGCACCGGCCGGCACGCCCAAGCCGATCGTCGAGCGCATGCATGCCGAGATCGCCAAGGCGGTGCGTTCGCCCGACGTCACGCAGAAGTTCATCGACCAGTTCGACATGGAGATCGTGCTGAATTCGCCCGAACAGTTCGCCGCCTTCACCAGCACAGAACAGGAGTTCTGGGGCAAGGTCATCCGCGACAACAGCCTCAAGCCGGAATAGGCAGTCAGCGCTTCGCGCCCGCCAACTTCTGCAGCTCGCCGACGGCGCGGAAGAAGCTGTCGGCCGGCGTCGAATCGGGATCGATCAGGCGATGCAGGCGAAAGCCGTCCTCCAGGGCGAGCAGCATGGCGCTGCTCCAGGCGGGATCGGCGACGTCGACGCCCGCCAGCATCTCGGCGACCAGGGCGCGCCTGGCGCGCAGGCGCTTGGCG
>WNFD01006291.1_pt1 | contig 11892 bp, 11 predicted proteins | sample 5400491 | NCBI WGS metagenome assembly WNFD01 (sample SAMN13153343, study PRJNA577476) | soil metagenome | isolation source: 120 cm saprolite under Douglas fir tree site 2 hole 2 replicate 2 | place: USA:California | collected 2015-04-18 | reverse complement strand
ATACTTTATATTGTAAGTGTGGAAGTGTATTGGAACACAAGTATTGTGAAGAAAGAACAGACTCGGCGAACCGATGAAAGGGTGTCCATAGAGCCTATTAAACCCACAGCGGAAAGACATTCAGGTGAGATTAATGATGACATATGTGATCAAGCTGAACATGAGTTATTCAGATCACAATCCATCAGAGCGCTACGGAGAAAAAATACCGCAGCGCATGGAGAACACGCGGAAGAGGACGGCATGGTGATGGCTCCCCTGCGCCACTCTGTGAAAAGAAGGAATCGTCTTGGCCAGAATATATAAAAGGGCGATTTCCCTGGCATCCCCTGCCAAATCCTTCCCGTTTGGAGCACCCAAATAATCAACGCGTCATATTCCTCCACTTCGAGTTATGGTTATGTCGCCAGACCATCTCCGTAACTTGAAGGTTGACCGAGCAGAGGAGGTATTGTCAGAGCTACAGGAGCGTGGCTATCTCGAGGTCGAAGGCGATGGTTGGTGGAAGGCCGAGGTTCTGATGGCAATGATGTCTCGTGCGTCGACATATGTTATCGTACCTTCTTTTACCCTCCTTTCGATTGACGTCCCCGATAGAGTGCACCAACGCAGAGGCGGATTCAGTCCGAGTACAGATCATATCGGCCGGCGAGAGCCTTACGAACGACAAAGTCCACACCAATGTCCCCTCAGCGGGCACTGGCAAGACGATTCTCTTGCTCGTACCGAACGACACTCGTTGTGCCTCTTCGTCAGCGAATGCATCAGCAACTACCAGCGCCACCATCCCCGGCGGCGGCGGCGACAGTAGCACAGCAGGCTTATCCTCCCCCATTCCTGACCTCGAAGCCGGGGCCGGCGAAGGTGCGCCCTGACCCCCTCATCCCATTCCGGGTCCTGACTGACGGGTGGCATCACGCAAGTCACCGTGACCACAACGGCGGCGGACCGCCCGCCCCTCTGGCTGGTGTGTGCGCGCAGGGCACTGGATCGCCTCATCGTGAAGTGTTCCAAAGTATTGTCCGCCGTCTCGACCGTGCTCATCACGGCGGGAAACATATTATTGCTCCCCGGCGTCTCGGCGTGCATCGGCGGCGTGATATTTGGGCCCTATGCTGTGCAGGCTGCCGGATCGGTGGCCGTCGCCGTTGGCAATTGGCTCAAGGACGCCGTGGATTCCGCTGTGGCCCGGGCTGCAGTGCAGGCACAGCCAAGCGTCGAGGCGACCGTCGAAGACGGTCAAACCGAAAGAGTGTTACCCATGACACGTCCATCGTTGTGCGAGTCGGCTCCTGTCTGCGAGTAGTTACCTCTTCTGAGAAAGGGAAGAGGAACGCTCGCAAGCAGGAGCCGAGTCGCACAACACTACAGAAGATTGAAACGTGTGTGACACATATTTATTCAAGGCGTGGTGAGAGACGGCCACAGATGACTCGGTTTAGTTCACTCGTCTCGGACCTCTTAGGATACGATCGTTTCCTGACTTACCCATATGCTTCTCAACTCCATGCCATCGTATCACACAGTGTACCTTCAACAGATAACTCTTTTAGACTCGTCCTCATGCTTCGACTATCTTTGTACATAAGCAACTCTTTACAGCGCCTTTTGTTTTGCATAGGAACCGGAAGTGCGTACTCGTTTGAATTCTCACTCGAAAAACTCAAATTAGAGCTCGCCCCCCCCATTGCGCTTGTCGAGTCAAGCCCGCGGTTTGGCACGGAGTCTGCGATATCGTGCAACTCTCTACAAAGTCGTATTCTTCTGAAACCTGGACTCGAATTCTGCATGCGTATAGACCTTATGACTGGACACGCACGATTTGGACTCGACGCAGGGAGCGCAGCCTCGGACTTCGACTCATGTCCCGTGAGTTGAGCCAAGAAGTTGAGAGCTAGCTTGCGAATGACTTGACTGTGGACTCAGGATATGGAATGCGTATCGGAAATACGTAACACTTGGCCCCTTGAGACTGGGCAAGCTAATGACCATTGCCGTAGCAACCTACATGTGCTTGCTTGTTTCCCACCTACATTCATCTCGCGCCCCTTGGGATGTTATCTTGACGCAGCAGGCATCCGACTCGGACGTTTGACGTCGTATTTATTTTGGCTGGGCGGTCACGGTCCACGAAGAACTCACCTCATTTTTTTTGAGACAAGTTTACCAAATTAAAGTCCACTCTGCGGCCCCACTTGGCCCAACTGGACCTCTTCTTATTTTGGCTTGATTTCTTTCCCAAAGGTATACAGCCTTGACACGATCAACCGCGTCGCTCATGAGAAAGGGAACACGACATGACACTTGTAATGATAGGCACATTTTATTGCTCACCTTCAGTCGCCGCGATTTTGCAGCGTCGACAATGTTGGCGCCTGGCACAATCACTTCGACAGTGGCAGTGGCGGCAGAAGCTTCTGTTGCGCGTTCACATGAGCTCGGTTCATGCCGCGCTGAAAATAAAGATAGAGGAGAAACGGAGGCAGAGGGGGCCTGAGGGCGTATGAACGATGTGAAAGGCCAGCTGAAAGAGGTGGTTGAGGGGCATGTACAAGGCTCTATTCGAGGGAGAAATACGAGAAGGGGCGGCATTTATCTCGTAAATTATGTCACGGTGAAGCGTCACCGTGTGACCCTAGCTGGGTCCACGCACAGCCATGCCAGTGATGCCAAGTGACCTCTGAGACTCTGAGGCTCTGAAGACAGTGGTGCGGCTGAAATAACCTGGGTTTCCGATAAGTCCTAGTTTGAAAGCTCCGCCGTGTATCAGGGACGGGTCAACGCCACTACTAGTAGTGTGACTAAGGACAAGACTAAGGAAGGCTCTTGCTTCTATCAGGCATGAGGCATGTGACCGGTGGGTTAATCTCTTTTGAATTCCCCGGGAAATTGCCACTGTTATACAGTACCGCCCACGCACAGCCAAGACACAGCCAGCATAGCCCAGTCAAGCTGCGGTAGCGGCATGTTAGTACAGGAACTCTTACCTCCTTAACCCGAATTTTCTGCAACCTGTGAAGACGTTACTGCTGCCCTCCCTCCCCTCCGTGCGTAACCGCGTCTTGGTCACCCGTGTTCCCACCTGAAGGGAAGCCAAACATCCTCCTGCTCGACGCCCACGGGTCGTTACTCCATCCATCACAGGCTCGATAGTTATGAAGTTCTGCTGGGAGAAAACCTCCCTAGCAACACAACTTACCGCACACTCACATACTCACAAGCCAGGCAGTATCCGCGTTCTGCGTATACCTGAATCCGAAAGAATGGTTAGGGAGGAATAGAAATAGGATGACGTATTATTCCTACATAACATACCACATCGGGGGACTGTACACTGGCTGCACTCCATGAGAACATAGGTTGATGGACTCTTAACCAAACAATAGACATGGTCACTCTATTTCTACGACATCTTCAATGACCACTTGGCCGCTTAGTCGAGCCTCTGTTGCGACCCGTGCCGCGGCAGAATCCACCGGTCCACGTCGAGAGGGGCGAAGCTTACTATCCCCGACCAGAACATCGGTTGGGATCATTGGCACCACCGGGGTGCTGCGCAAATCCAGCAAACCAACTGAAGATACGACGTACTGAAAGTGCACTGGCCGATCGCGTTTATATTAGTGTTTTCCTTGTTTTTTTTTGATGGAAATCAACTTATGTGATGAAAGAACAAAAAGTGCTGTTGGTCACGTCTGACGCCGTGTTGAAGTTTCTATTCCAGACAAAAATGACAACTATGGCATCGACGTCGGCCTGGAGGTTAGCCCTTACGTCCCAGCAGGGATAAGCGGCTCTCATTCCAGACAAAAACGGCCAAGTGTAGCAACTCGCATCGACGTCGACCTGGAGGTTGGCCCTCACGTCCCAGTCGGGATAATTGAAGAGACAAGAACGCCAAACGGCATCGGCCGGTCTCCGGCCTTCCCGGCCCGGCAGTGCCGGGGCTCAAAGCGAGGCCTGAAGGATGGGATAAGAGACTGTCAAAGTTGTAGCCCAAATTTTTCGCCCTTTCGCCCTTTCCCCTTCCTCTCCTCTCTCTGTTGGCATACGTCGCACACCCAAGTCAATAATGTTCGAGCAGCTCCAGTCCCATGACAAATCGAAGGAGGACCAAGCAGGGCGGGGCTGTCGTTTGAAGGCCGAGGATCCGGCGACGTTACCTCGTTCGTCATCAAAACAACCCAGTGCCATGAAAGTGCCGTGGGCACTTTCATTGGTGGCACATATGATTCGGCACTGACCGGACTGCAGAATCACATGATCGTGAGATATTATCGGCCGGCGAATGCCGTACGCCCGATGTAGCTCATGACGAAATTCCGACGGCTAAACACGTGATCAACCTGATCAATAATGGCATCATATCGTCATCCCCCGAACGTGTTGAAGTGGTGGATGATGGCAACAGCGAATCTACGAGCTCGAGCCTTCGGAAGCTGCATCACGCCTTGTCCTCCGCGGGAGACAGTAGCACGACCATTGTCGCAGCAGCCACCACGCTAGCGTCATCCACTCTCGAGGCCACGCGCGAAGGTACGTCCTATTCTGGTGGTCATTCCATTCTAGTTCTAGTCCAGTTGCTGACCAACGATGCTATCGTGCAATAGAAGACGCGCCGCTCGGACAGCGCAATGTCTTGGAGTCCCTCATTGCCAAGCATCCCAAGGTGATGTCCAACGTCTCGACCGTGCTCATCGCGGTCGGCGGCCTCGTGTTGCTCCCGGGTGTGAGCGCATGCGCCGCCGGTACGATATTCGCACATCCCGCAGTGACGGTTGCCGGAGCAATCGCTGTCGTGGTGGGCAAGTGGCTGAGAGTTACCCTGCAATCTGCCGCCGCCAATGGTGCGGCGCAGGCACAGTCAACTTGACTCGGAAGCGGCCAGGCAGCTGTTTAATGACATGGTCACGGTAGCAACGTGTAATGTAGGAATACTATGTACGGGTAGCGAACTGGTGGCGAGGGTTGTAATATGGCAAAGTTGTTGTGTCACTGGCACGTGTATGAGCACGACGTTGCTGATTGAACCCACCGTCTTATCATCCAGCTGTTCGCGCGCTCCCTCTCTCGCTCTCCTCGATGTAGAAGATGCCCACATCGATGTTGTCTCTTCCCCTGTCAGGGAGGCCTTCTTCCGTGCCCCTCCATCCTCAAGAGCCACTCTTCCAAGATACAACAACCAAAGCCAAAATCTTCCACACCCGTGAAGATGTTGCCGCTGCCCTTCTTGTCCTCCGTGCCCAACCACGCCTTAGTCCCTCCCGTCCACTAGCCATCCGTGTTCCCACCCGGAGGGAAGCCAGACGATCTCCCGGGCCTCCTGCTCGACGTCCACGGGTCGTTACTCCATCCGTCGCAGATTTGATAGTTGTGAAAGTTTGTTAGGACGAAATATGCTAGTCAGTGTTCCGTAAGCTTTAGTCTTTACTTCTAAAGGGATCCGAGCCGTGAGGGCAAGTCATGCCATGTGAGCCCTCAAACTGCTCTAATTCATCATCGGGCTTCCCTAGCAACTCAATTTACCGCACACTCACATAGTCACAAACCCGTGTCTATGCCCACATCGACACCACTCACTCCGTTACCGACTCGAACACCACCCACTGCTAGCAAATACATGCCAGTCGAGCTGTTGTATCCCAGACAGAACCGGTAGGAAGGAATCGAAGCAGGATAACGTATCATATATACACAGCATACTACAATGGGCTTACACTCCATAACAACATAGATGAACGGGCTCTCAACTAAATAACAGACACGCAATTACCGTACGACATCTTCGATGGCCGCCTCACCGCTTGGCCGAGCCTCTGTCCCAACCCCTGTCGCCGCGGAGTCCACGGCTGCTTGAAGCCATTCGCCGGCCGCAATAGTTATCGCTCCGGCAGCCTGCACAGCTTGGTGCGCGAGTATCGTCCCGCCGATGCATGCAGAGACGCCAGGCACCGACGCGATGCGACCCACCCAGATGAGCACATTCGAGATGGTGGATATCACCTTCGGGTGCTTGCTAATGAGATAGTCCAATGCCCTGCGCACATACAGGGGCCAGTGCGGCGCAACGACTACCGTTGTGGTGACTAAGTGATGTTATCACTGGTCAGCAACGTGATTGGGATGGAATGACCAAGATAGGGTGCACCTTCGCCGGGTATGGCTTCGAAGGTGGGTATGAGGGGTGGGGCTGGCACGTGGGCATCGGAGTCGATCACGGCGCTGGTGGTCGACGGTGCATTCGCGGAAGAGGAGGGACGATTAATGCTGTCTGCAACCATATTGAGTCGATTACAGAATGCAAGGAACAATAGCACATACTAAATTCGGTTTCGCCGTCGGATGAGAACGTGTCTGATGCGTCAACCAAGTCATTGATATGAGTCGGCTCGTTGAAGAGATCGAGAAGCTTTTCTGCGTCCACAAGGGATCGGGTTACGGGCCGGTAGATTGATCCAAGCACATTGAGTGGGCTATAGAGCTACAGTGATGTCAAAGGTTGTTATTGGATTTCCCCCAATGCGTGGGCTCACATGAGCCAAGTATGCAATAAAGAACAAGAAGTCCCGGGGATCGAGCTGACAATTCACAACTAGACGCGCTGCTATCATGGATCCGACCAGTAAACCGACCGTCTGAATCAAAACTGTTAACAACGGCGCGTCGTGCGCGCTCACGAGATGCTTACGACTATAAGATTTTGGACTAGGTTTAGTAGGTTCATAGCGGCTGTCATAAGACGGCTCAGTACGACGTGGGAGGAGATGCTCTGGTGTCACTCACTAATGACACGGTGTTCGAACGTTTGGCAGTTCCTGCGATAACTCTGGCCCTCATATTCTTCCCCGTTGAAATGCTGAACAGTCTCGTAGTTGAGGAGGCAGTCAATATAGATACTATGCCTGATCTGGTAATATGGTTTAGGAGGTGATTGAGACGAAGGCATTTGTGAACAAACAGTATCACGGCCATTCATGGTGCTAGTGTGTCGCAGTTGAGTACGCCAGCGTGCAAGGAGAACACTAGCCACAACTGAACAGTGTTGGGAACACATACGAAATATCAGAAGGACATCGAGAACGCACCATATGCAGACATGAAAACACAAGTGACAACTGTAAGCATCCAATTAAGCTTGATTGTAAACACGATGAGAGCCACCACGATATCGACCAACGCGGGGATGGCATCGAATAGTACAAGCTATCATAGAAGTTAAGTGTCACTGCTATCAGAAAGGGATAGAAAGATGCCCGTACCTGGACAGTGTCATTGATGGCGGAGAAACGCTCAATGATTCTGAGCACTTCACCACCTTCACGGTGGGCATGCCAAGAAAAGGGGAGATGAGAGGAGTAATGAAATGAAAGTTGGGGTATGTCTAAGGATGGAAATAAGAGACCAATTCGAGCATCGAGTTTCCATGTGGGTTACGTACCACAATCCGAGCATTGCATCACGCGGGTCCAGAGAACCTGAGTATAGCGTGTTCAAATGAACAGGGTTAGAAGGAAATGAAAAGCAAGTCCGCCTTACATTGCGGAACGCAGGTAGTCGACCCAGAGTCTGAAGAAAGCGCAGAGAGACATAACCAAATAGATAAGGCCAGGGAAGGCTAACCCCTTGCCCAGACACGATTATGAGGTTCGCAAGAAGCCAGGGGATTGCGATATTCACAAATCGACCGAGGATGAGTATGACCGAACAGAGAAACTGTGACGAATTTCAAGATTCAGTCGTTTGGACGGTGTCAAGACGTACAGCAGTGTGTAGGGGGCAGCTCGTCGTCGGCCAAAGATAGGGAATGATACGGTGTAAGCGCCTAAGTATTTCGCCCCATTCCGGATCAATGTCGACATCCTTTTCCGCAAACGTGGACCACGGAAGCAGAATGAGTAACCCCACCTACAAGAAGACAGTGCAAAGGCATACCTGGATTTTGTCCTTGGCGTGATCTGTCGCCTCAGGGCTCGGAGCTTGTCCTGTCGCTGCATATATGGCACCATGATCGAATGTCCCATAGTTACCAGCACCAGTACGGACGACGAGACCTTGAAACCTAGGGTGGTTGACACCGGGGGACGGAAGGAGATGGGTTGATGTCGATTGATCTTCTAGGACACCGTCAGCGGGGCTGGCTTCAGATTCCGTAACAACAGGATTCATCAAGGCAAAGAATAATAGGACAAGAAGAAGAATGCGTAATAGCAAAATAAAATGACGTAGGGCTTGAATGTCGTACAGAAATGTGTAAGGATGAAGAAGGTCTGTTAAAGCGTGACACGTCAAGCTCCGTTGAGAATCGTGAGGAAACGTGTTCGTACAACTTTTAGGCATCAATGTTCCATGAAGCACCTCTTGCGTGACGTCGAAGACGACGGAAAGAGACATAAGGATTTTCATTCGCTTGAGTAGCCAGACATCGACACCCTTTATATCTTTCCAGGTTCCCGATGTTGCAAGACTAGAGAATGCCACCAGGCCGATTAGAGCGTTGATCTCTAGACCTGTATGCTCTGGCCAGCATTTGTTGATGACGGCGTAACTGACGAAATCAAGGCCATCGAGGAGATGCAGAAACGACGAGAAGGACAGACAAGATAAGATAAGACAACGACGCGGGATACGAATGGAAACAGTAACACCGGTGAGCGGAGACAGGGAGGGTTGTGGCGAGGGTCGGGTTGTGAGGAGAGAGATTGTTGTGAATAGAACGAATGAAGGAGATATGACCCTCAGTATGAATATGAAGAGCATGGTATCAATTGCGACGTCTGTTGGCGTGGACATGATGGTAGTTGAAGTCGTCACGGGGCACTGGTCACTAGTCAAAACGCAAAAGAAGGGGAAGGAAGGGAGAAGGGGAAGGAAAAGCTGGAGGGGCTCAGAAATAGTGGCGACCAGGCAACTCAAACACTGGTCTCTTTATACCCTACCGAGAAAGCAAATACTCTAGGCAGGTAGTGCACGGTGGGGCGAATGGGGTAGCCACGAGGCTCGGTAGGTTATTGCGAGAAGTGCCGTCAGAAGACTACTCGGAAACAACGCGTTGGGCACACATACCGCCCAATGACACTAGGACACTTGCCGGATGCCCGGGATCGGGATATGCTAGAACAGGCAGAGAATCTTAGTTCCAAAGGAGAATAGAATGCACACCAAGTAATTTGCAATGTTTTCAGCCGCCAAACAAAAATTTGATGGACGGCTGAGCGGCGGCATTTTTCACAACTTTTATTTGCGCGAAGTGTGGCTTGGGAGAAGTTTACTATGATCAGAGAAATCCGTCGGATGGGCGATTGGCGGACACATTGCACAGCTGAACCTGGCCGGAGAGCGTGGATCAACATTTAGGGTCTAAATGATAAAAGAACACATGTCTAGTAATGTGTTGCATGCTGGTCGCGTTCTGCCAGTGCCAGTGGGCGGCGGACAATTCGCACAGCCACTTTTGTGTAGTATGTGGTTGAGGATAGGGGTACAGTGATTAGAGAAAATATTAGGGTTCAAACGTTATGCGCGTTATGTTCAAATGAGAAAGGAACACCAATCGTATATCTATCGAGATAATTCTTGCGCAGCTAAAGTTGTGCACCTTATGCGATCGAGGGATAAGGCCGACTCAGATAAGGTACCGCCGTTTTTCCGGTGACGTGGTTCAGGCGGACAGGAACACACATCTGGGGATTTGCGGGTCGCCATGCACCTATTGGAGGGCCGAGAAGAGAACATTCTGCCCACCTTTACGGCTCGGAGTGGGGTGTTGGCGTTGGCGTGTTGCGATATATCTATCTGTACCTGTACACTGCACCTTACTGATCAAACGCCACCGGTGACCCACCACCACCAGCCACTTCATGCTTCATTTTTGCCGGCATGCTATTTGATTTATACTGACTGCCTTACGTACCCGAGCAGAATTCGGCCAGGTTGAAACCCCCTCAGGCTTCCCCGGTCAAGTTCCCCCCCGCAACAAAAAATTCACTCTGCAGGCGCGAAATCCTCTACTATGCGCAAAGGCGTAGCTACCTGTGCCCTGTGCCCCGTTCCTCCATCTGCACCCGGAGGTCTTGGCTCGTCTAGACCACGGTCTCCGAGCCAGGTTGCGGCTGCACAAACTCCTCCTTCTCGATGCGCCCGGATTTCCCTCCATCCCTTCAGGACCTCGTTTAACCGCGTCCACCATTCCTGCCTCTGCAGCCATCTATACCGCTGTATGCTGCCTCCATTACTAATCACAAACTGATTCATGCGACCGCTCCCACACCATATCTCGCAGGCGACTCTTCCTCTTCCGGAGGATTTGATGGGAGCCGTCCTGGCCCTGACCAATATTGGTGAAGCGTCGTTGTAAGGAATATCGAGGGGAAGGTTGTGCAGCGTCTCGACGTCCTTGAGGGAGAACCGGACGAAGCCAAAGCGGAAGTTCCTCGTCGGCGAACTATATGAGTCCAGTACCCGTGTGCTTCCAAGGGTGTGTCGTGTCATTATTTGAAGTGCGTTTGCCTTACGATGTCTTGCGCACAGCATCATCTGACCCACGATATGAGAACGAATGTTGTGTCCGTCCTTTCCATCCATCCATCCGCCTATCCTATCCACCCGAAACTGGCAACCCTCCCCAGGCTTCTTTTGTTGGTGCGTGATGCACATTGGTGTCGTGGGGATGTGTGTCAGTGCGTTATGGGTTGGGCCGTTCACACATGGGGCCCCGCACGCGTGACGTCCTCCTTCCCCTCCAGGGGTTCCTCTTTCCTCCACTCATGCCCACTGAAACTGTCCTTATGGGACTGTTATGTCCCGGCGCTCAGGAGAGAGTTTGGTGTACATTGGGTATGTTAATTGTCTTGGTCCAAGTTATGCACCGTGTTTATGTAGTTTACAGAATCACCATGTTTGTCTCGGGGCATGTGACATCATGTTTTCCTCGTTTTCGTTATTGTCGACTTGAATTGTGCCTTATTTCGATGCTTGCGGCCAGTCAACAAGCCCCTCCTATCGCAGGCCATTAGCCATCGGACTCGGACTACGTTCGGCCGATAACGTGTTACCTCTGACTGACTAATTAATTGAACGCGTGACATCATCGGACGCGTCTGTTGTGTGTCACGTGTGTGTGGGGGAAACACGACCTGTTGATTGAGCCAAGCGAAAGCAGAAAGCAGATGATGCTCGCTCGCCCGGAACATCCATGGCCATGAACCCAAACACTGTTCCTTTGAAATACCGCAGAAAATCTTCTCCACCTCCTTCCCCCCGCATGCTCTCCCCAATCACTCCCTTCTCCCCCTCCTTCGTCTCCCCCCCTCCCAAATGGCTCGACAGCGACGATGACCTCGATCACGAGCCCGCTCTCACCAGCGACGATGCACTCACCGTCTTATCGTCCAGCTGTTCGCGCGCTCCCTCTCTCGCTCTCCTCGACGTAGAAGATACCCACGTCGATATTGTCTCCTCCCCGGTGCGGGAAACCTTCTTCCGTGCTCCTCCATCCTCGAGAGCCCCTCTCCCGAGGTACAACAACTCTTATCCGCCAAACATGAAATCCTCTACGTCCCGCGAAGACGTCGCCGCCGCTCTCCTTGCCCTCCACGCCCAACCACGTCTGGGTCCGTCCCGGCCGCTACTCGGCCGCGGTCCCACACGGCCTGAGGAGGGACAGTCCCCTCCTGCTCGGCGCCCCCGGGTCGTCACCCCGTCCCTGCGGAATCTTGTTTTGCCGCGCACCCCATCCCCGCCTCCGCGGTCATCATCGTTCCTGCCCACTACATCCCCCGTTATCGATCACGGGCCCGTTCACGCGACCGCGTCCTCGGCGCGGAGAACCCTATCTCGGCGCCCCTCCCCGGCTTCTTCTCCCCTTCCCCCATCCTCTCCCGTCGCAGACGAAGA
>WNFD01015154.1_pt1 | contig 11893 bp, 11 predicted proteins | sample 5400491 | NCBI WGS metagenome assembly WNFD01 (sample SAMN13153343, study PRJNA577476) | soil metagenome | isolation source: 120 cm saprolite under Douglas fir tree site 2 hole 2 replicate 2 | place: USA:California | collected 2015-04-18 | reverse complement strand
GAACTGAAGGCTCTTCGGATCGACGACGACCTTTACGCCGTGGCTCTCGAAGGTTTGGTCATCCGGGTTGACGGCGTCCGCGTATTCGATCCGGTAGGCGAGGCCGGAACAGCCCGAGGTGCGCACGCCCAGGCGCAGGCCCACGCCCTTGCCGCGCTTCGCGAGGAAGGAATTGACGTGGCTTGCGGCGCGTTCGGTGAGCGTGATTGCCATGTGTTCTTCCATGCCCTCAGGCCGCTTTCGCCGGCAATTCCTCCGGCTGCTCCAGCCCTTGCTTCTTGCGGTAATCGACGATCGCCGCCTTGATCGCGTCCTCGGCGAGGATCGAGCAGTGGATCTTCACCGGCGGCAGCGCCAGCTCCTCGGCGATCTGGGTGTTCCTGATCGTCTCCGCCTGCTCGAGCGTCTTGCCCTTCACCCACTCGGTGACGAGCGAGGAGGAGGCGATCGCGGATCCGCAGCCGTAGGTCTTGAAGCGCGCGTCTTCGATCACGCCCTGCTCGTTGACCCGGATCTGCAGCTTCATCACGTCGCCGCAGGCCGGCGCGCCGACCATGCCGGTGCCGATGTGATCGTCGGCCTTGTCGAAAGAGCCGACGTTGCGCGGGTTCTCGTAGTGGTCCAGTACCTTGTCGCTGTATGCCATGGTGTTGCTCCTAGGTTTCTTCCCTGAATCCTCAGTGCGCCGCCCACTGGACGGTGTTCAAATCCACGCCTTCCTTGTACATCTCCCACAAGGGCGAGAGCTCGCGCAGCTTGCCGATCTTGGAGCGCAGCAGCTTGACCGCGTAGTCGATCTCCTCCTCGGTGGTGAAGCGGCCGATCGTAAAACGGATGGAGCTGTGGGCAAGCTCGTCCGAGCGGCCGAGCGCCCGCAGGACGTACGAGGGCTCGAGGCTCGCCGAAGTGCAGGCCGAGCCCGAGGAAACCGCCACGTCCTTGATCCCCATGATCAGCGACTCGCCCTCGACGAAATTGAAGCTGACGTTGAGGTTGCCCGGTATGCGCCGCTCCATGTCGCCGTTGACGTACACCTCTTCCATGTCCTTGAAGCCGTTCAAGAGCTTGTCGCGCAAGGCGCGGATGCGTACGCTCTCGGTCGCCATCTCGAGCTTCGCGATGCGGAACGCCTCGCCCATGCCGACGATCTGGTGGGTCGGGAGCGTCCCCGAGCGCAAGCCGCGCTCGTGGCCGCCGCCGTGAATCTGCGGCTCGATGCGCACGCGCGGCTTCCTGCGCACGTACAGCGCGCCGATGCCCTTCGGGCCGTAGACCTTGTGCGCGGTCACGGTCAGAAGATCCACCTTCAGCTTCTGCAGGTCGATGGAAATCTTGCCGGCGGCCTGAACCGCGTCGCAGTGAAAGATGATGCCTTTGGACCGGCAGACCTCGCCGATCTCGGCGATCGGCTGGATCACGCCGATCTCGTTGTTCACCATCATCACCGAAACGAGAACGGTGTCGGGACGGATCGCCGCCTTGAATTTGTCCAGATCGAGAAGGCCGTTCTGCTGCGGATCGAGGTAGGTCGCCACGAAGCCCTGGCGCTCGAGCTCGCGCACCGTGTCGAGCACCGCCTTGTGCTCGGTCTTCATCGTGACGATGTGCTTGCCCTTGCCCTTGTAGAAATTCGCCGCGCCCTTGATGGCGAGGTTGTTGCCTTCGGTCGCGCCCGAAGTCCAGATGATCTCCTTGGGATCGGCGTTCAGCAGCGCGGCGACGTGCTCGCGCGCCTCCTCGACCGCTTTCTCCGCTTCCCAGCCGAACGCATGCGAGCGGCTCGCCGGATTGCCGAACTGCTCGGTGAGAAACGGGATCATCTTCTGCGCCACGCGCGGATCGACCGGCGTGGTCGCCGAGTAATCGAGATAAATCGGGAATTTCATGGCGTCCCCGTCAGGCCGACACCGCGGCTTCCTTGCCGCGTTTGTCCTGAAGCACGCTCACCGATTCCTTGCGCGCCGCCTGCTGCGCGACCAGGTCGGAGAGCTTCACCGAATCGAGGTACTCGTACATCTTGTCGTTGAGCTTGGCCCAAAGGTCATGGGTCATGCAGCGCTGCTCGTCGTGGCAGTTTTCCTTCCCGCCGCACTGCGTGGCATCGAGCGGCTCGTCCACCGCCGTGATGATGTCCGCGATCGACACTTTCTGGAGATCGCGCGCGAGCGTGTAGCCTCCGCCCGGCCCGCGAACACTGTCCACCAGCGTGTGGCGCCGCAGTTTGCCGAAAAGTTGTTCCAGATACGAGAGCGAAATGCTTTGCCGCTGGCTGATGCCGGCAAGGGTCACCGGGCCTTTGCCTCCGTGCATGGCGAGATCCAGCATCGCGGTCACTGCGAATCGTCCTTTGGTCGTCAGTCTCATGGTTGCACCCCGAACCGCCCGAAATACCTGATTGATTCGGTCAAGTATATCAAACCCCGACCAATTCAATCGACTATTTATTGACTATCTTCGGCTCCAGGCGAAGCGGCTTCTGGGACTCGCCCCGCGCCGCCTGAAGCTGCTCGATCTGCTTCAAAATCAACTCGATACGCTTGTCCGTGTCGACGCTGTGATCGAGCATGCCCTGCACCGCCTTGGCAAGCGGGTCATCCTCCGCCTTGGCGGTCACCGCGTAAGCCGAGAAGCCCAGCTTCGCCGCCTTTTCCTCGCGCGTCTTGTCGAGTTCGTCGAGGATGATGCGTGCCGGAATCCCCACCGCAGTCGCGCCCGGGGGAACGTCTTTCACGACCACCGCGTTCGAGCCGATTTTCGCGCCGTCGCCGATGACGATAGGCCCGAGCAGCTTCGCTCCCGCGCCGATGACGACGCCGCGGCCGAGCGTCGGATGGCGCTTGCCCTTGTTCCATGTGGTCCCGCCGAGCGTCACCCCGTGATACAGGGTGCAGTCGTCGCCGAGCTCGGCGGTCTCGCCGATCACCACGCCCATGCCGTGATCGATGAACACCCGCCGTCCGATCCTTGCGCCGGGGTGGATTTCTATGCCGGTGAGAAAGCGCGAGAGGTGCGACGCGAACCGCGCGAGCCAGCGCATCCGCATGCGCCACAGCCAATTCGCGAACCGATGGATCACAAGCGCGTGGAAGCCGGGATAGCAGGTGATGACTTCCCAGGTCGAGCGCGCCGCGGGGTCGCGCTCGAACGTGCAGGCTATGTCTTCGCGAATTCTGGCAAACATCGGTTCTCCAGGATACCTGTGCGCGGCATTATCGGAAACCTTAGTGAATTGGTCAACTATTTCTTGCGGAAGTTCTGCTGATCCCAGCCGCGTCCCGCTAAAAGTGCGCGGCAGGACGACGCGAACCCGCGCCAACGGATCGCCGGTTTTCATACTAGAATCCGGCGCTTCGCAACACCGTTCGTTTCATTTTCAGGGCTCAGCCATGCATCCGATGCTCGGAATCGCGGTCAGGGCCGCGCGGCGGGCCGGCGCGATCATCAACCGCGCCGCGCGCGACGTGGACCTGATGCCCGTCACGCGCAAGCGGCACAATGATTTCGTCACCGAGGTGGACAAGGCCGCGGAGCGGGCGATCATCGAGGTGCTGCAGCGCGCCTATCCGGACCATGCGATCCTGGCGGAGGAATCCGGAGCCCGGGCCGGGCGCGCGGGCGAATCCGAGCACACGTGGATCGTGGACCCGCTCGACGGCACCACCAATTTCATCCACGGCTTTCCGCAGTACGCGGTGTCGATCGCATTGCGCCACAAGGGCGTCCTCACCCAGGCGGTGATCTTCGATCCGACGAAAAACGAGCTGTTTACGGCGACCCGCGGACGCGGCGCCTATCTGAACGAGCGGCGCATGCGCGTTTCCAGGCGCGTGCTTCTGAACGAAGCCTTGATCGGCACCGGATTTCCCTTCCGCGATTTTCAGGGTCTCGACGAATACCTCGCCATGTTCCGCGAGCTTACCGCGCGCACCGCGGGCATCCGGCGCGCGGGCGCCGCGGCCCTCGACATCGCCTACGTGGCGGCGGGCCGGCTCGACGGCTTCTGGGAAATGGGCCTCTCGCCCTGGGACATGGCGGCGGGCGCCCTGCTGGTGCAGGAAGCGGGCGGCCTGGTCGGGGATTTTCGCGGCGACTCCGGCTACCTCGATTCGGGCCGCATCGTCTGCGGCAACCCGAAAGTCTTCTCTCAAATGCTTCAAGTCATCGGGCCGCTCGCCGCGAAGTAGGCTGAAGTCGATGCGCCGCCTGCTCCGGGTCCTCGTTGCGGGGTCGATCCTGTGGGCCTCGCCCGCGCGCGGCACCGAGCTGCGCATCGGCCTCGCCGCGGATGTCACCTCGATGGATCCGCACTTCCTCAACATCGCGCCGAACATCAATATCGCCTGGCACGTGTTCGACTCGCTCACCCACGTGGACGAGGACGCGCGCCTTATTCCGGGCCTCGCCGTCTCTTGGCGCGCGATCAATGCGACCACCTGGGAGTTCAGGCTGCGCCGCGGAGTGAGGTTCCACGACGGGGCCGAGCTCACCGCGGAGGACGTGGTATTCTCGATCGAGCGCACGCTCACGGTGCCGAACGGCCAGCTCCGGACCTTCACGCAGCGCATCGTCGGCAAGCAGATCGTCGACGCGCATACGCTGCGGCTGAAGACCGCGACGCCCTACGCGATGGTGCCTTACGACCTCAATTCGGTGTTCATCGTGTCGCGGAAGGCCGCCGCCGGAGCGTCGCCCGAGGACTTCGACTCGGGGCACGCCATGATCGGCACCGGACCCTTCAGGTTCCTGCGCTTCGCCCGGGGCGACCGCGTCGAGCTGGCGCGCAACGACGCCTACTGGGGAGGAAAACCCGCCTGGGAAAAAGTCGTTTTCCGCATCGTCCCCACCGACCCGGCGCGCATCGCGGGGCTGCTCTCGGGCGAACTCGATGCGATCGAGCAGGTTCCAACCGCGGACCTGCCGCGCATCCGCCGCGATCCCGGGCTGCACATCGCGCAGAAGGTCTCGTGGCGCACGATCTTTTTCCACCTGGACCAGCGCAGCGCGAGTCCCCCGGGGCTCACCGACAAGTCGGGCCGCCCGCTTGCGCGCAATCCGTTCCGGGATCTCCGCGTGCGGCAGGCGCTCTCCCTCGCGATCAACCGGCAGGCGATCGTCGAGCGCCTGATGGAAGGCGCCGCGCTGCCGGCCTCGAACCTCGTGTCCCCGCCCGTGTTCGGCTACGCGCCGGACCTGAAGCCGGACCGCTACGATCCCGCGGAGGCAAAGCGGCTGCTCGCGCAAGCCGGTTTCGCCGACGGTTTCGCGATGACGCTCGCCGCACCCAACAACCGCTACGTCAACGACGACCAGATCGCGCAGGCGGTGGCCGCCATGTTGGCGCACGTCGGCATCCGGGCGCGCGTCGAGGCGCTGCCGATCAACGCCTATCTCCCCAAGGGGCGCAAGGGAGAATTCGCCTTCGCCATGTTCGGCTGGGGCTCGTTCTCGGGCGACCTCGCGCTGCGCCCGCTCGTGGCCAGCCCCGATCCCGGCAAGGGCTTCGGCGCCTTCAACTGGTCGGGCTACTCCAATCCCCGCGTCGACGAGCTGCTCGAGCGCGCTTTTGCGAGCGTCGACGAGAAGCGGCGCGAGGCGCTCGCGCGTGACGCGATGCGGCTTGCGATGCGCGACTATGCCGTGATTCCCCTGCATCATCAGATCACGACCTGGGGGATGAAAAAGTCGCTCGCCTACGCGCCGCGCACAGACGAATTCACTTTCGCGCACCACTTCCGCGCGCAATAACCCGCGATGCTCTCGTACGTCCTTCGCCGCCTGCTCCAGAGCCTCGCGGTGCTTGCCGTGATGTCCCTGCTCGTATTCGCCGGCGTGTACGCCGTCGGCAACCCGATGGACATCCTCGTCAACCCGCAGTCCGACCAAAACGAGATCGCGCGCGCAGCCGCCGCGCTGGGCCTCGACCGGCCGCTTCTCGAGCAGTATTTCATCTTCATCAAGCACGCCGCAACCGGGGACCTCGGGAGATCCTTCGCCTTCAACGTGCCGGCGATCGGCCTGATCCTGGAGCGCATGCCGGCGACCCTCGAGCTTGCGACCGCGGCGATGCTGATCGCCGTGCTGCTCGGAATCCCCCTCGGGCTCTGGGCGGGCTTGAAGCCCCGGTCCGCCGCCGGCAAGCTCATCATGGCGGGCTCGATCCTGGGGTTCTCGCTTCCGACCTTCTGGGTCGGGCTTATGCTCATCCTCGTGTTTTCCGTGTGGCTCGGCTGGCTGCCGACGTCGGGCCGCGGACCGACGGTGAATCTCATCGGGATCCCGGTGAGCTTTCTCTCGCTCGAAGGTCTGCGCCACCTCGTCTTGCCCGCCGCAAACCTCGCGCTCTTCAATCTGTCCCTCCTCATCCGGCTGGCTCGCTCGGGAACGCGCGAGGCGATGCAGCAGGACTACGTCCGCTTCGCGCGCGCCAAAGGCCTGACCGAGACGCGCATCGTCGGCGTCCACGTGCTCAGGAACGTGCTCGTCCCGGTCGTCACCGTGGCGGGCGTGGAGTTCGGCTCGCTGATCGCGTTCGCCGTCGTCACCGAGTCGATTTTCGCGTGGCCCGGAATGGGGAAACTCCTCATCGATTCGATCAACGTGCTCGACCGGCCGGTGATCGTCGGCTACCTGTGCATCGTCGTCGCGCTGTTCGTCGCGATCAATCTTTTCGTCGACCTGCTCTACTCGTGGCTCGATCCGCGGATACGGCTCGAGGAAACAAGGTGACGCCGGCCCGGCAATCCGCCGCCGAGTTCGCGACGAGCCGCATCGCGCTTGCGGGCCTCGCGCTGCTCGCGCTGGTGCTGCTCGCCGCTGCGCTTGCGCCGTGGATTTCGCCCCAGAATCCCTACGATCTGGCGAGCCTCGACCTGCTCGACTCGCGCCTGCCGCCCGGAGCTCGTTCGGCCGCGGGCGCGATCTATTGGCTGGGTACCGACGACCAGGGCCGCGACATGCTGTCCGCCATCCTCTACGGTCTTCGCACCAGCGTCGCAGTAGGGCTGGCGAGCACGACGCTCGGGCTTGCGATCGGCGTGACCCTGGGCCTTGCGGCGGCCTGGCTCGGCGGCTGGCGCGACGCGCTCGTCATGCGCCTCGTCGATCTCCAGCTCTCGTTCCCTTCGATCCTTATCGCGCTAGTCCTCCTTGCGGTCCTCGGACAAGGCTTGGACAAGATCATCGTCGCGCTGGTCGCGGTTCAATGGGCGTATTACGCCCGCACCGCGCGCGCCGCTGCGCTGGTCGAGCGCAGGAAGGAATATATCGACGCTGCGGTCGCGCTCATTTTTCGCCACTTGCTGCCGAATTGCCTGCCGCCGCTTATCGTCCTCGCCGCCGTCCAGGTCGCGGCGGCGATCACGCTCGAAGCCACGCTTTCGTTCCTCGGCCTCGGGCTGCCGATCACCCAGCCTTCGCTCGGGCTGCTGATCTCGAACGGCTTCAACTATCTGCTCTCGGGCCATTACTGGATCAGCGTCTTCCCCGGAATCGCCCTGCTCCTCGCCGTCGTCAGCATCAACCTGGTCGCGGACCAGTTACGCGACGTCCTGGACCCGCACAAGCAGCATTGAGCCTTATACTGTGGCCCGGGCGCGAAGCGCGAATCGAAAATTCGTGCAGCGCCGGCATTCGACACCCGGAGGAGAGACCATGAAAATACTGAAGAAAATCGTGGTTGCGACAGCGCTGTTCGCCGCGGCCGGCCCGGCCCCGGCGCAGGGATCCAAGCCGCTGGACGTGATCGCCTTCGGCGGCGGAGGCAACTGGCCGATCTGGACGGCGCAGGAAAAGGGGCTGTTCGCAAAGAACGGCGTCGCCGTGAAGCTTTCCTTCACGCCGAATTCCGTCGAGCAGATCCGCAACTTGATGAACGGGACTTACGACCTCGGCACCACCGCGTACGACAACGTCGTCGCCTACCAGGAGGGCCAAGGGGAGACCGAGCTGCCGATGCAGCCCGATCTGTTCGCTTTCATGGGCGGCTATTCGGGATCGCTGCGCTTTGTCACCCAGCCGGACATAAAGACCTATGCCGCGCTGAAGGGAAAGACGGTCGGCGTGGACGCCGCAACCACCGGGTTCGCTTTCATCCTCTACAAGCTCGCCGCGCTGAACGGCCTATCGTCCGCCGACTACAAGATCGAGCGCCTGGGCGGAACGCCTGCCCGCGTGCAGGCAATGATGGAAGGCAAGATCGCCGGAACCATGATCAGCTCTCCATCGGAAATATTGCCCGAGTCGAAAGGCTACACGCGGCTGGGCGACACGACCACGACCTTCGGTCCGTACCAGGCTTCCATCGGGGTCGCGCGCCGCGGATGGGCGGCGAAGAACGGCGACCAGCTGGTTGCCTTTATCCGCTCGTACCTCGCTGCGATGGACTGGCTGCAGCAGCCGGCGAACAAGGACGAGGCCGTTTCGATCTACATGAAGCACATCCCGAGCGCTCCGCGCCCCGCGGCGCAAAAGGCCTACGAAGTGATGTTCGCGGAGAAGGAAGGTTTCCAGAAGAAAGCCAAGATCGACATCGAAGGCTGCCGCACGGTGCTGAAGCTGCGCAGCGAATTCGCCAAGCCGCAGAAGAACCTCACCGACCCGATGAAGTACATCGACGAGAGCTTCTACAAGAGGGCGGTGCAGTACGCGTCACTCGTACAACCCCGAGCGCGCCTTGCCGCGGAACACGCGGTAGGCGAACGCCGTATAGGCGATGAGGAAAGGCAGCACGATCACCACGCCCGCGAGTATCACCTTGAGCGAGGACGGGTGCGATGCCGCTTCCCAGATGGTCATGCGGTCCATGACCACGTAAGGGAACAGGCTGTAGGCGAGACCGGCGAAGGCGAGCGCGAAGATCGCCACCGCCCCTGCGAACGGCGTCCAGTCCGGCTCGGGCGCGCCGCGCTTCATGCGCCCGGCCGCAAGCCACACGAACACGCCCGCGGCGAGCGTCGCGAGCGGCAGGAGCATCAGCGCGAGCGTGCGCGGAAAATCGAACCACCTCGCGAACACCGTCTGGCTCGCGAGCGGCGTGGCGAGGCTCACCAGCGCGACGCCGAGCGCGACCCAAAGCAGGCCCCAGCGCGCCCAGCCGAGCGCCTTCTTCTGCAGCGCGCCTTCGGTTTTCAATATGAGCCAGGTGGCGCCGAGGAGCACGTAGCCGCCGCAGAGCGCGGCGCCCACGAGCAGCGCGAACAGGTAATAGCCGAATCCGGAGTTGAAACCCGTGATGTAGCGCCCGAGCATCAGTCCCTGGGCGAACGAGGCGAGGAAGGAGCCGAACCAGAACAGCCAGTTCCAAAGCTCGCGGTGCCAGCCCTCGGCCTTGACGCGGAATTCGAACGCGACGCCGCGCAGCATCAGGCCGATCAGCATCGCCACCACCGGAAGGTAGAGCGCCCCGAGCACGATGCCGTGCGCCACGGGGAAGGCGACCAGCAGAATCCCGACGCCGAGCACCAGCCAGGTCTCGTTCGCGTCCCAGAACGGCCCGATCGAGGCGACCATCAGCTCCTGCTCTTGCGAATCCGCTGCGGGCATAAGCATCCCCACGCCGAGGTCATAACCGTCCAGCACCACGTACATGAGCACCGCAAGCCCCATAAGAAAAGCGAATACGAGCGGGAGATCGAGGCTCATGCCTGCGCCCCCTTTCCCGCAAGGTGGGTCAGCACCACCATGTAGGCGGTCAGCATCCCGGCGTAAGTGACGATATAGCCGGTGAGGCTTGCGCCGAGCGCGGCACCCGAGGCGGCGCCCACCGCGTCGGCGGTCTTGAGCACTCCGGTGACGAGCCAGGGCTGCCTGCCGATCTCGGCGACGAGCCACCCCGCGAGCGTCGCAACCCACCCGGCAAAGGTGAAGCCCGACAGCGTCCACAGCAGCCGGCGCGAAGGAAGCAATCCGCGGCGCGTCGCCCACACGCCGACCCACGCGAGCGCCAGCATCAATACCCCGATCCCGACCATCGCGCGGAAAGCGAAGAACACGGGTGCCACGGGAGGCGCGTCGGGGGCGAAGGCGTCGATGCCCTGTAGCTCCGCGTCCGCATCGTGTCTGAGAATCAGGCTCGCGCCCCTGGGGATCTCGACCGCGAAGTCGTTGGTCCGCTTTTCCTCGTTCGGCACGGCAAAGAGCACGAGCGGCACGCCCTTTTCCGTCTTCCAGATCGCTTCGATCGCGGCGATCTTGGCCGGCTGGTGCTCGAGCGTGTTCAGGCCGTGCAGGTCTCCGGCCGCGATCTGGAGCGGCGCGAGCACGGCGGCCAGGACGAGACCGGTGCGCAAGGTCTTTCTCGCCGATACGTCCTCGCCTGCGCGGAGCAATCGCCACGCCGAAAGCCCGGCGACGACGAACGCGGCGGTGAGGCCCGAGGCGAGCAGCATGTGAGTGAACCGGTACGGGAACGACGGGTTGAATATCACGCTCCACCAGTCCCCGGCGATGATCTGGAGGGCGTCGACCCCCTGCCCCGAGGGCGTCTGCATCCACGAGTTGAGCGCGAGGATCCAGAAGGCCGAAACGGTCGTGCCGATCGCCACCATCGCGGCGGAGAAGACGTGCATCCAGCCCGGAACGCGGTTCATGCCGAAGAGCATCACCCCGAGGAAAGTCGCCTCGAGGAAGAACGCCGTCAGCACCTCGTAGGCGAGCAAGGGCCCCGCGATGTTGCCGACCTTCTGCATGAATCCCGGCCAGTTGGTGCCGAACTGGAACGACATGGTGATGCCGCTCACCACGCCCATCGCGAAGGAGAGCGCGAACACCTTGGTCCAGAGCTTGTAGGTGGCGAGCCACGCCGCGTCGCCGGAGCGCGCGTACTGCACGCGAAAGTAAAGGAGGATCCACCCGAGCGCGATGGTCAGGGTCGGAAAGAGGATATGGAACCCGATGTTCAGCCCGAACTGGGCGCGGGCGAGAACGAGGACGTCATCCATGGGTGACGATCATACGGAATGTCCTATTCCTTTGCAGTGATGCTGCCGCGGTCGATCACGACGATGCGGTCGACCATGCGCCTGGAGTGCTGCAGATTGCATTCGGAGAGGATCACCGACATGCCCTCCTTCTTCAGGCCCGCGATCACCTCGGCGAGGCGCTGCGCCAGCGCCGGCGCGACGCCTTCGAAGGGCTCGTCGAGCAGAAGGAGCTTGGTGCCGCAGACGAGCGCGCGAGCGAGCGCAGCGAGCTTCTGCTGGCCGCCGGAAAGCTGCAGGCCCTTGCGCGAGGCGAATTCGCGCACCTCGGGGATCAGGGCGTAGACCTTTTCCAGGCGCGCCCGGGGATCGGGCACGCGCGCCGCCCACGCCGGCACCAGCACGTTCTCCTCGACGGTGAGCTCGGGCACCAGCCGCCGGTCCTCGGGCATGTAGCCGATGCCGAGCCGCGTGCGCGCGTGCGTGGGCGCTCCAAGCAAATCGGCGCCGTCGAAGCTCACCGCGCCGCCCGATACGCGGAGCAGACCCATGATGCTCTTCATGAGCGTAGTCTTGCCCGCGCCGTTTCGCCCGATCAGCCCGGCCATGCTCCCGCTGGGCAGCTCGAGCGAGACACTGCGCAGGATCTGCACGGCGCCGATCGCGACATTGAGCGCTGCTATCCTAAGCACGGGCCGCCTGCTCGTCCCTGCGACGGAGCTCGCCGCCGACCACGTAACGCCGAACGTCAGGGTCGCCGAGCACGGCTTCAGGCCGGCCGTCGGCGATGATCCGGCCGTCGTAGAACGCGAGCACGCGCTCGGAAAAGCGGCTTACGACTTCCATGTCGTGCTCGACGAAGATCACCGTGACGCCCTCGGCTTTCATCGCTTTCATCACCATCTCCATGATGCCGAACTTTTCTTCGGCCGAGATGCCGCTCGTGGGCTCGTCGAGCAGGAGAACCCGCGGCCTGG
>WNFD01006288.1_pt1 | contig 11893 bp, 12 predicted proteins | sample 5400491 | NCBI WGS metagenome assembly WNFD01 (sample SAMN13153343, study PRJNA577476) | soil metagenome | isolation source: 120 cm saprolite under Douglas fir tree site 2 hole 2 replicate 2 | place: USA:California | collected 2015-04-18 | reverse complement strand
AGCATGTGCCAATGGGTTCGTTCGACCGGATTGGTGGCTTTGCGATAGCGTTCGTGAAGCTCTTCTGTTGTTAGCTCGGTTTTCACTTCGACTCTTTTTGCCATACCTCCATTATACGCTATCTAAACGGAGTTGATATGAGTTGCCGTTCGGACCTGATACCCTCAAAAAACATGACGAGTTGCAATTTGAAGAACACGATGGGATCAATGGAAGGACGTCCCCCGACTGCGTAGGTCTCGTGCACAAACTCGCGCACAAACGAGAGGTCAAGTGTCCGGTCGAGATGGCGATAGAAGTGATCGGCTGGCACCAAATCTTCGAGTGAAACATTGATGAGCGGGGCAAAGCTTCGCTGTTTCGTTCCCATCATCGTCCTAGCTTCTCTTCCTGACACCACTAAACATGCGTCTGACCTCTTTGCTCCTTCCTCGCCTCATGTTCCATCAGAGGAAGGAGCAGTCTTGTCGATCCAAGCCATCTGGCGTTTTTTGTCGTGCTCGGGCTTACGTACCCACAATGAGCTATGCGCTGGCTGCATCGTTTCCTGGACGACCGTGAGCAAGTGCTCACGTAACTGGCTCAAGTCGACTTCCTGGCGTAATGTGGCGCTGAACGCCTCCAAGGTCTTGGCGGCATCATACTTGCGCCGGTAGAAACGGCGGTCAATGAGGGCCTGGATGCGATGGCGTAAGGGTTGGAAGAGCGCCGCAATGGCCAGCGTCGAGGCCACAATGACGACCGGAGACTGCGCGAGCTGCCCGGTGAACAGGCGCACAAGTCCCCCCAGACCGATCACCAGGCCAACGTAGATCAAAGCCAGCAAGATCGTCAGCGTGCCATAGACCAGCGTGCGGTTGATGAGGGCATCGATATCCCAGAGCTGGGAGCGCAGGATCGCTATGCTGATCCCCAGGGGGATGAAAAGAAAGGAGAGCGAAGGCAGCAGCGAGGCACTCGCCAACGGGTAGAGCGAGTCCGGCGCATTTAACGAAGGGAAGAGGGCTTCTGCAAGGGTTTGCGAGACAACCAGGAGCACACAGCAGACCAGACCAAAGAGCACCCATCTGGTTTGCTGACGTTGCGCTGGAGTGGAAACGCGCACATAGCGATAGATTTGGACGGCCACGGGACTGCCAAAGGCCAGGATCGTTTCCATGATGTAGAGTGGGGCAGGCCAGTTGGGCAGATCCCAGGCTCCGGGAAGCTGGTAGAGCAACGCCTGCACAAACAGGGTACTCCCGGCCAGCCAGCTCCAGCGAGGAACCAGGTGCCCATCAGGAAAGGTGACAATGAAGAAGCCGAGGCACAAGAACACGCAAAAATCGAGGACGGAACTAGCGATGCCCTGGAGAGCCAGGGGCATGCTGGTGTCATCACCGGCAAGCAGCAAGCCTGCTCCTAGCAGCAACACCAACGAGGCCAGCCAGCCCGATGGCTGATCGGACTTCCTCCAGAAGATGAGGACCCCTAACCCCGCGGTGATCAGCACGTCGAGCAGACTAAGAGCTAGCAGATAGAAATTGAAGGCAGCGGGAGGGATCTGTGCATGCTGGAGGGCCTGCAAGGTGGTTGGGGCGTACCCACACGTCGAACTAAATGGACAGATGGTCGTCTTGCCACCAAAGGCAGGTGCAAGTACATTGAGCAGCAATAAGACCACTTGGATGAAAGCAATCAGCATCCAGAGTCCACGCGCACCCACAAGCCAGCGCCCATGCAGGCGCGTCTCCGATCCGTTGCGCATCGCGGGATGTTCAAGGGTACTTGTTGAGCTACGCTGCGCGTTCATAGATGCTCCTGGTCGCTCTCTCCATGAAGAACAGCCTGTCTCTCCAGGCTCAGCCTTCCTGCCTAGTATCTTACCACATGAGCATCTCAAAAGCGTTACGATAAGCGTTATCAACGAGGGGAGGCCAGTGATCTTTGAGGTGGTTGGTTCTCAAAGGAAATGTAACAATGAACCAGCACCATTCTATTGCAAATCCTTTTTCAACAATCTGCATGATCATGGAAACTTTCATCTCTATCTTTGCACTTTTGTGAGGGGAGATGGTAGGAAGGGACACCATGTGGTATCAAGAAGGTGACAATAAACCCTTGAGACCACGGAGGTGACCCATGCCTGTCCCCATTATATGTCTGGATGAAACATTGCACCACTTTGCCCAACGGTTCAGTGAACAATTGAGTAAGCCTCAGTACCAGCACTTCGTGACCGTGCTGCTGGGGCTGATGCTGTGTGAAGGCACGCGAACCCTCTCGGGACTGGTGCGTCAGATTGCCGCTGGACCCAGTGTGGCAGGACCGAGCCGTTTTCTGTCGGAAGCCCCGTGGGAAGCAGCAGCGGTGGCAGAACGCTGGCTGAAGCACTTTCGGGAACTGATGCAGCCGCAGGTCGCAGCAGAACTGCAACGACAACGCCAAGGGCAACAGAAGCGTCGAGGGCGTCCCAAGCCACCCGTCGTGACCGGGTATTTGATCGGAGATGACTCGACGATGCACAAGCCCAAGGGGAAGAAGATGGAAGGACTGGGGTTGCATCATTCGACCACTCAGGACCAACGCGTGCCCGGTCATAGCATGCTTCAGAGCCTGTACGTGCTGTTGGGGCGTCGCTGTCCCTTGGCTCCGCAGCTGTATCGCCAACAAGCGGTCTGCGCAGCGGAAGGAGTTTCCTTCGAAAGCCTGATCGAGCTGATGGAGACGCTTATCCGCACCTTTGAGCCGGTCGCGGGAACCGAGACACATGTCTTGCTCGATACCTGGTACAGTGCCAAATGCCTCTGGCGAGCGGCACGGGAGTGTGGGTTCCTCATCACGATGGGACTCAAAAGCAACCGCTGGCTGCGGGTGGAAGACCCGACCGCTCCCCAGGGCTGGTCCTGGCAGCGACTCTCGGACTATACGGCGAAGCTCTGCGCGAGCGACTATCGCCAGCTCAAGTGGCCCAAGGGCAACGACCAGGTGTATGTGCATGTCGTGACCACGCGCGTGCGTAAGCTCTACCGCTGCCAGGTCGTGATCGTGCGCCAGTCGTTGGAGGCTCCGCTCTCGCAGGCACGGTACTGGGCTTCCAGTGATCTGCAGGCTGATCCAGCCACGCTGCTCTTGCACATCGCGGCGCGTTGGGATATTGAGGTTCTCTTTGGCGATGGCAAGGAAGAACTGGGCTTGGACCAGTATCAGCTGATGAGCGCGACGGCCATGGTGCGCTTGTAGTCCGCTGGCGATGCTGGCCTACGTCTTCTTGGAGGAAGAGTGCCAGCGCTTGCAAGAGCAACGGCACCACCATGTCACCATTGGGCAGGCCCGGCGCGAAATCCAGCGTCGCCATCGTCGGCATGTGCTCGATTGGCTTCATGGGCAATTCCAATCCGACATTGAACCTGACTCCTTGTACGAACTTTTCTCGGTTTGAGTCGACTCAACCAAAAAGTGCAAAGATAGAGCTTTCATTACACCGATCTGATAATCCGGGAAAATAGGCGTAGCTAATCAAATGGATCATAATGTATGACCCACTGTTTATACTATACCTTACGGGGAAGTACACTCTATAAAAACCTGCGAGCTTAGTATCTGTCAGGAGAAAATAAAGCTGGTCGGCAGATGCTAGTTGCAGGAGGCCTAAGTGAGCGTGATTGGGTCAGTCGCGTTCGGGTTCATCAGGATTGGTAGTACGTTCTTCAAGGAACTTGTCTAAGTCTACTCGCCTAATTCGGTAGTCGCGGCCTAGTTTCGTTTTAAAACGAGTGTTCTAAGATAAGGCAGAATTTGGGCATGAAAAAGCCGTCCTAGTAGCTTTTACTACTTGGGCGGCTTTTCTTGCAGCCCCTTATCCTGCTGAGTTAATCAATTTCTAAACCATCTATATCTTCTGGCCTGTAAGAAGTCCCAAGAAGCTCATTGATTACACGTAAGAGAGCAAGCACTTTTACTCTCTGTATCGGTCCAGTGCCATCAACCGCTTTCCTTGCTGTTCTGTAATCCACATTGGCACGTCTAGAAAGTTCCGATACTGTTATAGCTGCATCATCTAATAGTTGCTGTAAATTTGGCATTCTACTAAATCCTTGAGAGTATTGGCTTTTTGCCTTGAGGTAGTGTAGCAGAGAACGCTAGCAAGTGCAAGTACTTGCTGGGCAATTGCAGAAAAACCCATTGAGGATATTGACTTTCGTCTCAAAGTAGTGTACCATAAAAATGCTAGCAAACGTGAGTATTTGCTAAACAATAGCAAGCGTTTGCTAACAATAGCGTGCATTCCTCACAGGAAAGCGATAGGAAATGCTAATCAGCAAAAAGATCAGGCTTGAGGTGAGCGAACAAGACGCTGCTACCCTGGAATTTATGCAGGGGAAGTGTAGGGGCTTGTACAACTGGTGGGTCATGCGCCTACGCAATGGTGAGAAGTGGCCTGGATGGGAAGAAGCGAAGAAGACGCTGCAAGCCAGTAAAGAACATGACCCTGAACTGAAATGGGTCTATGGCAAGTGCCTAGCAGAGGTCTATTTCCGCTTGGATGGATCAATGAAAGCCTTCTTTCGTCGTGTGAAGAACGGCGAAAAGCCAGGGTTCCCAAGAGTGCGACCACGCCATTGCTTTTTCACCTTGATCTACCCAGCGATGTACATCAAGGTTGAAGGCTTGTCTATCACGCTTCCAACCGGGGATAAGGGCAAGAACAAACACTTTCCTGATGTGGTAGCTAAGCTCACTGAGGAAGCACCAACCGGCTACAAAGATGTGGCGATATCCAGGGATGGACAGGGACACTACTACGCTTCATTTGTCCACGATGAGGAAGAAGAAACACACGAGCACGATGGCGTGCTTGCCATTGACTTAGGCGTCAAGACGCTGGCAACGGGCGTCAACGAGCAAGGCCGCTTCTATCACATTAATGGGTTCAAGGGCAGTCGTTGGTACAATCGCCAACTCGACAAAATCCGTTCAAAGCGAGATCGCTGCAAGAAAGGGTCACGTCGGTACAAGCACCTGAGCCAGGTCTACAAGCGCGTTTCACAGCAGAAGCGCAACAAGCAGAACGACTCTCTGCACAAGGCTAGTCATCTCATCGCGCACAAACTGGTTGAGAGAACCGTTGTGATCGGAGATCTTTCCCAACGGCAGATGGTTATGAAAAAGCATCGAGAGCGCAACAAGCACCTGAATAGGGCAGTCTTCAACGATTGGGGACTCTACACCTTTGTTCAGATGTTGCTCTACAAATGCGTGCTCTACGGGAAAGAATTAGTGATCTTAGATGAGCGCGATACGAGTAAGGCTTGTAGTGCATGTGGACACAAGCAAGATATGCCACTCTACAAACGCACGTATCGCTGTCCCAATGAAACATGTCGCTTAGTGATAGACCGTGATGAGAATAGCGCGGTGAACATCCTCAAGCGGTATCTTGCCCGGCTTGGGCCACACACGGGCGATCCCGTGCGGTGTGCGGACGTTTTCGCCGCAATCGAAGATGTGTTGAATACATTTGAACACATTTAGAAAGGCAGGTGGTACTGTACTACCCCCACCGTCCGACAACGGTAGGGGTAGCGAGCGAGAGCACACACGTAGTCGTCGTGAAGGAAGTTCTACGGGTACTCTCAGCCTTAGCTAGGCACATGAGGTCCCGACATGTCAAGCCACCAGGAGGGAACTCTTATGGCTACATCACTCAATCCATCCACTCAGGAGGGAGCAGCATATCCAGTTGCTTCTTCCTTCTCACACCCATCACAAGCCGATCTCAGCACCTACTGGCTCCCGCTCGAGCCACTGGCCCAGCAGTGGGCTACCTTCGGTCGCGAGGCCATGACCTGCCCAGCCTTCGGCGCGGTCGGCATGGCCTTTACTGGGCTCTCCTGGGAGGCCGCCGCGCTCCGCCACACCATTCGTGCCTCCCAGGCAGCACCCCACTCTCAGCAACCGTCTTCAGAGGGTGTGCCGTTGCCTATCCACCTGTCATCTCAGGACGTCTCCCGAACCCTTGAAGACCTGAGCGAAGCCCGCCGGTGCTGGCAAAGTGCGGTCTCGTGGCTCGAACAACTCGCTCATCACGAACCACTGGAGCCTGCTCAGCGCGAGAGCGCCCAGCAGTGCTTAGAGCAGGCGATAGCGCAGGTCCAACGACTGTGGGCGCTCATGGGCGAGGTGCAGGAGACCCGCATGGTCCCATCTCCTGACCGGGGAAGGAGGACGGCCTCATGAAGAAGCAGATGACCCCGCTCGAACGCTGTCCGCGCTGTGGCGCGGTACGCGCGCCCGGCCAGGTGGCGGTTTCTCTCCCCAGAGGACAGGAGCCTCCCGCCCCGTCGCAAGACGGGCCTTCCCCCCAGCGAGGAGGCCACGTATGACCTGGCGCGGCCTCAGCGAGCAGATCGCCGAGCAACCACCACCCCTCAAACGACGAGCAAGCGCCACCCAGGCGTGGCCCGCTCCCCGTCATCGCACGGGTCACCATCCCGGCCTGCATCCCGATGATGCTCCTGCGACCATGAGTACTTTGCCGTACCGAGCGCCTACACACGGGGAGGCGGGCTATGATGTGGCAGACCGGTGGGACGAGGAGGAACCGCCTCGTCCCAGGAGCACGGCCATTGTGCGACGACGCCCCGTGACGGAGATGGCACCTGCCAGGCACCCGCAGGCAGGACATGCCCGTCGTGGCTGCCTGGGCTGGAGTCCCCTGCTCTCCCTGGGACTGAGCATGGCGCTCTGCGCCGTCTTCGTCGCGCTCTTCCTCTACGTGCCGCCTGCCTGGCAGCGGCACCTGGACGATGTGACCTATGGCTACCCCAGGACGTATCAGACCGATGCCGCTGTCGGACACGGGGACCGCGCCCACCACATGAGCCACTTCCTTGCCCTGAACCTGCATGGGGTGATCGAGGTCATGGAGATCCCGGGCGATCCCGAACGGCACCAGCCGTACCTGTACCTCATCATCCGGCTGGCAATGGACGGAGCGGACCTGGTGCCAGCCACGCTCTCGTTTCGCGATATGAACGGAGATGGCAAACCGGACCTGCTGGTCTTCGTCAATGGCACGTTCTGGGTCTGGTTCAACAACGGGACCAGGTTTGTCCCCCACCTGTAGCGCGTTCTTGGAGAAGCGGTGCAGGAACCGCTTCTCCCCATCCTGATAAGAGAGGAACCACTATGCCCGCCACACAGCGACAGGAAAGCATCGAACTACCGAAAGACAAGCCGCCACCAGCAGCCGAGCCGGAGGTGATCGATGGCGAGGTGACCCTGGAACTGCCAGCCGAGCCAGACGCCACGTCCTCCGATGCCGGGCAGCAGGCGCCGCACGGCGAAATCACCGTGGACGTACCACCTGATGAGCAGGAAGCGCCCGCTCCACGACCACGCAGGCCCTACTCCCTGCTGGTCGTGGCGACCGGGGTGGTCTGTCTCGCTGTCCTGTTGGCGCACCTCTTCCTGCCTGCCTTCCTCGCGCCACCCGCCACCGTGATGATCATCCCGATGAGCCGCGTGCTCACCACGATCACCACGCTCTCCCTCCAGGACCGTCCCCTGGGGCCGCTCACGCTCGCGCAGACGACGACAGTCTCCGCGACCGGGCACCGGCACCAGGGCGCCAGGCGAGCTCGGGGCGCGATGACGTTCTTTAACGGACTGCTCACCAGTCAAACCATCGCCGCAGGGACAGTACTCACCGGCTCCGATGGCGTGCAGGTCGCCACCGATCGCGCCGCGTTCATCCCAGCGGGCAACCCGCCGGTGTACGGGGAGGTCACTGTCCCGGCGCACGCACTCCTGCCAGGGTCGCAGGGCAATCTCCGCGCGGGCGACATCCACCAGGCCTGTTGCGCTCCATCCGTCGTGGCAGAAAACCTGGCAGCCTTTACGGGCGGAAAGGACGCCCGAGATGACATGGTGGTCACCCGGGCCGATCTTGACACGGCAGCAATCACGCTAAAGGCCAGTCTCGACAGGGTTGAACGGGCGGCGCTCCAATCGCAGGTTAACGGCGATGAGGTGCTCGTCAGCCTGCCCTGTGGAACCCGCATCACGAGCGATCATCGCGTAGGCGACCCCGCGACCAGCCTACAGGTGACCATCACTGCAACCTGTCACGGCCTCGCCTCTCCCAAGAACGCCGTCGAGGAGGCTGCACAGCAGGCGCTCGCCCAACAGGCAACCCACGAGCTAGAGCGCGGATACACCTTGCTGGGCACGATCCAGGTGACCGTCCTCCAGGCGACCATCACCGACCAGGCGCGCGGTATGGCCACTATCCAGGTTCAAGCCGAGGCAACCTACGCGTACCAGCTCTCCCAGCAGGAAGAGCAGTACATCCGACACCTGATCGCAGGCACCAGCAGGGGAGAGGCGCTCAGCGACCTGCTGCACCTGCCGGGCATCCAGAGCGCCACGGTCAGTGCGGCCACGCTCCCGGCGGACCCAGACACGATCCAGATCGTCATCGTCTACCAGTAACAGGAAAAGGGAGGGAAGCTATGTTCAGCCACGCTCTGCTTGCAGCACCAGGCACGCCGGTCTCGCCGCTCTCCGGTAGGCACGGTGACGACGAGGAGGAGGCGCTCATCACCCACTATCCCCTGGACGGCCTCCTGCCGCCGGGGCACAGCCTGGCCTTTCACCGAGGCCTGGGCGCGCTGGCCCACCTGACGGTTCGTGAGGACCGGGCGGTGGTCCTGGGCGAGCAGCAGTTCACCGAGGCCGAGATCACGCTCCTTGTCCCACTGCTGGATAACTACCCCCACCACTGTCCCTACGAGGTGCTCTGGACCAGTTTCGCCTGGAACACCACCGAAGAGGAGGCCGTCAGCCGGGCGCGCCTACGCTTGCAGGCCGCGCTGGAACAGGGAGGCTGGGAGGAGGAGATGCGCCCCGTACGCAACGCCATCTCGCGCACCCGGCTCAAGCTCAACCGGATGGGGCTGGACGTGCCGGGCGTGTTCCACCTCGGCTCCATCCTGGTCGCGCGTCCCGCGCTGCGGCAGGGCCTGGTTCACAGGCAGCGCGCCAGGAAGACCAGGACGCGCCGCCGCTATGGGCGCGAGGCGCAGGGAGGTTGACGTGCTGCTGTCGAAGAAGATCAAGATCGAGGTGAGCGAGCGGGACGCCGTGACGCTGGAATGGATGCAGGGCAAGTGCCGGGGGCTCTTCAACTGGTGGGTGATGCGACTGCGCGCTGGGGAACGCTGGAACGTGGAGCAAGCCAAGCAGTCCCTGCGAGAGAGCAAGCGCTATGACCCAGAACTGCGCTCGGTCTACGGTAAACTCCTGGCAGAAGTCTACTACCGCTTGGATGGAGCCATGCAAGGCTTCTTCCGTCGCGTGGCAGCGGGGGAGAAACCGGGATTCCCCCGTTTCAAACCGCGTCACCAGTTCTTCACGCTCTGCTATCCCGCCATGTACCTGCAAGTCCAGGGGAACACGCTCATCCTGCCGACAGGCGGTGGCGGCAACTGGGGACCGAAACGCTATGAGAATATCGTGGCGCATCTGACAGAAGACCCCCCTGAGCACTTTCACGAGGTAGCCGTGTCCAGGGATGCGCGCGGGAACTATTACTGCTCGTTTGTGTATGACGATACTGAGCAACACGAAGACGATGACCAACAGAAGACACGCAAGAGACGAAAGACACGTAAGCAACACTCGTTGCGCGATAACGGCATCGTGGCCTTTGACTTAGGGATTAAAACGCTGGCGACCGGCTACACCGACCAGGGGCGCTTCTACCACATTGGCGGCTTTAAGGGCTACCGCTGGTACAACACACAACTCGACAAGATTCGTTCCAAACGGGACAAGTGCAAAAAGAAATCGCGCCGCTACCTTCATCTCTCGCGTGTCTACAAGCGGGTGGCTGAGCAAAAGCGCCGCAAGCAACACGACTGTCTGCATAAAGCCTCCCATCTCATCGCGCACCGACTGGCTGAAAGGGCTGTGGTGATCGGCGATCTTTCCCAACGGCAGATGGTCATCAAGAAGCAGGAGGGCGAGACCCCCAAAGAGCGGCGCAAGCGGCACATCCGCAACCGCATGATGTATAATGACTGGGGGCTGTATAGCTTAGTGCAGATGCTGAGTTACAAGTGTTTGCACGTTGGGAAAGCACTCTTTATCATCAGCGAACGCGACACGACGAAGACCTGCCATGTCTGTAAGCGCATGAAGGACATGCCCTTGTGGGTCCGCACATATCGCTGTGCGAACTGCGGCTTAGTGATGGATCGCGATGAGAACAGCGCGGTCAACATCTACCAGCGGTTCCTTGCGGGGCCTCCGCCACACACGCCAGCGACCTGACGTGCGGTGTACTGCATGAGCGTGCAGGAATCAAGACATTTGTATATGTTTTGAAAGGCAGGTAAAAGGAAAGCCAGGTGACAAGTACATAATTTCTTTTTCGGGAGCGCAAACAGAACATGAATCAGCAAACTTCGCCTTATTTCCGCCCTGTCATTGCATTAATGACCGACTTTGGCCTGGCTGATGGCGATGTTGGCGTTATGAAAGGCGTTATTGCTGGCATCTGCCCAGACGTTCACATCATCGATATCACACACGATGTTGATCCCCAAAACATTGCCTCGGGAGCATGGATACTGGCTTCTGCTTACCGTTATTTCCCCAAAAATACGGTTTTCGTTTGTGTGGTTGATCCCGGGGTTGGCAGCTCACGCAGAGCTATCGCTGTTCATGCCGGGGATTGGTTCTTTGTAGGACCTGATAACGGGCTTTTTAGTTATGTCCTGGCGGAGCAGACCATCCAGGCTGTTGTTGTCCTCTCAAACCCCGCATATCAGCTGCCACAGGTTAGTGCAACATTTCATGGACGCGATATCTTCGCGCCAGCAGGCGCATACCTGGCTCGTGGCATCACACTTTTCGAACTTGGTCCACAAATAGATGCTGCGACGCTTCAGCGCATCGACATCGGACCTCCTGTACGTAAGGGAACACAGATCGGTGCACACATCATTCACGTTGATCGCTTCGGTAACCTCATCACCAGTATCCCGCTGACACTGGTTCCTGAGCTCTTCAGCGCTGAACAAGCAGAGCAAACCATGCATATACTTTTTTCGACCAGAAACATTGCAGTAGACAAGCGCCGTCGTTTCTTTGCCCAAGGACCCACTGATGGAGAGGCCTTCATCTACGGTGACAGCTCCGGGTATGTGGGCATTGCTGTGCGCAATGGGAATGCGGCAAAAAAACTGGAGGTAGGTTTTGGAACTCCGATCACTCTTCTAACACAGGATGCTCGCTAGAGGTCCACTGCAAGGGCTTTTTGACCTTCAGCGGCTCCCTTTGCAAGCACGCATGGTCATGCGTCTTGCTCTTGACAGTGGCTTATCTGTACGGTATGCTACAATTACCAGCAATGTTTTAGAAGACTGCTTATGTTATAAAGGAGTTTGCTTCTCAACTGAGAACGAAGCGGACAAAAAAGAAAAGGGATCGAAACATTGCAGGAGCATCCAGCAGGTAATCCAGTGATGCATTGCACAATTTCATTCCTCTATAACGTAGGAAAGGGCTGGTTCTCTAACTCGACATGCCGAGTAGAAAGCCAGCCTTTTTGGACTTATTTCATCTGCATATTCGGGTGGAACTGTAAAAGTGATTTTTTACTTGGCCGTCAACGTGATAAAGATGTCTACTTGAACGCATCGAGTGCTTTCGCGGCTGTCGGACGGAGATAGACTACACGAGTGAAGCCTTGCTTCACCGAGTCGTATAACAGAGAGAGGGTGAACCATGGACCTGGTGAAGCGGTTAGAGGAATACCGAGACCGTGAACGAGGATTAATGTGGGAGGGGACTTTTGCGCAGTACTTTGAGATTGCTACAAAGAGGCCGGAAGTAAGCAGGCTTT
>WNFD01006287.1_pt1 | contig 11893 bp, 11 predicted proteins | sample 5400491 | NCBI WGS metagenome assembly WNFD01 (sample SAMN13153343, study PRJNA577476) | soil metagenome | isolation source: 120 cm saprolite under Douglas fir tree site 2 hole 2 replicate 2 | place: USA:California | collected 2015-04-18 | reverse complement strand
CGAGCGGCGCCAGTTTCAGAATTTCCTCCATGGTGAACTTGCGCGGCTTTGTGACTTCGCCGCCGACGGAAACGGTCCAGGGCGAAGTCACGAAACGCTGCGCGTTTTTTGCCGGCTGATCCTTGTCCACACCGAACTCATAGAAATTGTTGTAGTGCGTGACGTCGTTGTAGCTGTTGATTTTTTCGTCGGTGCTGAACGGGCCCTTGATGGTGTTGAGCTTGGTGTTGGCGGAGACAGTTCGTGACGGCGCAACGAGCTCGAGCAGTCCCCGACCGGCCAGCGCCGCGGCCGTGGCGATTCCCAGGCCGCCGAGAAATTTGCGGCGGTTGAGGTACACCGCTTGGGGCGTGACATCGGCGTAGGTCAAATCCGGCGATCGACGAATCAGCATCGTTAGCTCATGCCCTCTGTGGTCTTCCCCTTAATGCTACGGCCATTCCTGTAGATTGGATGGATGTGAGCATAAGGGAGTTGCGGGAAAAGAGGTTGGTAAGAGTATGAAAACAAAGGGCGAGCCAATTGGGTTTGCCACAAGTGCAGGGAAATCTGAAACGCGCAGTGGGTACACCCCCGTGGTGACGGCAAGTATGCGCAATCGAGTGAGGGCACAGGGGATAGAGGCGCCACGTGGCGCATGTAACGGTAAAAGCAGAGGTTAGAGGTTAGATGTTCGAGGTTGGGCGAAGGCCGGGTGGCACCCCCCTCCCGGGTGTTTGCGTAAGAGTGGCAAGGAAAGGACTTACGGGACAGGGAGTGCGTAACAGTGGCAAATGCAGAGGTTAGAGGTTGGATGGTTGGACGGAAGCCGAAAAGCACCCCCACCCCGGGTGTTTTGTGAAAAGAGGCTGCAAGCTGTTGAAAACAAAGGATGGGAGTCAAAAAAAGAGAGTCAAGAGGCTGCAAGAGATTGACAGGTCGAGGGTTAAGGCCGGAGCGACGGGAGCGGTAAGAGAGGTTTCTTTGAGATAACACGCGGAAGGATAGCACGGGTCGGGACCGTTGCCAATAGAAATATTTTACCTCTGAGGTACTCGTTCGAACGAGTCGCTAAGCTATTCATCGGCGGATAGTTGCAAAGACGAAGGGTATCAAGCCGTCTTGCCGTAATGGGCGGGCGAAGAATGCGGGTGTCAGGGGTGCGCGAGCCAGGCTGCCGATCCGAGAAGGATGGCGACGAGCGCGGATAGCACCATCGGCGGCGGCCCAAAATAGAGGAAGCTGAGCACCACGCTGGCCAACTGCACCGCAAAGAACGTCCAGCCTAGCGCGCCAATCGCTGCGGGAGTCGAGCGTGCCAGTTCCCCGAGGTACCAGGACAGGAACGCCGAGAAAATCAGCGACACGGTACAAGACAAGCCAAAACCGCGATAAAAGTTTCCGTAGGTGTAGCTCCGGCCGTTCACGACAAAATGCACAGTATTCATCGCGTTGTATACCGCGCGTCCTTCGTCGGAAGGCGGGCGCAAACTCAAAAACCCGTAGGTGTGCCCCAAGGCAAACAACACAAACACGAGCGCCGCTATGCGATACAGCCAAGTCGCTGCCATGAAGACTCCTTTGCGGGGAAAAACGATGGGCGGATTTTACTCCAGGTGGGTCGGGAGAAGAAGTTAAGAAGGGCGTTTTTGGATTGATGTCGGAGCTGAAGCTCCGACCCCCTAAAGGCACGGGCACGATTTATCGTGCCCCTACTCGGAGGGGCCGAGGGGGAGGAAATATTGCGTGCCTTTTACTGGGTCCTGCAAACGCCGCAGCAATTGCTGGAGGTCGGCGCTGCGTTCTACGAAGTCGATGTCGGAGGTGTTGATGACCAGAAGATCGGAGGCGGCGTAGCGGAAGAAAAAATGTTCGTAGGCGCGGGCGACTTCCTCGATGTACTCGAGGGAGATTTGCGTTTCTTCGCGGGAGGCTTTTTTGGCGATGCGCGCGCGTAGCACTTCGGGCTTGGCCTGGAGATAGATGACCAGGTCGGGGGCGGGAAGGTCGGCGGCGAGGGTTTCGTAGTAGCGCTCATAGAGCTTGAGCTCTTCGTCATTGAGATTTAGGTTGGCGAAGATGCGGTCCTTCTCCATGAGGAAATCGGAGATGACCGGGCCGGGGGCTTCGACGGCGACCGCTTCGCGGAGGCGGCGCTGGCGCTCCATCAGGAAATACATTTGCGTGCGCAGAGCGGAGCCGGGCTTTTCTTTGTAGAAGTCGGCGAGGAAGGGATTGTCCTCGCAGTCGTAGACGCGGCGGGCGTGCAAGCGCTCGGCGAGGATCTTGGCGAGGGTGCTTTTGCCGACGCGCAGCGGGCCTTCGATGACGATGAAGCGGGGAGCTTGCGGTCCTCTCTGCGGGGAGAGAGCGCGCTTGGCGGAGGAGGATTCGTTGGGCATGCTTGGATGCGCGGGATTATAGCAAAAGGCAGAAGTTGGAGGTTGGAAGTCGGAGGTCGGGAAAACGGCCAAAGGATTCACCCCTAAAAAGGGTGAGCTACACGGGGATTTTGATGATGGTAAGGGGATGCCGGGAAAGAGAAAATTTTTGCCTTGGGCGGTCTAGTACGGAAGGGCTAAAGGACAGGGAACGGAAGCGCCAAGGCAAAGTACTAAACAGAATGTGACCAATAGGCCAGTGCTACCTGTCCTTTCGTGCAGTAAAGTTCACCTGGACGCGAATGGGGATTAAGTTGCAAGTTTCGCAAGTACTGAGGTGAACGCAATGCTGCTGGCAACGGTTCTTTTGCTGGGCGCAATGCCGCAGAGCGGCGATTTGGCAAGGTCGGCCGCCACTCTTTCCGCCGATGTGGTCACAGAGGCGAGCAAGGACTCGGGTAGTGCGCGAAGCTTGCCGTCAATGCCTGCGCCGAAGGTGAAAACCGATGCGGAGGCCGATGGGGCGACGACCGGCGTGACCGCGAACGTGGCAGTAGCCGGAGCGATCGAGCCGGCGCATGCGGCGCTGGCGATCCAGCGGGTAAAGCCGGCGTATGTGCGGCCGCGGGAGACGCGCGGGCAGCGGGTGGCGTGGTACACGCTGACGGCGGCGGGTTCCGGCGCGGCGGCCTTTGACGCGTACTCGACGCGGCGCGTGCTTGCCGGGAATCACGGCACGGAAAGCAATCCGCTGCTGCGGCCATTTGCGCACTCGAACGCGATGTATGCGGCGACGCAGGTGACGCCGGCGGCGATGGATTTTATCGGCAAGCGCATGATGGTCAGCCAGGACCGGTGGGTGCGACGGATGTGGTGGCTGCCGCAGGCCGTGGAGTTGGGATTTTCGATCGCCGCGGGAGTGCATAACATGGGCCTGGTGAAGTAGAAGTTAGGATTCACGCGCGCGAAGCCCGCAAAGTTTTGGTTTGTCGCCAGAGCAAAAAAAAACCGTCCCGGTGATTCTCTCCCACCGGGGCGGTCTTTTTTTTGGGCGCGGCGCCGAAGAGTTCACGCTGTGGTGGCGATCGGTTGAGGTCCTTCGGCTCGGCAAATGCGCCGAGCCTCAGGATGACGGTTCTTGCGCGAGGCGAGCAGCCGCGGCGGTTGTTTCGATCGAGAATGCGTTCACGCCGCAAAAGCGGGAGCAAGACCCCCGCACTCCAAACACGACGAGTCTAAAGACCCGCCACTACTTTGCTACCACGATGATGGCAAATGAGCCGGACTTCATTTTGCCGCGGCGCTCACCGGGAGCTGGGGGTTCGAATTCGGCGCTGGGGAGAAAAATTTTGTGCGTTTTGAGATCGAGGCCGAGGGTGCGGGCAGTCTTTTTTGTCGGCACATTTTCGACGACGGTGTATTTGTCGGATGAGTCTTCGCGGATGACGGTGAGATTGCCGTCTCCGCAGGAAACGAGGAACAGGTTGTCCGCGGGATCGAACGCAGCGGCGTCAGGACCCTCGCAGATGGCGGGGTTGGCGACGACTTTGCCGGAGTCGGCGTCCACGATAGAAGAGACTTTATCGTCGCAAACGGCGATGAGGCGGCGGCTCTTGAGATCACCGGCAAGGCCGGAGGGAGATTTGCACGGGGCGAGCGGCCACTTGTGGAGCTCCTTTAGATTTTGCGGATCGAGGTGATGGAGTTCCGAGGTGTCTTCGTCGTTGACCCAGATGGAGCCTTTGCCGTCGGTAACCGCGAATTCGGGTTTGCCACCGAGGGGAATGGTGCCGACAACGGAGCCGTCCGCGGCGTTGATGGCGGTGGAATTCTTGCCGCGGCCGTTGAAGGTGAAGACGCGCTTGGTGGCGGGGTCGTAAATGATGGCGTCGGGATTGGCGTCGGTTTTTACGGTGCCGATGGTTTTCAAAGTTTTGAGGTCAAAGATGGTGACGGTGTTGGCGCGGCCGTTGCTGGTGAAGCCGCGGCCGAGGTCGGAAGCGATGGCGATGCCGTGCACGCCTTGCGTGTCGGGAATGTCGCCCTCGATGGCGTAGGTGTCGGCGTTCATGACTACAGTGTGCGTAGCGTGGGAGACGTACACGCGTCGCGCGTCGCTGTCGACGTAGACGTAGTCCCAGCCTTCGTCGCCGGGAACGGAAACGGTTTTGATGACGTGATAGCCGGAGGGGCCGGGCTTGGCGGCGGCATGCGAAAATGCCGTGGCGCAAAAAACGACGGCGGTCGAGAGTGCAACGAGGCCGAGTAGGGTGAGACGTTTGCGCATAGTTTTTTCTCTTCTTTCTGTTTGTATGGTTCGAACGAGGCTAGGTATACCGCTGAGAAGATGAACGCCAGATAAATGCGGAGCGCGCCTGTTCCGCGCCTGCACACTACGCGGTCGAAGACGCTGCGGTTGAGGTCCGTGGCGGTCAAGGCTAGGGCTTGGATTTGTGTTGGTCGAACCAGCCGGCTACGTACAACACTTTTGTGATCGCGTGGCTGGGGCGGCGGCGGATGCCGTGGGGCTCTTCCGGGACGCGGACGAGCACGGCTTCGATGTTGAGGAGTTTCAGAGCGGAGTAGAACTGCTCGGCTTCGGAGATGGGCGTGCGATAGTCAGCCTCGCCGGTCATGATGAGCGTTGGCGTTTTCACTTTGCCGACTTGATCGGTGAGCGAGCGCTTCATGTATCGCTCGGTGTCATCCCAGGGATTGCCGGGGAACCAATATTTGGCGACCCAGGGAATGTCGGAGGTAAGCACAAAGCTGTACCAGTTGATGACCGGATAGAGCGCAGCGGCGGCGCGGAAGCGATCGGTGTGCTCGATGGTCCAAGCGGTGAGCACGCCACCACCGCTGCCGCCGGTGACGAAGAGATTGTTGGCGTCGATGTAGCCCTTGGCGACGACGGCGTCGACGCCGCTATTGAGATCGTCGAAATCGTCGCCGGGATAGGCGTGGTGGATGAGGTTGGCGAACTCTTCGCCGTAACTGGTGCTGCCGCGCGGGTTGGTGTAGAGCACAACGTACCCCAACGAAGCCCAGACCTGCTTTTCAAAATCGAAACGGTCGCCATAGTTGCTGAAGGGTCCGCCGTGGATTTCCAGGATCAAAGGATATTTTTTGGAGGGATCGAAGCCGGGCGGCTGAATGATCCAGGCTTGAATTTTGCGCTTGTCTTTGGAGGATTCGTACCAAATTTCCTCGACATGCCCGGGAACTTTCTGTTGCAGCAATTCCTGATTGAGGGAGGTGAGAACCTTCATGGCGCCATTGGTGAAGATGGCGATTTCGCCGGGCTTGTCGGTACGGCCATAGGTGAAGGCGATGGAGCCAGTGCGGGAGATGGAGAAGGAGCCGCCACCGGAAGCGCTGTTGCCGGAGGCGACATGGTCGGCGATTTTCTTGATTGCGCCGTCGGGTGAGGAGAAGGCGATTTTGGTGTCGCCCTGATCGCTGTAAAGAAAGTAGACGCCGGAGCTGTCGGGGGCCCATTCGGGCGCTTGGATGTCGCGATCGAGTTTGTCGGAGATGGAGCGGGAGCCGCTGCCGTCGCGGTTCATTAGATAGAGCTTGGTGGTTTGGTGGCCCTGGTAACGATCGTCGAATCCGGTGTAGGCGATGAATTTTCCGTTGGGCGACGCGGTGGGAGCATTATCCGGTCCTTTGCGATTGGTGAGCGCCCGCAGAGCGCCGTCGGAAACACTGAATTCGTAGACTTCGGTGTCGAGGTATTCGTGATCGGATTCGGGGTGGCGGTTGGCGGAGATGATCAGGAACTTGCCGTCAGGCGACCATGCGGCGCGTGTGGGACTCCATTCGTTGCCACCGTTGGGAAAATTGCCATTGGTGACTTGGCGTGGGGCGCCACCCTCGGCGAAGACAACAAACACCTGCATGAAGCCAGGCTTGAGATAGCCGGAGCCGTTGTAGCGATACACGAGGCGGTCGTAGGTGGTCGCGGGCTCGGCCCATTTTGCGCCGCTAGGCGCCGTGGGAAGGTCGGCGATGTGGGGGCCTTTGCCACGAACTAAAGACGAGAAGCATATCATTTTGCCGTCGGGGGACCAGGCGATGGCGTCGGGACCGTCCTCGAGATTGGTGATGCGCGCGGTCTGGCCGGAATCCATCCAGCGAACATAGATTTGCTGCTTGCCGTCGGCGTCGGAGAGATAAGCGATGCGCGTGCCATCGGGCGACCAGCGGGGCGAGGAATCGGAACGATTGCCGGTGGTGAGCGGGCGGTGATCGGAGCCGTCGGCGTTGATGATCCAGAGATTCGCGTAGCGCTTATCAGTCATAGGATCGGCGAAGCCGCGAACGTAGACAATTTTTTTGCCGTCGGGTGAGATTTGCGGATCGGTGGCGACCTGAAGCTGAAATTCATCCATGGCTGAGAGCTTGTGGGAAGAATCCTGAGCCGGAAGGGCGGCGGAAAAAACAAGTGCCGCGGCGATGCCGAGAGCGGTGGGCAAATGCAATTTCATGAGAACAGACCTCCTGGCAGGCGGGGAGTTAACAACGGACGCGGGATGGTGTCAAGGTAGCGGGGATTCGAAACGTAGGTCGCGGCCAGGCCTGAGGGATGGAGAATCCCGCTTGACAATCCAAGATATAAGATGTATATACATCTAACATGAAACCGAAAGCCTTTGGAAGCCAGCCTGCAGACGCGCTTTTTGAACTGCCCTGTGCGTGTCAGAACCTGCGCCGCCTCACGCGGGTCGTAACACGGATCTATGACCAGGAGCTGAGAAAGGCAGGTCTGGAGATCACGCAGTTCGGTTTGCTCACGGCACTGGCAGCGACTGGAGAGACTAATCAAAAACGGCTGAGTGCCGGCCTCGCGATGGACAGTACGACACTGACACGGACGTTGGGCCTTATCCGGAAGCAGCGGTGGGTTCGCGTCAGACGTGGAAAAGACAGGCGGGAACGCCTGTTTGGTCTGACGCGGGCAGGCAAGCGACAACTGACGGCGGCTCAACCACACTGGGAGCGGGCGGAACATAGACTGCGGCAAGAACTTGGCGATGCCGGCTGGAAGAGCATGAGAGAGACGGTATCGCGGATGACAGAAAGTGCGATGGCAGCTTGAACGTGTCGTGACCAAATAGATGTATGTACATCTAACTGAAAGTAGTCCAAGGAAAGGAACCCATAATGAGAATCTCGATGTATTTGTTGGCTGCGCTTTTTCTTGGCATCCTCCTCGCTACTCTGGGAGGAACGACCGTTAGCGAAGGCGGCGGAATTAACTCTCTGTCCGGCTCCTATCGTCCGGAGCTTGAGTATTTGAAGGCCGTGAACAGTGTGGCACCACCGCAAGATCCGCAGTTGCTGTTTCTGCTGATGGCGCAGTATTCGAACGCGAACCGGCAGGACAAGGGTGTAGAGTTTTTCTCCGCGCGGCTGCAGGAATTCGGGCCTCGCCTGACGGACGCCCAAAAGGCGCTGTATCTGAGCGCCATCGGTTTGCTGCGCGCTCAACACGCATCTTCAGTTTCGTTGCTGCACCGAGTCGGCTACGTCAAGGAGACGATCGCTATATTGGAACAAGCCAAGCAGCTTTCCGGGGGAAAGATTTTCGTTGTGAACTGGATCGCGGGCATCGTCCATGCCCAGCTTCCAAGCCTCTTCCTTCAAAAGAAGGCAGCACAGGACGAGCTGGCCTGGTGCGTGGAGAACATAGAGAAAGCGCCACAAGCAGGGTGGCTGCGGGAAGTCTACTATCACATCGGAAAACTGGCCCTCGCTGACGGCGAACAGGCCAAAGCACAGGACTATCTGCGGCGAAGCGGCTACACGGACTTTAATAGGCCGATCACGCTTACCACTCCGTTTTCGGAGGAGGTTTTGTCCGGGCATGCGTTTTCGCCGCGGCGCATTGTCGAAATCGTGGCGGGCCGGGTATACGCGCTCTCCGGTTTCGAGTTCACTGAGTACTATTTCGTGGTCTCGGATGATCGACGAGAGTTAATCGGCATCGACGCCGGCACGCGGCCGGATTCCGCCAAGGCCGCCTACGAGGCGCTGCGAGCGTATGCGCCGAGCCTGCCCGAACTGACGACGGTCTTTATTACGCACTCCCACTGGGACCACATTGGCGGACATGCCTATTTTCGCGCTTTGAATCCACGCTTGCGCTTCTATGCCAGGAGCAATTACCAAGAAGAGATAGCTCGCGAACTCAAGGCACCCGGTAGTTTCGCCAAGCGGTTCTTCGGCGAACGCTTCAACCTCGAAGACCTACGCAGCTTCAAGCCGGACATCACGATCGACCACAGCACCGAACTCACGATCGGAGGAACGCGTATCGAGCTGATCCCAGTGCAAGGAGGAGAAACCCACGATGCTATGTTCATTCACTTGCCCGGCCAGGGCGTACTGTTCGTGGGAGACTTCATCATGCCTTATCTCGGGGCACCGTTTGTAGAGGAAGGCGACTTGCAGGGGCTACTTGATGCGATTGACATCGTTGTAGAGAAGCATCCGCAGCGCCTGCTGCACGGCCACGAGCCCCTTACGCAGAATTTCGCATCAGCGTCGATGTTAGCGCAGCTCAAGATGGACCTCAGCTGGCTGCGCGAACAGGTGTTGAGTGCGATCCGGCGCGGGGATGAGCGAGCCGTGATTCACCAGGCCAACCTGATTCCTCGTGATCTGCTCGGAGGCAATCCTGACGTGTACCTGCCCTATCTAATCATGCGCGAACATGTCATTGACCGTCTCTACGACCAAAACGTGGGCTATTGGCAGGCGGACCTGCAAGGTGTTGACCATCTCGGCCGCGCTGACCGCGCAGAGCTCCTTGTGGACTACCTCGGTCTGTCGGAAAAACAGCTGGGGAAGACCGTGGAACGCCTGGCTGCCGACGGGAAATACGAACTCGCAGCCTCGTTGCTCGAATCGTGCAGAGGCAGGTTCGACCACAGTGAGTCTGTGGCCAAGGCCGAGCGAGTCGTCTACCTCAAGCTGATGGAGAAGTATCAGAACACCGACCCATTCAAATTTATCATTTACTCAGCGAAGGCCGGGGAACAAACGCCGCAGATGGCTAGTGGCAAATGATGAACGCGCTGCGACACACCCCATGACAGGTCGAACAAGGGAATCTCCACTTTCTTAGGTGATCGGGCAGGATAAAGGGTGCCCCGCAATGTAGAACCACTCTGCAATCCTGGAAATGACATGGAAAACACGAGGCGGGTCTTTAGCGGTGGCTGAGGTATTCAACGATTTTTGAACTGCCGAATCCCACTGGATGAGACGCGTCAAGAACGATCATTGTCAAGACGCTTCAATACGCGGTGCCTCAATTTGCCGAGTTCGCGATTCAAGAAATGATTGCGTCCAAAGAAAGGCAGTACCGGGGCACGACGGTTCACCACTTTGCTGCGGGCCCGCTTTAATCGCGCATCGTCGCCGAATAACCTCAAGGCGCCGTCCAGCTTATGTAATGCCTTCTCGCGCCACCCTGCCAATGCATAGACCTCTACCAGATTCATGTGAAACTGAATCTCTGTGCGTTTCAGTTTTACCGCCATTTCGCAAAGCTCCATGGCTTGGTCCCACTTCCGTTCCGCACGGGCCATCGCCAAGCCGAGAAAGGAAATGTAGTAAGGGTTATGGTTGTCGCTTTCGAACGCACGTCGCAGTCTCACCAGAGCCTTTTCGGGGTATTCATTCTTGAGTAGCTCGACAGCTTCCCTGAAGTCGACCATATGTTCGGGTTCTGTGCCCTTGGTCATCTCCGTCTCAAGTCCGAAGCTCATTGGGGGGTCCTTCAGTTTAGTGAATGCCAACCCTACCAAAATAGCCGGGGCGTCGCCGTAGAGTCTACTGACCTAATGGTCAGTATTAACCAAAACGGTGCAAACCCGACTCATGGTCGGACATCCGCGAGTACCACCCTTCTACTGAGCGTACAGCGCCTTTAGCCGGACGAATGCCCTCTGACTCTGGTTTTGGGAAGCTGCGATTGTGTCAGTTGCGAGGAATATTGCGTCACTGACGAAGGACGAACGAGGCGCATGCACGGATCCAGACAGGGGTGAATTGAGGGCGGCCAAACCGCCGGGCCTGGCCGCTCCCAAATCCATATGCTAGTTAGGCGTCAGGAAGTGGCTTCTTTCAAGTCGTCGTCGGCTTGTTTGTTGGCTTTCTTTGTCTCGACTTTGGCGTCAGCATCGGGCGCGAACGCCTGAATCGCCTTGCCGAGACTTACGGAGCCAGTGCCGGTTACTTTCGCCTTGAGGGCGTCGAACCCTCCCGGAATGCTAAGGTTCTTCGCAACATGCGCGGCGGCCACGCATTGCCCTATATTCTTGAAGCCGCCGCAGGCAGTCTGCGCGTCTTCGCCCGTCAGCGCCTTGATTTTGCCAGCGATCGCGGTGTTGTGACTCAGGACGTCACTGGGCGTGCCGCGCGACATGTCTGAGCGTGGGGTAGAGCCGGCGCTGGCGTCGTGCGAGTTGCTCATGCCAGGGCTACTTCCAGGCTCGTGTCCCGCGGGAGGTCCGCCGGCCGGATGCGAGCGTTGCGCGAAGGCCGGCGCGGCAAAAGCGAGCACGAGCGCCGTCAGCATTGCGAGAAAGAGACGTTTCACGGTATTCCTCCTAGTTGAGGTTTCGGGGCTGGCGGTACGCACGGGCTTCTCACCTGCACGAACCGAGGATTGGGTTTATAGGTATAAGGATGCGGGGAAAGCGCACGGGGATGCAAGGGGCCCGGAGGTGAACTAGACGGTGATCAAGAAAGAGCGGGCCGTTTCTCACTGGCCTTTCTTGCTGGCGATTTGGCCGAACCGCATAATGGTCGGCGAGTCAGAAAGCAGTGCCTGGAGGCGAATATGCCGGCGAAGAAATTGAGTGACACGGAAGTGCAGGAACGGCTGAAGAAGGCGAAGGGGTGGAGCCTGGTGAACGGGAAGTTGCACCGGGAGTTTCAGTGCAAGGATTTTGTGGCGGCGTTTGGGAACATGACGCGGGTAGCGCTGGTGGCGGAGTCGATGAACCATCATCCGGAATGGTTCAACGTGTGGAACAAAGTGGTGATCGATTTGAACACGCACAGTGTGAAGGGGATCAGCGATTACGACTTTACGCTGGCGGGGAAGATTGATGAGATTTTTGGAGGGTAGAGATGCTTGCGGCTAACCTTGGCACCAAGCATTTGTAGTTGAGGTTCTTCGCCCCCCATCGGATGGGCTCAGAATGACCGTGGTGGCGGCGGCGACGGCCGAGGGGCGATGGAATACCGGCAACAACTAAAAGGTTGGCAAGCGGCGGTTGCGATGGTGGTGATTCTTGGAATCGTTGCTTATCAGTGCGCGCGGCGAGTGCAAACAGTGGACGACGCAGCACGCTTCGCGATCGGCGTCTCGCTGACGCGCGAGTACCAAGGCAAGGGCTTGAGGGAACAGGTGCAGGAGTACTTGAAACAGAAAGCGAGCGGCGGCGCTCCGCAAGAGCCGCCCCCGTCCGACGTACCGATACCGAGCGTGGAGTTGGTGTCGGTGAAAGCGCACG
>WNFD01031678.1_pt1 | contig 11894 bp, 10 predicted proteins | sample 5400491 | NCBI WGS metagenome assembly WNFD01 (sample SAMN13153343, study PRJNA577476) | soil metagenome | isolation source: 120 cm saprolite under Douglas fir tree site 2 hole 2 replicate 2 | place: USA:California | collected 2015-04-18 | reverse complement strand
GATTTGTTGTCATCGGGAATCACCAGCTTCAGATCGAAGTCGATGGTGTTGCCAAAACCCTGGCAGCGCGGGCAGGCCCCGAAAGGATTGTTGAACGAAAACAGCCGCGGTTCAGGCTCGGCATAAGCGATGTGGCAGTCCTTGCACTCGAACTTCTTCGAGAATCGGAACTGTTGCGGCGCTTCGCTCTCTTCCTCTTGGCGCGGCACAGTCTGAAAGATGATCTCGCCCGTTTCGCGAAAGGACTGCTCCACGGCATCCACTATGCGCGAGCGCTGATCGGGCCCGATGACGATGCGGTCGGCCAGCACGAAGACCGGCTGCCCAAAGTCGATATCCAGCAGCGACTCGGGTGTGGCGAATTCAAAGATTTGTCCGTTTTGAAACAACCGTCCATAGCCGCGCCCCCGCAGATCGAACAGCCGCTGCTTGATAGGCGAGTCTTCCGTCAGCCGCACCGGAACGGCCCTGGAAGGCTTCTTCGCCTTGCTGCGGGCTTTTTTCTCGCTCTGTCCGTTATTTACCGGCTGCGCGGCAGCCACCAGAGGGAAGAGCGCGTGCAGCCGCGTGCCTTCCGGTAGAGCCAGCAGGGTCTGCGCAATTTCGTCCACGGTATCTTTTTTGACCTGCGAGCCGCACTGGATGCAATACGTCCGGCCCACCCGCGCATAGAGCAGACGCAGATAGTCGTAGATTTCGGTGGCGGTGGCCACGGTCGAACGGGGGTTCCGCGTCGTGTTCTTCTGCCGGATGGCAATGGCCGGAGCGATCCCCTCGATCAGATCGACATCGGGCTTCTCGATGCGCTCCAGAAACTGGCGCGCATAGGCGGAGAGCGACTCCACATACCGCCGCTGCCCCTCGGCATAGATGGTATCGAAGGCGAGGGACGACTTGCCCGAGCCGGAAACGCCGGTCACCACAGTCAGCGCGTTGTGCGGTATCTCAAAATCGATGTTTTTGAGATTGTGCACCCGCGCGCCGCGCACGATAATGCTTTCGTTCGGATTGGAAGACATCTTGGAATAATTTCAGGCTGATTCCCGCCGCCGGACACACAGAGAGCGCCGGCGGGGAAGGCTGAACTTTTTATTATATGACGTTGTGAGGGAAGAGCCAAAATGGGGTGGATTTGAGATTTGTTACGGATTTTACGCGTTACAGGCTTTAGCCGCCGCAGGTAACAGGGCACGACTTTCAGTCGTGCCGTCAGAGTCTAAAAGAACTGGGCTTTAAGCCCCTGCGCACTTTAGTGCCCCACCTTTTGCAAGATGCATCAGCCTGAAGAAACAGCGTCTTCGAATGACCGCAAGTATGAATCAGATTCCACTTTTCAAAGAAACGGGGCACTAAAGTGCGCAGGGGCTGAAAGCCCGAATTCTTCGCGCGTTCCAACGGCACGACTGAAAGTCGTGCCCTGTTACCTGCAGCGGCTAAAGCCTGTGACGCGGAAATCAGGATAAAACCGAACCGCCGCTAACGCCGCATGGCTTCACCCGTCTAACCACAATCCCACTTGCAAACTTTTCCACCGAAGTTTAGCTTGGGAAACACCGTTTACCGACAGATTCCGTCCTGGAGAACCACATGAAACTTTCGCGCCTGACCGCGCTCGTTCTGATGCTGGTATGCAGCGTGGCGATTTCATATGCACAAAAGACGCCGAAGCCGGCGTCTTCGACGGCACAAGCCGGCTTCACCGTCCCCGTCGAGTATTACAAGCTGCCCAACGGCCTGCGCGTTATTCTGTCGCCGGACCACACCGCTCCGACTGTGACGGTGGCGGTTTACTATCGCATCGGCTTTCGCGTGGAGCCCCGCGACCGCACCGGTTTTGCCCATCTGTTCGAGCACATGATGTTTCAGGGCTCGCAGAACCTGGGCAAGATGGAGTTCATCAAGCTGGTGCAGAAGAACGGCGGCATTCTCAACGGATCGACCCGCTTCGACTTCACTAATTATTTTGAGGCGCTGCCTTCCAACAAACTTGAAACCGCGCTGTGGGCCGAAGCTGACCGCATGCGCGGCCTGAGCATTACCGAGGAGAATCTGAAGAACCAGCAGGGCGTGGTGGGCAACGAGGTCAAGGTGAACGTGCTCAATCAGCCCTACGGCGGCTTCCCCTGGGTGGACATGCCGCAGTATGCGAACACCAACTGGTATAACGCCCACAATTTCTACGGCGACCTGAAAGACATCGAGGCCGCGAAGCTCGAAGACGTGGATAAATTCTTCAAGACCTATTATGTGCCGAGCAACGCGGCCCTGGCGATCGTCGGCGACTTTGAACCGGCGCAGGCCCGGGCCTGGGTCAAAAAGTATTTTGCGGGAATCGCATCTCCGGCGCAGCCGAAGCTGCCCGATCTGACCGAACCTCGTCAGGAAAAAGAGAAGCGCGCCACCAAGCCCGATGCTCAGGCCAAACGCCCGGCCCTGGCTTTCGCCTATCACATGCCCGACCGCAACACTCCCGAGTACTACGCGATGGGACTGATCAACCAGATATTGCTGCAGGGCGACGACAGCCTGCTGTATCAGGAACTGGTGAAAAAGCAAAAGCTAACCGCCGGGGTCAACGGTGGCATCAACCTGCTGGGCAATATGTACGACTACAACGGACCCATGCTGTGGATTGCTTCGCTGTTCTACGACAACAATGTAAGCCCGGACACCATTCTCAAGGCCGCCGATTCGGTGATTGAACCGCTGCGCACCAAACCCGTGGAGCGGGCGACGCTCGACCGGGCGCTCATTAAGCTGCGCTCAGGTCTCTACAACACCTTGGGAGGCAACAGCGGAATCGGCCTGGCCGACCTGCTGTGCAGTTTCGCGCTGTTCGACGACAATCCGGCCCGGGTGAATACCCTGGAGTCTGAGTTTCGTAAGGTGACGCCGGAACTGATACAGAAGACCGCGCAGGAGTATCTGCGGCCCGGGAACCGCACCGTGCTGATCGACGAGCCAAAGGCCGCCGCGAGCGACCCAGCTAAATCGGGAAATTAAACCGGGAGCCATGGAGAGAATTATGAACAGATTATTGAAATCGATCGCATTGCCAGGCATGGCCCTTGGAATCGTTCTGTCGCCGGCTTTTTCGGCCCAGGGACAGCAGTCCGGCGGCGCGCCGCAAAAGCCTGCCCCCACGCAAAAAGAAGCCCCGCCGGCCGGCGGTCCGCCCAAAGCGTTTGTCGTGGCCCAAAAACAGACGTTCAGTCTGCCCAACGGAATCCAGGTCACCATGGTGCCCTACGGCACGCTGCCAAAAGTTTCGATCCTTGCCACGGTACGCGCCGGAGATCTGAATGAAAGCGCCGACCAGATATGGATCGCGGATATAACCACCCGGCTGATGAAAGAGGGCGGCACCACCACTCGCAGCGCGGAACAGGTTGCCCAGGAATCGGCCTCCATGGGAGGACAAGTTTCGCTCAACGCCGGGGCCGACCAAACGCAGGCCTTCGCGGACGTGCTTTCTGAATTTGGTCCGAAGATGGCCGAACTCCTCGCCGATCTGCTTCAGCATCCGCTGTTGCCCGAATCGGAATTCCCGCGTCTGAAGCAGGATGCCCTGCGACGCCTGGCGATCACCCGCTCGCAATCGCAGCCGCTGGCGTCCGAGAAATTCTTAAAGGCTCTGTATCCCGATCATCCCTACGGCCGGTCGTTTCCCACAGAAGAAATGATCGCTAAAACGCGCGGAAATTCTATAGCGACAACTTTGGCGCGGCGCGCACGCATATCTATGTCGCCGGCAAGTTCGACGATGCGGCCATGAAAAAAGCCATCACCGCCGCTTTCTCGGGATGGGCGAAAGGCCCCGATCCCGTGATCAATATCCCAAAGCCCGTCGCGCAAAGACGACTTGAGCTGGTGGACCGGCCCAACGCATCGCAATCGACCGTCTATGTCGGCCTGCCCACGATCGATCCCGGCAATCCCGACTTCCTGCCTCTCCAGGTGACCAATTCGCTGCTGGGAGGCTCGTTCGGCTCGCGCATCACTTCTAACATCCGCGAGCAGAAGGGATACACCTACTCTCCCAGCAGCACGCTGTCCGCCCGTTATCGCACCGGCTATTGGGCGGAAATCGCCGACGTGACCACGGCTGTAACAGGTCCGTCTTTGAAGGAGATCTTCCTGGAGATCGATCGGCTGGGGAAAGAGCCGCCCGACGCGGACGAACTGAAGGGAATCCAGGACTACCTGGCCGGGGTGTTTGTGTTGCAAAACTCCAGCCGCCTGGGGATCATCGGACAGCTGGTGTTTATCGACCTTCACAATCTGGGCGACAAGTACCTTGAAACCTATGTGCAGCGGGTCTACGCCGTAACGCCGCAGCAAGTGAAGGAATTGACGCAGAAATACCTGACTCCCGGCCGGATGACGATTGTGGTTGTCGGCGACAAGTCCAAAATCAGCGAGCAGCTTACGCCCTATCAGGCGGGCGCTCAGTAAGCGAAGCCGCAACCAAAGACAAAACCGCGTGAAGGGTTTGGTTGCGGCGTCGTCCTGCCGATTTTTTTCCTCAGGGAAACCTCCCGAATTTGCGTCCATATATGTAATCAGGCACAGTCCAACCTTACTTTCGCGGAAACTCTCCGTACCTGACAGGCCCCTGCTTCAGAAAGGAGTGCGACATGCAACATCGAACGATTCACGCGCAACATCCGCTCTGTCTGTTGTTTTTAGCGCTGGCGCTTACTGCCGCCGCGGCGAGCCAGTCGAAGAACCCCAATGAACCCAACCATCCTTCGGAAAATCCCCAGGGGGGAATGCCCATGGATCCGCTCACCCCGCGCGAACGGGCTGCGGCGGAGAGGGCCGTCCTTGCACATCCGCCGGCGATGGAAGCGCTGGGGAAAGGCCGCAGGCAGTTGATCTCAGTCGAGTTGTGGACCATGAAACCCGATGCTGAAAAGATGTCGGCGGCTGCCGCCGGGCAGCGCATCGATCTGGGGCGCTTCGCTGAGGTCATCCTGCTGCGTTACGAGCCGGAAGAGGTGGGCGTCAGGGCCATCGTGGACCTTACTCAGAACAAAGTCATCGATCTCAGCCGTATTCCGGGCGAGCAGGTGCCGCTGACTCCCGCCGATCTTGAACAGGCGGCCAAACTGGCGCTGGCCAATCCGGAAGTGCAGAAAGCTCTGGGGCCGGCGGCCGGCCGCTACCGGCCTGATCTCCCTGGAATCTCGCATCCGGCGAACGGCGAAGATTACCTGATCCAGCCACTCCCATTGCGATCGGGGGACGAGAAGGACCCCTGCTGGAAGCACCGCTGTATGCAGCTTCTGTTTCGCCGAGGCGATGCTTACCTGGTCTCGCCGACGGTCATTGTTGACCTGACCACCAGCCAGGTCCGACTGGAAAGGAGCAGCCATGAAACTCAGCATTCTCATTAAGCTTCTGATTACTTTCTGCCTGTGGGCTGTATTTTTCATCATGCTGCCGGGAGCGATGGCGCAGCCGACGCAGACGCCACCACCGTATATGCCATGTTCGGGCATCAACAAGGTCGACCAGAAATTCCCGGTCGCCGGCCCTGAAGAAACGCACTGGCTGATTTGCTGGGAAGCCGTCCCCAAACAGGGACTGGTGATCCACTGGGCCTTTTTCAGGACAGCGCCGACGGCCAAATGGGTGCAGATTTTCTGGGACGCGCGGGTTTCCGAAATCTTCGTGCCCTACCATGACAATTCACATCGCTTTTACGACATGTCGGGGTATTCGTTTGTTCTGCAGCCTGTCGGTGCTGCCGATTGTCCCGCGCCTCTCGGTGGCACTCCGCTCGGAGGCGTGGTTTGCAAAGAGGTGCGCGACCGCGGTCTGGCGTGGAAACACGATGCCAATGTACGGCGCGGACAGGAGGTCGCATTGTGGGGGGCACTGGGCGCGGCCAACTACAACTATGTGATGGAATGGTCGTTTCGCGACGACGGCATTGTGATGGGCCGGGTAGGCGCAACCGCCACCAACTGGCCGCCCGACCCGATGATGACCCACATGCACAATCCGCTGTGGCGGCTCGATATCGACCTGGATGGATTTCCCAACGATTCCGTAAAGTTCGGAACGCACAAGGAATCGGGGCTCCTGGGAATCGACACCGAGCCTTTGATTGCGAACGAAAGCGGTGAAGACTGGGACCCTCATGCCTTCAATCAGTTGAACATTTACGACGCAACGCTGAAGAACAAGCGCGGAGATGCAAGCTCACTCCAGCTCATCGCGCTGCCCACCGGCGGGCTGTCGCGCCACCAGGAGCCGTTTACGCAGCATGACTTCTGGGTGACCCGCTATAAGCCCACCGAGATGTGGGCCGCCAATCTGCCCGCCTACATCGCACCGCCGGAGCCGGTGAGCAATGCCGACATCGTGGTGTGGTACAAGGGCTCGGTGCATCATCATCCCCGCGACGAAGACGGAGAATTCGTGGACGGATACTGGAAAGGCGACGCCCTGATTATGTGGACCGGCTGGATGCTCAAGCCCCATAATTTGTTTGACCACAACCCTTTGCATCCTTAAAAGGTTGAGATTTTGCGATCGGACGCCGGGAGAGACTCCCGGCGTTTTTTTGGGGGGCTCCGAGCATCTCCCGCGAACGCCGCTATTGCGGCGGCAACGTGTAACTCACGGTGTGCTCTGCCGTAATCAGAACGGCCACGGTAGTATTGGCGGGATAGGAGATGTCGTTGCCCTGGCCGGCGCACTTATGGTGATTTCCGAAGAGAGCGTTCACCAGAATGAATGGCGACAGCACTGCCACCAGTGGCGCATAAGCGATCTCACTTTCGATCTCCCCGCGGCGGCCTCGCACCACCATGCAGTGGCGCGGATCAAGCTGTTCGGCCTCGGACTGTGTGAGCGCGCTGAGTCTTATCCAGTTCACGTCTGCGTACACCAGCCTTTTCAGGGGGATTCCTCAACCTGATAACATGACATGTGGCAATTCGAGAAATTCACGTCGCCGGATACCGTTCGGTCCGCAATCTGCACCTCAGGCTGGGGCAGATCAACATCCTGACCGGGGCCAACGCCGCCGGTAAGAGCAACCTCTACAATTCCGTCTTTTTGCTGGCGCGCGCCGCCGCCGGCGGATTCGCCCAGGTGATCGCCGCCGAAGGGGGCATGCCGTCCGTATTGTGGGCGGGCGAGCGCAAGGGACGCGCCCAGTCTCCCGCCAGGGCCGAGCCGGTGCGGATGAAGCTGAGTATCGTTACCGACTCCTTCAATTACGAACTGGTCTGCGGACTGCCAAAACTGCACAGCCCGGTTGCTCGTTCGGCTTTTGCTCTCGACCCGGAAGTGAAGGAAGAGCGCGTCTGGATGGAAGGCTCGGGCGGCCTGAAGATCACATTTTTCGAACGCACCGCCAAAGGCGTCTGGATTCTCGATCGCGACGAGCGTCTCGAGGACTATTCCGGAGAGCTGCTGCCCACCGAGTCGGTGCTCTCACAGCTGCGCGAGCCGCATCTGTATCCGGAGCTTTCGGTGCTGGCGTCGCAGATGGGGCAATGGCGGTTCTATCATCACTTCCGCACCGATCCCGACGCTCCCTTGCGGCATCCGCAGGTGGGCGTCCGTACTCCGGTCCTCGATCATGACGGCTCGGACCTTGCGGCGGCCCTGCAGACCATCATCGAAACCGGTCAGGCAAAAGAGCTGCACAGCGCCATCGAGCAGGCTATTCCGGGGGCGTCGGTGCAGATTGAGTACGACGAGAAGGACGGCATGTTCGCCGTGGTGATGAATATGCCGGGCCTGAAAAGACCGTTGCGGGCGCGCGAGCTTTCCGACGGAACGCTGCGCTATCTGTGCCTGCTGGCGGCATTGCTGAGTCCGCGACCGCCGGCGCTGCTCGCCCTCAACGAGCCGGAAACCAGCCTGCATCCCGATCTGATCGAACCCCTGGCGCGCCAGTTGGTAAGCGCCGCCAAAAACTCCCAGCTCTGGGTGGTCACCCACTCAGAACGACTGGCCCAGCTCGTGGAAAAATTCTCAGGTGAAGCCGCCATCCGTCTGCAACTGGTCAACGGAGAGACGAAGGTCATTGGCGACTCGTCGAGCGACGAAGAACGCGAATGACAATAAGATTGGGTAATTGCCAAAATTGGTAATCTGGTAATTGAAAAACCCTGGACCCATGAATCTCTCAATTACCAAATTACCAAATTTTGGCAATTACCCAATCTATTGCAGCCTGATTCCCGGCCCAAGTATCCCCACAAAAACCGCCGCTACGGGAATGGCCGCGATGATCCACGCCCGGCTTTCGGGCAGGGTCTGGAAATCCGGCGGTTGCTCCGTAGGGCTTTCGATCACCATCGTTGGAATATTGATGAGTCCGCAGGAGCTGCCGAATGATGCCGCCGCCCCGGAAAGCAGAATCAGCTTAGGCTCGATGGGATTGAAGACCGAGGCGGCCACCATCATCACTCCGCCGGCGATGTAGGCGGGCAGAATCAGGCGTCCCAGATCGGCTTTTTGTATTGAGCCTTCCCGCACCAATCCGCTGAGGGCGCTTGCGCCGATGCGGACGGCCCACACGTATAAGGCCGCTCCGGTGATCGCCAGCCCCGTCCGCCAGGCCCAGTGGGGCGTGAAGCCCGAGACCACGACGCTCCAGTCGCCGAAATTTGAGAGTCCCGAAAACAGAAGGTAGCCAACACCATTGAGGATGTTGAGCAGCGCGAACAGCCACAGAAAGAAGCGCGTCGCGCTGAAACCCCGCAGGCGATGGAACAACAGCAGCGAGATCGCGCCGACCGCGACATTGGCAATCGTCCCCGCCGCCGGTACGAGGTATCCGTCGCTGACTGCTTCAAGGGCAACCGTGGAAAGCCGGGTCATGCGAAAGCCCAGCAGCAGGCAGGCCGTCCCATGGCCGAGAGCTTCGTGGACCATGTCGGCGGCGGCATAAGCAATGATGGCAACGGAAATGACGGTGAGAAAATCGACGGATCGACCGGCCCGGGACATGAGAGAGAGTGTACGAAAGAGACTGGTAATTGCCAAAATCGGGAAATCGGGGATTGTAAAGCTGAGGTTCGACCGGTTTTCCAATTACCAGATTACCAATTTTGGGGATTACCAATCCTAAGTCCGGCTGCGCCGGACACCTATCACATCCCCCGTATCACCGTCCTGTAATATCTTCAGTATTTTTTTTGTATTTTTTCTGAAATTCCTACTCTCAGCGGTGTCCAAAAGGTATACAAGTAAAAGCACAGGAGCCGGCAATACAAATGATCGTCCCGGACGTACATCGGCGGATTGTCCCGGAGGATCACGGGGAAGGTACACAGTATGACAGAAATGAAGCTCTTGACCGCGACCGACTGCGCCGACCGGGCAGGAAAGTTCGCCTTCGGTTTAAACGAATCCAAAGCCATACAGCTCTTGCGTGAGTTGGCCAACGACCTGGAAACGGGACGTGCGTTGCTGCACAGCGTCAGCACCGCGAGCCATGCCACTCAGGATGAATTTACAGTCCGCGAAGTTGTGATCGAATTGCTCGAAGAGAGCGCGGAAGGGGTCGCTGAACCGCCTCGGCGTCCGCGGATTGTGAGGAAATAGTTCGAAGGCACGTCAATCCTTTTGCCGCCGATTTACGCGGATGAACGCCGATGGAGAAAGATTCCCGGCGCAATCCGCGAAAGTCGGCGGCAAAAGTGTTTTTGTCACGTCATCGGATTGGCGAATAGCGCAATCTCTTTGGCGTACAATAATGCCATCACGTTCATCGTGAATTCTTTTCCGGGGAGCACGCTATGAATCTGGTTGGCATACAGGATCTGGTTGCGAAATTACGATGTTGCGCGGAGGGCGATTTCCTGAAAGTTCCGGCCATGCGCGATCTGGTGCGCGCGTCGCCCGTCGATCCAAAGTCCATCGATTCCTACCTGCTCTGGGACCGTCAGCATTACACCCGCAATCTTATCGACAAGACCTCTCTTTATGAACTGATCGCCATCTGCTGGGACATCGGCCAGGGCAGTTCCATTCACAATCACAAAGATCAGAACTGCTGGATGGCCGCCCCCATCGGGCGGCTGCTCATACAGAACTATAAGGTGATTCATCAGGACCTGGCCGCCGGCACCTGCGACATCGTGCCCACCGACATCGTGGAGATCAACGCGACCTCCCCCGCGGCGGTCGATCCGGCCGACCCGGTGCACAAGGTCTATAACCCGGAGGAATTCGGGCAGCGCGCGGTGAGCCTGCATCTCTACTCTCGTCCTTACGATAGCTGCGTCGTGTACTCGGAAGAGCAGCACAAATGCGGCGAGATTCAGCTTACTTATACGACGGAATTCGGAGTGGCGGCGAAGTAAACAAAAAGAGCCTTTAACCACAAAGGTCACGAAGGAACACAAAGGAACAGCGGTCCTTGTTTTTCCTTCGTGTTTCTTCGTGACCTTTGTGGTTCATGCTTCCAGGAAAGAGGGGATGGATCGCCCGAAAACCTTGAATTCATCTTCCCCATCGCAACCATTCTTAACCCGCCAACGTCTTTCACAGTGCCGGTCCGGTCGTATACTTGTTCTCGCTTCCAGGAGGCCCTTTATGATCCGCAGTTCTCTGTTTCTGCCGATGGCCGGACTGATCTGTTTATGTATCGGCGCAGACGGGCAGCAGTCTTCAACGACATTGTCGACTTCCGCAGGGTCTTCGGCCCCCCGCACCATCACCTTTCAGGACGCCCTTGCCCTGGCTCGCAAAAACAGCGTTGAATTCCATGCCGCGATTACCGACCATCTCGTCGCCCGGGAAGACAAGAAACAGGCGCGGGCCGCGCTGCTTCCGGGCGTGAACTTCAACAATCAGGCGATCTATACCGAGCCTCGCAATGGGCAGCCGCTTTTCATCGCCTCCAACAGCGTGCATGAATATGTAAGTCAGGGCAACGCGCATGAGAGCCTCGGCTATTCGGAGCTCGCCGACTTTCGGAAGACCCAGGCGCAGGAGGCGGCGGCCCGCGCCAAAGCGGGAATCGCCGAGCGCGGCCTGGTGGTCACGGTGGTGCAGTCGTATTACGGCCTGCTCGCGGCCCAGCGCAAGTATTCCAGCGTGCAGGAGGCAGCCGCTGAATCCACGCGCTTTCTCGATGTCAGCCGGAAGCTGGAAGCGGGTGGAGAGGTCGCCCACTCCGACGCGATCAAGGCGCAGATTCAATGGCAGGACCGCCACCGCGACCTTCGCGAGGCGGAACTGGCTATGCAAAAGGCCCGGCTCGATCTTGCCGTTCTGATCTTTCCGGACTTCAACGAAAATTTCACGGCGGTCGACGATCTCGATCTCACTCCGGCGCTGGCCGCCTTCGACGACTTTGCGCGGCTGGCTCGGTCCAACAGTCTGGATGTGAAGGCGTCCGAAGCGTCGTTCAGGGCGGCGCAGTTTGGCGTGTCGTCGGCGTGGGGCGGTTATGTACCTTCGCTGGCGCTCGATTATTTCTATGGCATCGATGCGACGCACTTCGCCACGCATACCGACGGGGTCCGCAACCTGGGCTACGAGGCTTCGGCCACGCTGAATATTCCGATCTGGAACTGGGGAGCAACGAAAAGCAAGGTGACACAGGCGAACCTGAAGCGGGACCAGGCGCGGCGGGAGCTTTCGCTGGCGCAGCGCAAACTGCTGGCGCAGATTCGCACCGCCTGGGGCGAAGCCGATGCGTCCCGCTCGGAGTTGGAGCTTCTGAAGAGCTCCGCCGAACTGGCCGCCGAGAGCCTGAAGCTGACTACCCTGCGTTATCAGGGCGGGGAAGCGACCGTGCTCGAAGTGGTGGACGCGCAGAACACTCTGACCCAGGCGAGAAACGCATTTCACGATGGTGTCGTCCGCTACCGGATGGCGCTGGCCGGATTGCAAACACTAACGGGTACAATGTA
>WNFD01028450.1_pt1 | contig 11894 bp, 15 predicted proteins | sample 5400491 | NCBI WGS metagenome assembly WNFD01 (sample SAMN13153343, study PRJNA577476) | soil metagenome | isolation source: 120 cm saprolite under Douglas fir tree site 2 hole 2 replicate 2 | place: USA:California | collected 2015-04-18 | reverse complement strand
GCCAGAAGCCCTGCCAGCCGGCGCGCTCCATCATCAGCACCTGCAGGTCGGGGGTATGGATCACGACGAGGACCGAGCGGGGGATCTTGTAAACAGTCGTCATGTTCATCGTCACCCTCTCCCGCTGGCGGGAGAGGGCTGGGGTGAGGGAGAAGGTTGCTCGCCCCCTCACCCTGCCCTCTCCCCCGAAATCGGGGAGAGGGTGATTCGCCGGAGAAACCATTGTGTCAACTATGCCTCGCCTTGTCAGCATCGCTCGGCGCAAGGACAATGCGCCGATGCTGAGCGCGGAAAAAAACCGGACGTTGACGCAGGTGGGAGCGGGCACGCCCATGGGGGAGCTGCTGCGCCGCTACTGGCATCCGGTCGCGGCGGTGAGCGAATTCGAGAAAAACCCGGTGAAGCCGGTGCGCCTTATGGGCGAGGATCTCGTGCTCTATAAGGATCTGTGCGGACCTCGCCTTCGGCTACGTCGAGCGCTGCGGCCTGCGCTGCCACTATCACGGCTGGACCTACGATGAAGAGGGCGCCTGCATCGCCCAGCCCTTCGAGGAAAAATTCGACCCGCAGGAGCGCCTCAAGAAAAAAATCCGCACCGCGGCCTATCCGGTGCAGGCCAAGGCGGGCCTCGTGTGGACCTATCTCGGCCCGCAGCCCGCGCCGCTTGTGCCCGATTGGGAGCCTTTCTCCTGGAAAAACGGATTCGTGCAGATCGTTTTTGCGGAGGTGCCGTGCAACTGGCTGCAGGCCCAGGAGAACTCGATCGACCCGGTGCACTTCGAGTGGATGCACGAGAACTGGAAGACGCGCCTCGCCGGCGCGACCGGGCCTTACGCGCCCAAGCACCTGAAGATCGGCTTCGAGGAATTCGAGCACGGCTTCGTCTACAAGCGCGTGCGCGAAGGCTCCGACGAGAGCGATCCGCTGTGGACGGTGGGGCGCGTGTGCCTGTGGCCCAACGGGTTTTTTCTCGGCGAGCACTTCGAGTGGCGCGTGCCGGTCGACGACGAGAACCTGCTCTCGGTCACCTGGTCGTTCATCCGCGTGCCGAAGGAGGCCGAGCCCTACGAGCAGAAGAGCATTCCGTCCTGGAACGCGCCGATCAGGGATTCGGCCGGCCGCTGGATCACCAGCCACGTCATCAACCAGGACATCACCGCCTGGGTCGGCCAGGGACGGATCGCCGACCGCACCAAAGAAAATCTGGGCGCGAGCGACCGCGGAATATCGATGCTGCGAAAGCGCCTGTTCGACGAACTCAGGGCCGTCGCCGCAGGCAAGGACCCCAAAGGCCTTATCCGCGATCCCGCGCGCAACAAACGCGTCGAGCTCCCCAACATCGGGCGGAAGCTCTACACCGAGGGCATGACGCTCAAGGAGTACCGCGAGCACCCTTTCTGGAAAAACCTGCTCGAGGATTTCAGGTGGCACTACGGCCAGCCGGCGGAAGTGAAGCGCGAATTCCGGGCGGCGATGGGGCTGGAAGCCGAGGACAACTGACGATCGCAGCGACGCTGGGAGTCGGCGGAGCGCTCCCGCATGGCGCTTTCCCGGAGCGGGCGCGCACGAGTGATTTTGCCCCGAAGCAAAAAAACTCGCGAGTATTTTTGCTTCCAGGTCAAAACGCCCGGACTGCGAGCGCCGACTTCGGCGGACAGGAAAATCCGAGAGCTCAGGCCGAGGGCATATCCGGCCAGCCGGACTTCCAGCCGTCCGGCCCGCCGATCAGCGTCCAGAAGGGCTTGCCCTCTCCCCGCCAGTACTCGGCGGCCTCGGCCATCACTTGCATCGCCTCCTTGAACTCGTGCCCGTGCCCGCCGCAGAAATGCTTGCTCTTTTCGAGAATCACGACCCAGCCTTTCGCCTGCAGCCAGGACAGGTCTTTCAGGCAGTCGGCGAGGGCGTCCCAGTTCCCGCCGAACCACTCGGGAAATCTCATCGCCTCGGACAGCTGCACCAGAAAATCCTCCTTGTCGTGAGCGTGGCCGATGTCGGCGTAGACAACCATGAGTCCCGCGGAGGCGGCTGCTCCCGCAAGGGCGCGCGAGTCGCCGGCAAGGTGAAACACCCCCGCCCGGCCAACGTCATTGAGCCAGTCGGCGTTCATCGCGCTACTCCTTGATCCTGCTCAAGCTGCGGTAATGATCGTCGGTGTAGTAGAACTCGCGCGAGGCGCGCGGCTCGCCCCCGGCGACTATGCGCCGGGCGCCGCGATCTCTTGCGCCCGGTGTCTTCACCGTATACTCGCGATAGTAGCCCCGCTCTTTCGGCGGCAACAGCCGCTCGCGATTGCCGAATTCGGTGCCGTCTTGCCCGTACGGAAACGGTCCGCCTAGCCGGATGAGCGCGAGCGTCTCGCGCGCTTCGGGCGGCAATTCGGCGACTGCGATCTCGGCAGCCGATGCCGGAACCAACGGGAGCAAAAACGTCAGTACGAGAACGGGGAGAAAGGGCGCGAGACGGTACAAGGCTGATCCGTTTGGATCCGTATCTATCCGCAGCTAGGCTTTTTCGGACTGTCTCAACCGAATGTGCAGCTCGCGCAGCTGCTTCTCATCGGCGGGCGAGGGCGCCTGCGTGAGCAGGTCCTGCGCGCGCTGGGTCTTGGGGAAGGCGATGACGTCGCGGATCGACTCGGCGCCCGCCATCATCGCGACGATGCGATCGAGGCCGAAGGCGATGCCGCCGTGCGGCGGCGCGCCGTACTGCAGCGCATCGAGCAGAAATCCGAATTTCTTCCGCGCTTCTTCCGGGCCGATGGAAAGCGCGCGGAACGCCTTCGACTGCACTTCCTCGCGGTGGATCCGGACCGAGCCGCCGCCGATCTCCGAGCCGTTCAGCACCATGTCGTAGGCCTTCGCGATCGCCCTGCCGGGATCGGTGGCGACAAGGTCTTCGTGGCCGTCCTTGGGGCTCGTGAACGGGTGGTGCATCGCGTTCCAATGCTTCTCCTCCTCGTCGTACTCGAACATGGGAAAGTCGACCACCCAGAGCGGCTCCCAGCCGTTTCGAGCGTAGCCTTTCTCGTGGCCGATCTTCACGCGCAGCGCGCCGAGCGCGTCGTTGACGACTTTGTTCTTGCCTGCGCCGAAGAACATCAGGTCGCCGTCTTTCGCGCTCGAGCGATCGACGATCGCTTTCAGCGCCGCGTCCGAAAGATTCTTCACGATCGGCGACTGCATGCCGTCGCGCCCTTTCGAAATGTCGTTGAACTTGATCCAGGCGAGGCCTTTCGCCCCGTACACGCCGACGAACTCGGTGTAGGCGTCGATCTCGCCGCGCGTGAGCTCGCCTCCCCTCGGAATCAACAACCCGGCCACGCGATGGCCCGGTGTATCCGCCGGCCCGGAGAACACCTTGAAGTCCACGGACTTCATCACCTCGGTGAGCTCGGTGAATTTCAGCGGCACGCGCAGGTCCGGCTTGTCCGAGCCGTATCCGCGCATGGCGTCCGCGTAGCTCATCACCGGAAAGGGATCGGGCAGCGCGACGCCGAGCGCCTCCTTGAACACCCCGCGGATCATGCCCTCGAAGATCGCGCGTATCTCCGTCTCCTCGAGGAACGAGGTCTCGCAGTCGATCTGGGTGAACTCGGGCTGGCGGTCGGCGCGCAGGTCCTCGTCGCGGAAGCACCGGGTGATCTGGTAGTAGCGGTCGAATCCCGCGATCATGAGCAGCTGCTTGAAGAGCTGCGGCGACTGGGGCAGCGCGAAGAACTCCCCGGGGTGCACGCGCGAGGGCACCAGGTAATCGCGCGCGCCCTCGGGCGTCGAGCGCGTGAGCATCGGGGTCTCGATGTCGATGAAGCCGTGCGCGTCGAGATACTTCCGCACCGCCATCGCGACGCGGTAGCGCAGCTTGAGGTTCTTCTGCATCGGCTCGCGGCGCAGGTCGAGCACCCGGTGGGTGAGCCGCACCGTCTCCGAAAGATTCTCCTCGTCGAGCTGGAAAGGCGGCGTGAGCGAAGGGTTGAGGATCTCGATACCGTGCGCGAGCACTTCGACCTCGCCCGAGGCGATGTTCGGATTGACTGTGCCTTCGGGACGCCGGCGCACGACGCCGGTCACCTTCAGCACGTATTCGTTGCGGATTTTCTCCGCCGTCGCGAAGGTGGCCTTGCGGTCCGGGTCGGACACGACCTGCGCGAGGCCTTCGCGATCGCGCAGGTCGATGAAGATCACCCCGCCGTGGTCGCGCCGCCGGTGCGCCCAGCCGCACAGCGTCACCGACTGCCCGAGCAGCGCGGCGCCGAGCTTGCCGCAATAGTGGGTGCGCATGGGACTCGGGGGCAAACGCGACGACGCGCTATTGTTTCTTGGCGCCGGGCAGCTCCGGCGTCACCACGCCCATCGAGATGACGTACTTGAGCGCCTCGTCAACGCTCATCTCGAGCTCGACGACGTCGGATTTGGCCATCATCAGGAAGAACCCCGAGGTCGGGTTCGGCGTGGTCGGAACGTAGACGCTCAAATACTCGCCGCGCAGGTGATTGGCGACGTCGCCGCCCGGCCGCCCGGTGAGAAACGCGATCGTCCAGCTGCCCTCGCGGGGATACTGCACGAGCAGCGCCTTGCTGAACGCCTGGCCGCCGGGCGCAAACAGCGTATCGCTCACCTGCTTCACGCTGTTGTAGATGGTCTTCACCACCGGGATGCGTCCGAGCAGGTACTCCCAGAACCAGAGCAGCCGCTGGCCGAGGATGTTGGAGGCGAGCACGCCGGTCGCGAACACGACGACCAAGGTGAGCAGCGCGCCCAGGCCCGGGATCTGATAGCCGAGCAGGACCTGCGGCTGGTATTGCGGCGGCAGGAGCAGCAGCGACTGGTCCATCGTGCTCACGATCAGGTCGAGCACCCAGATCGTGATCGCGAGGGGGATCCAGATGAGAAGCCCGGTGATGAGGTATTTCTTCATCGGGGCCCGCTCCGGAGAGCGGCCTCAGACACGATCGGGCTCTAGGAGCAGGACGAGCCTGCCCCGCTGCTTGGGGCTTCGGATTTCGATTCGGTCTTGCTGTCGCTCTTGCTGTCGGTCTTGCTCTCGGCCTTCCCGGCGGATTTTCCGTCGGGCTTGGATTCGGACTTTCCTTCGGACTTCGTCTCACCTTTGCTTTCGGTCTTCGCCGCCGGTTTCGGATTCCTGAAGTCGGTCGCGTACCAGCCGCTGCCTTTCAGATGGAACCCCGCCGCCGTCAGCATTTTGGAAAACGTCTTCTTTCCGCATTCGGGACAGACCGTCTTCACCGGGTCGGTGACTTTCTGCAGGTATTCCTTCTGGAACCCGCAGGATGAGCAGCGATATTCGTAGATCGGCATGAAGCCTCCGCAAGCCGCGGATTATACCTCTAAGTGATCTATTCTCCCTGCGGAGATGGGGGACGGCGCGACGATTTCAAGTTCCAGGACGAGCCGCTGCGCGGTCGCGGATAATCCCGATTCAAGCGATCCCCAGATTCCCTTTGACGCTGACCAGGCGCGGCAGGTTGAGCCTGCGCGCCTTGACGAATTTCCTTGCGCGCAAGTAATCGGCCAGCACGTCCCACATGGGTTCCCCGCGGAGTCTTTCCGGGATCGATCGGCCGGCCGCCCAGGCGCATGTCGCCGATGCGCGCGCCCATCTTCGCTCCCGGGGCGCAGCTGTAGGTCATTCCGCCCACCCGCACCATGTCCCCGCCCTGCTGATAATAGGGATCGGGATGGAACAGGTTGTCGCAGACGTCCTCGAGAACGGCTTTGAGCCTCGCGCCGCTCATCTCGGTGAGCGTAACGTCCGGATAGGTGATCGCGGTCTGGTTCATCACTTGTTCGAGCGTGATCGCCTCGCCCGGGAGAAGCGTCGTGCCCCAGCGAAAGCCGGGCGAGAACGCGATCTCGGCGCCTTTCACTTCCATCAGCGCATCGAGTATCAGCTGGTCGAAGGAGCCGTTGAAGTTGCCGCGGCGGTAGAGCAGCGCTTCGGTCACCGCGAGTTTTTCCGAAAGCTTGCCCGCGTAGGGAGCGCGCTGTGCCTCGATCAGCCGCGCCATCTCAGGCTCGGCGGGAAGCAGGTTCGCGAACACCGGGAGCAAGCGGTAGCGATGCCCCGAGATCCGCCCGCCCCGGATATCGAGATCGAGCACCGCGAGAAATTTTCCGTTCGATCCCGCGTTGGTGACCAGCGTCCTGCCTTTCGCATTGGACACCACCACCGGCTCCGGCACGCCGTCGTGGGTATGGCCGCCGAGAATGACGTCGATCCCGGCGACGCGCGAAGCGAGCTTGAGGTCGACGTCCATGCCGTTGTGCGAGAGCAGCACCACGACCTGCGCTCCCCTGCCGCGGATTTCGTCTGCGAGCCTCTGCAGGCGCTCCTCCTCGATGCCGAATTTCCACTCGGCGACGAACCGGCGCGGATGGGCGATCGGCGTGTAGGGAAACGCCTGGCCGATGATGCCGACCGGCACGCCCGCGAGCTCGCGAATGGAGTAGGGCTTGAACACCGGGTCGCCGAAGTCGCTGGTCTGGACGTTCTGCGCGAGGAATTCGATCTTGCCGGCGAAATCGCGCTCGACGACCTCCTTCACGCGGGCCGCGCCGTAGGTGAACTCCCAGTGCCCGGTCATGATGTCCACGCCCAGCAGCTTCTGCGCCTCGACCATGTCCTGTCCTCGCGTCCACAGCGAAATCGCCGATCCCTGCCAGGTGTCGCCGCCGTCGAGGAGGAGGCTCGCGCGCCGCCCGGCGCGCAGCTTCTTCACGAGCGTTGCAAGGTGCGCGAAGCCGCCCAGCTTTCCGTAGGTCCTTGCCGCCCGCTCGAAGTCGAGATGGGTGAAGGCGTGCGCTTCGCGGCTTCCCGGCCGGAGGCGGAAATGCCTCAGCAATGCCTCGCCGACCAGATGCGGCGGGCGGTTCGCGCTCGCGGCCACGCCGAGATTGACGTTCGGCTCGCGGAAATGGACCGGAAGAAGCTGCGCATGACAATCGGTGAAATGCAGCAGCGACACGTTGCCGAAGCGCGGCAGGTCGTAGAACGACGAAGCTTGCGACGCGGTGCGCGCATCCAGCGCGAACCCGGCCGCGGCGGCGGCTCCGAGGGTCTGCAGGAATTCGCGGCGGGAGAGAGACATTAGATAACGTCGTCCCCGCGGAAGCGGGGACCCAGTGGCGTTGCAAGCCGCTGGATCCCCGCTTGCGCGGGGATGACGAAGCTTCGCTCCGTCACTTGTTTACGGGCGAATCCGGATCGAGCAGCAGCGCCACGAGGTGCGTGATCTGCTCCTCGGTGAGGATCCGGTTGTGCCCGAAGCGCGGCATATTGGAGCAGGCGGAGAAGGCTTCAGGGTTGTAGATCTTGCCGTACGCGTATCGCCGGATCGCGTCGCTTGTCCCGCGCTGCTCGCCGAATCGGTAGAGGCTCGGTCCGATGGTGCCGAACGACAGCTCCTGGGGCGAGAGCCGGTGGCAGGCGTAGCAGTTGCCTCCCGAGGGCCGGCTGGGATCGTCGTTGAACTGCTTGCCCACACCGCTTTGCGCGATGCGCTCGCCCTCGCGCCAATCCCCCATCAGCTTGCCCGAAGCGGGATAGCGGATCGTGGCGAGTTGCGCCTTCTCGAGCTTCTCCGCGAGGTCCCTGGGCAGCCCGTTCGGATGCTTGCTGCACAGCGCCTGCACCTCGTCCCGGTCGAGGCGGTCCAGGCCCGCCTGCCCCTGCGCCCTGAACGAGGTCTTCATCATGGCGAGCGCCGCGCGCTCGGCCTCCGCGTCCGACGCGTGCGTGGCGCAGCCGAAAAGCATCGCCGCGCAAAGCGCAGCGGCTGCGACGACATCGAGTCTCATGGCTGTTTCCCTTCAGCGCTTGATCGCCGGTGCCTCGAATGTCCCGCCCTCGGCCTGTTTCGCGAGAAAGCTGATGAGCGCGATCGCGGCGTCGGAGGTGAATTCGAGCTCCGGAAAGCGCTGCTGGCGGAAGCAGTCGTACAGGCGCCACTGCATCGAGCGCACCTCGCCCTGCGAAACGCGGTACGCCGGCCAGGTGCCGAAAGCGCGCTGCGCGTCCCCGGCGTTGGTCAGATTCGGCAGGTCCTGCAGCCGGATGCGCTTGTTGTCCTCGCCGTGGCAGGTCGCGCAGGCGAAGTCGTGCGGCCCGGCGCGGTAAAAGAAAATTTTCTCGCCCGCCTGGTACGCGAGCCGCTCCTTGGGATGCGACTGCGGCGGCGCGATCCTCATGCCGCGCGATTCGGAGGCGATCCAGGCGACAAGGTCCGCCATCACCGAAGGCTGGCCGGGGCCGGAATAGGGACGGCGCTTCGCTTCTTCGGAAGTGAGCCCCTGCAGCGCGACCATGCAGCTCACCAGCCGCGATTCGAGGTCCTGGACCTTGTCGGTATCGGCGAAGTAGCGCGGCAGCTGCACGTACGCGCCCTTCACCACGCCCGCGCCCCGCCCCAGGTCGCACTGCTCGAGCGAGGCGTTCTTCGGGCCGCGCTTCGTCTTCCAGTGCTCGGCGCCGCGCGCTTCGAACAGCTCCGACGGATTGCCGTCCTGAAGGAGTTCGCGGTAGCGCTCGATTTCCTTCTGGGTGTCCTGCTGGGCCCGCGCGAAGCACGGCAGCGCGATCGCCAGCGCCACAAACCCGATCCAAATCGCCTTAGCCACCGGAAATCGTCGCTTCGTCGGTGCGTTTGTCGCCCTGGTTGTCGACCCAGCTGATCGTCACCTTCTCGCCGGGCTTGCCGCCCTTGAAGCGGAAATGCACGAACGGATTTTTCGATATCGCGGGCCCCCACTGCGCCGAGAGCACCGTCTTTCCGGCGTGAGTGACGGTCACGTTCTGGATGAAGTGCGCGGGGACGATATCGCCCCTTGCGTCCTTGCGCTGGCCCGTCTCCATCTCGTGGCTCATCAGCACCCGCACTTCGACCTTGTCGCCCACGATGTTGGCGCGGATGCGCATCGCGTCTGCCATTTTTTACCCTCCACATCCGCCGATGGTGACTTTGATTTCTTTCACCGCGTGATAATACTTCCCGTCGGCCTTCACCAGCGCATAGACGTTGGAGGTCTCGCCCATCTTGACCCGCGTGGTGACGAAGGGATCGGTGCCCGCCGGAATCTCGAAGTTGGCCGACAGGGTATTCGGGTTTTTTTCGATCATGATGGCGATCGCCTGCGTTTTGGCGAGCCTGCTCTCGATCGAAATTGGAACCACCGCCCCGTTCTCGGCGATGTCGGGCGCGGTGATCTGAATGTCTCTGCTCTCAGTCGAGCCGCCGCCACCGAGCGCCTTCACCGTGTCGGCGAAGCTCTTGGTGCTGAACGCCGCCTTGTTCCATTCCTGCGCCAGCGCTTCTCCGGGCTTCATGAGGCCCGCCGCGGCCGCGAGCGCGAGCACGCCAGCCCCGCTGCCTGCCTTTAATACTTCGCGCCGCTTGATGTCCACACACCCTCCCGAAACACTCACTGAGCAGACGGTGATTTTACCGTGGCTGGAGAGGGAATGCGATGAAGCCGCGGCCGATCTTGCGCGCCGGAGCTCCGCAGCGCGACAATAGACATAATTTTCGAAGGGTTTTGCACGTGGCGAACTTCACTCCGGCGAGCGCCCTGATCGGCGGCGCACTGATAGGAATTTCCGCGACGCTGCTTTTGTGGCTGAACGGCCGCATCGCCGGCGTGAGCGGCATCATGCACGGGGCGTTGCAGCAGCGCGCCGGCGATACTTGGCGCTGGCTGTTCCTCGCGGGACTCGTCGCCGGAGCCGGCGCATGGTTGTGGCTCGCGCCGCCCGCGTTCGCGCCGCGCGCCGGCTATCCGCTGCCGCTCGTCCTGCTCGCCGGCGTTCTGGTCGGATTCGGCACGGCGCAAGGCGGCGGCTGCACCAGCGGGCACGGCGTGTGCGGGATCAGCCGGCTTTCGGCGCGCTCGATCGTTGCGACGCTCACGTTCCTCGTCACCGGAATGGCGAGCGTGTTCGTCGTGCGGCATCTGCTCGGAGTCGCGTCGTGACGCGCGCGGCGGCGAGAAACGCGAGCGCGCTCGCGGCGGGCCTGGTGTTCGGGCTGGGCCTCGCGTGCTCGACTTTCTCGACGTCGCCGGCAACTGGGACCCCAGCCTCGCGCTCGTTCTCGGCGGCGCAGTGGGCGTGGCGATGCTTGCGCTCCGCTTCGTGCTGAAGCGCAAGCAGCCGCTCTTCGAAAGCGAATTCCACCTGCCCAGGATGACCAGGGTGGACCGGCGGCTCCTCGTCGGCTCCGCCATTTTCGGGATCGGCTGGGGAATCGGCGGCTATTGCCCGGGCCCCGGCATCGCCGCATTGTCCGCGGCGAGCGTCGAGGCGCTGGTGTTCGTCGCAGGAATGGCGCTCGGATCCTTCCTGTACCAGCGCTTCGCCGCGCCGCGCGGCTAGAACGGGATATCGTCGTCCATGTCGTCGAACTTGCCCGACGGCTTCTTGGCGGGCATCGCTTCGCCCGCAGGGACCGGCTCCTTCGCCTCGCTCGAGCGCTCGCGCGCGCCCGCGTCGCCCGACCCCTGCCGGCTGCCGAGCATCTGCATGCGGTCGGCGACGATCTCGGTGGTGGTGCGCTCCTGCCCTTCCTTGTCCTTCCACTTGCGCGTGCGCAAAGACCCTTCGACATAGACCTGCGAGCCCTTCTTCAGGTACTCGCCCGCGATCTCCGCGAGGCGGTTGAAGAACACCACCCGGTGCCATTCGGTGCGCTCCTGCTTCTCGCCGCTCGCCTTGTCCTTCCAGGTGTCGGTGGTCGCGACCGAGATGTTGGTGATCGCGCCCCCTTCCGGGTTGTAGCGCGTCTCGGGGTCTCGCCCCAGATTGCCTACGATAATGACCTTGTTGACCGATGCCATTTAGCTCTCTCCCTCGATAATTTCCCTCGCCGCCCGTTCGTCGAACGATTCAGGATACACCCTTAACCGGGCGATGCCCCGCTCCGGCACGATCACGGCCTCGCGCACGCCGCGCAAGCGGACCAGCCGCTCGCGCAGACCCGCCGAATCCAGCCGCGGCGGCACCCGGTACGCGCGCTCCACGGTTTCCCCCGGCACGCGCATTCCCGAGGCCGCTCCCAGCCATAACGCAATCACCGCGAATCCGAATACAAACACCGAAGTCTCCCCCAGATGCTGGGCGAGCCACCCGCCGGCCGCGCCGCCGGCGAACAGCCCCAGCGCCTGGGTGGTGTTGTAGACGCCGAGCGCCGTGCCCCGCGAGGCGGCCGGCGCCACGCGCGACACGAGCGACGGCAGGCTCGCCTCGAGTATGTTGAAGGCGACGAAAAAGGCGAGCAGCAAGGCGATCGCCATGCCGAAATTCGTCAAGCACACGGCGAAACCGAGCTCGGCGGCGAGCAGCAGGGCGATCGCGCTCAAGAACAGGAATTTCATCCGGCCCCGGCGCTCCGCCTGAACGAGCGGCGGGGCCATCAGGACGAACGAACCGAGAACGACCGGCAGGTAGATCTTCCAGTGCTCGTCCACCGGAAGCCCGCCGTATCGAACGAACGCGGCGGGGATCACGACAAAAACCGCCATCTGCACGGCGTGAAGCGAGAAGATGCCGAGGTTGAGCCGCAGCTGCTCGGCGTTGCGCAGCACCTCCCGCAGGGCGCCGGTCCGGGCCGGGCGCGCCGGACCCGCCACGCCGGCGGGCTCGGGCGGCACGACGGCGAGCGTCACCCAGATCGCCGCGAGCGACAGCGCGCCGGTGAGATTGAAGATTCCGTCCATCCCGATGCTGCGATAGAGCGCCGGCGCGGCGACGAGGGACACGGCGAAGGTCAATCCGATCGAGCCGCCGATCATCGCCATCGCCTTGGTGCGGTGGTCCTCGCGCGTGAGGTCGGCGGCGAACGCCGTCACCGGCGCGGCGATCGCGCCCGCTCCCTGGATCGCGCGCCC
>WNFD01014871.1_pt1 | contig 11896 bp, 12 predicted proteins | sample 5400491 | NCBI WGS metagenome assembly WNFD01 (sample SAMN13153343, study PRJNA577476) | soil metagenome | isolation source: 120 cm saprolite under Douglas fir tree site 2 hole 2 replicate 2 | place: USA:California | collected 2015-04-18 | reverse complement strand
TCCCGGCTACGACAAAGTCATCGCCAAGCTCAAGGAAACGACAATGGACTCGATGGTGGCGACGGGCGCCGCCTGGATCGGCTCGCCGCGCGAGATCGTGGAGACGATTGGCGGCTTGGCGCAGGATTACGGAAAATTCGAGCATGCCTCGCTGCGGCTATTCGGCACCGAAGTGCTCGGGCATTTCGCTGACGGCCGGGGCTAGCGGCGCCGCCAGGACGCCGCACGATGCCTTGACCGGGCCATCTCATCCGCCGGTGCCAACAGGCGGCCGCCGGGCGCAAGGCGAGCCTCTAGTCCAACATGAAGCTGGTGCGTTAGGCTCGCGTCTCGCAGGCGGGAGAACCGAGCCATGAAGATCACCGAGATGAATTGGATGCAGGTCGAGGCCTATCTCAAGGCCGACGACCGTGCGGTCGTGCCGATCGGCAGCACCGAGCAGCACGCCCAGCTTAGCCTCGGCGTCGATCTCATCCTCTCAGAGCGTGTCGCGGTCGAGGCAGCCGAGCCGCTCGGCGTCCCCGTCTTCCCGACGATCAACTACGGCACCACACCCTATTTCACCGCCTATCCCGGCACGATCAGTCTGCGCGTCTCGACTTTGACCGCCATTGTGCGCGATGTGCTGGACAGCTTGAAGCGGCACGGCTTCCGCCGCATCCTCTTCGTCAACGGTCATGGCGGCAACGCGCCGGCCGGGGCCCTCGCGCTCGAATGGATGAGCGACAATCCCGGCACCGCCGTCCGCTTCTTCAACTGGTACAATGCCCCGAAGACCTGGGCCAAGGTGCAGGAGATCGACCCGGTCGCCAGCCACGCCTCATGGATGGAGAACTTCCCGTGGACGCGCATCGCCAACTTCGCCACGCCGGAGGGCGGCAAGGCGATGGTCAATGGAGAAAGACTCCGGCTGATGGATCCGCAGAAGGTGCGCGAGTATCTCGGCGACGGTAATTTCGGCGGCCTCTACCGGCGCTCTGACGAGGAGATGCTGGCGCTCTGGAAAGTCGCCGTCGAAGAAACCCGTGGCGTCATCGAGGGGCCGTGGTCTTGAGCGGGCCGATCCTGATCTGGGGCGCCGGGGCGATCGGCGGCACGATTGGCGCCTACCTCGCGCGCGCCGGCCATCCCATCGTCTTCGTCGACATTGTTCCCGAGCATGTCGCCGCGATCAGCGGTCCCGGCTTGAAAATCGAGGGCCCTGTCGAGGAATTCTCCGTCACCGCGCCTGCCTTTACCCCCGATCGGCTGGCCGGCCAATGGAAAGACGGGAGGTTCGATCGTGTGCTGCTTTGCGTCAAGGCGCAGCACACCGAGGGCGCGGCGCAGGCACTGCGGCCATTTCTCGCCGATGACGGCTACGTCGTCTCGGCCCAGAACGGCCTGAACGAGCTGACGATCGCCAGGGTCGTCGGCGCGGCGCGGACGATCGGCGCCTTCGTCAATTTCGGCGCCGACTATCTCGAGCCCGGCCGCATCCTCTATGGCGGGCACGGCGCCGTCGTGCTCGGCGAGATCGATGGCCGGATGACGCCGCGCCTCACGGCGCTCCACCAAACCGTCCGCGACTTCGAGCCCGAGGCGATCGTCACCGACAATATTTGGGGCTATCTCTGGGGCAAGCTCGGTTATGGCGCGTTGCTCTTTGCCACGGCGCTGACCAACGAATCGATCGCCGACGCGCTCGCCGCATCCCGCCATCTCGGCCTCTACCGCACCCTCGCGGGCGAAGTGATGGCGGTCGCGCGCGCCGAGGGCGTCACGCCCGAGGGGTTCAACGGCTTCGATCCGGGCGCCTTCATGCCAGGCGCCGAGCCCGCTCGCCTGCAGCGCTCGATCGACGCCATGGTCGCGCATAACCGCGCCTCGGCAAAATCGCATAGCGGCATCTGGCGCGATCTCGCCGTGCGCAAGCGCAAGACCGAGGTCGACGCGCAGATCGCCATCATCGCCGAGATCGCCGATAAGCACGGCTTGCGCGTGCCGATCATCCGGCGTCTCGTCGCGTTGATCCACGAGATCGAGGACGGCAAGCGTGCGCTCGACCTCGCCAATCTCGATCTTCTTGGCCAGGGGTCGCCTAAGGAGGAACAATGAATATCCGTTTTCCCGGCAAATCCGTGATCGTCACTGGTGCCGGGCACGGATTCGGCCGCGCCATCGCCCACGCTTTCTGCGCGCGCGGCGCCGTGACCTGGGCCTGCGACGTCAATGAAGAGGGATTGGCGGTCACCGCGGCGGAGGCGAAGCCGGCCGGCGGCGGCCATCTGTCGATTGCCCGGATCGACGTCACCGATCGCGAGGCAGTCGGCGCTTTCGTCAAGGGCATTGGCCGCGTCGACATCCTTGTCAACAATGCCGGCGGCGTTTGCGGTCAGGTCGGCCAACCTCTGGAAAGCGTGACGCCGCGCCAGTGGCAGGAGATCTTCGATGTCAACGTCACCGGCGCCTTCAACTGCGCTCAGGCATCGGTGCCGGATATGAAGGCTTCACGCTACGGCCGCATAGTCAACATTTCGAGCGGCGCCGGGCTCGGCGTCAGCCTGACCGGCATCCAGGCCTATGCCGCGGCGAAGGCGGCGCAGATCGGCCTGACACGGCAGCTGGCGCACGAGCTCGGACCGTTCGGCATCACGGTGAACAACGTCGCGCCGGGCTTCGTGCGCTCCAACCCGACGACGGAGCGGCAATGGGAGTCCTACGGCGAGGCGGGCCAGAAGCGGCTGGTCGAGAGCATACCGCTGCGCCGTCTCGGCACGCCTGACGACATCGTCAATGCCGTCCTGTTCTTCGCGTCCGACTACGCGGGCTGGATCACCGGCCAGGTGCTCTCGGTGAGTGGCGGGAAATAGTCCGCCGGGCTCAGGCGTCGGCCGTATCCACAATGAGCTGCCGCAAGGCGGCGACCAGCCGTCCCTGCGGCTGGGCGAGCGCCTCGATCACCGAGAAGTGGTTGCAGCCCGGCATGGCGACGAAATCGGCGGCGAGTCCATGCGCGGTCCAGGCGCCGAAATATTCCGCGGATTGCCGCTGCAGCTCGGGCAGCTCGGCGCCGCCCACGGTCACCACCAGCCTGCCGGTACGCTCGGGGAGATGGTAGAGTGGGCTGTTGCACCGCGCCGCTTCACTATCGAGACCGAGCTTGTCGTTGAGATAGCAGCGACGGATCGGCTCCAGATCGTAGATGCCGCTCACCGCCAGCGCGCCGCGGATGCGCGGATCGCTCATCGCCATCGCCGCGAGATGCGCTCCGGCCGACCAGCCGGAGACGTAGAGGCGCGCCGGATCGGCGCCGTATTCCGCGAGATTGGCGGCGAGCCAGTCGATCGCCCTGCCGATCTCGCCGACGATCTGGCCAATGCCCGCGTCTGGCGCCAGCGTGTAGCCGAGCATCGCGACATTGATGCCGTGCGCCAGCGGCCCTTCGGCGATGAAGGCAGCATTCTCCTTGGCATTCATCTGCCAATAGCCGCCATGGATGAAGGCCAGCGTGACCTTCCCAGGCGGGTCGGCAAGCAGGAGATCGAGCTTGGTGCGCGGCGCGGCGCCGTAGGAGATATCCAACGTCGCCGAATGGCGCGCGCGCCGTGCCGCGCTGCGCCGGGCCCAGTCCTCCCGGTAGCGCTGCGCATCGCTCACCGCGGCGCCGTTGTTATAGGCGGCATCGAGCGCCGCCCGGTCCATTCCGCGATAGAGCATTCCGCAGCCTCCTCGAGCCCTCTCCCCCGGGAGAGGATATCTTCTAAAGCCCTCTCCCTCCGGGAGAGGGTGGGGTGAGGGTTGTAGCCGATGTTCGCATCGGCCCCAATGGAGTCTGCGCCGAGCCGCCCTCACCCCAACCCTCTCCCGGGAGGAGAGGGAGTTATCAGCCCCAACGTTGACACCGGATCGCAGTTGGCAAAGACTGCCCGGGGCGCTGGATCGGCGCGCAAATGGCCATCAGAGCCTGCAACGTCTGGGAGGAAGCATGATCGCACTAGCGCGCCTATCACGCCGCCTTTTGCTTGTCGGCGTCGCCCTGCTTGCCGCCCTTCCGGCGCTCGCCCAGGAGAAGCCGATACGCATCGGTGTGCTCTATGATCTCTCCGGACCCTTCGCCGCTGCCGGGTCGGTCGCCTCGTCGATCGGCGCGCAGATCGCCATCGACCTCACCAACGAGCGCGGCGGGGTGCTCGGCAAACACAAGATCGAGGCCGTCAACGCCGACTCGCAAAGCAAGGCCGATGTCGCGATCAACGAGGCCGAGCGGCTGATCAGCCAAGAGCATGTCGACATCATCCTCGGCATCTATGCGAGCGCTGCCGCCGTCCCGCTCGCCAGCAAGGTCGAGGAGCAGAAGAAGATCCTGTGGATCACCACGGCGGTCGCCACCGCGGTGGTCAAGGCCAGGCCTCGGCCGGTTTCCTCGCCGAGCACGCCAAGGCCAAGCTTGGCATCGAACCCAAGGACTTGAAGGTCGCGATCATCTACGAGGACGGACCCTACGGCACCGGCGTCGCCGAGGCGAGCGAGCGCTTCGCCAAGGAAAAGGGCATCCAAATCGTCCTCAAGGAGGCTTATTCGGCGAGCGCGCCCGACCTCTCCTCGCTGGTCACCAAGCTGAAGCGCGCGCGGCCCGACGTCATCGAGCATGTCGGCTACAACCCCGACATCACTTTGTTCCTGCGTCAGTCGCGCGAGTCGGGCCTGCGCTTCAAGATGCTGATCGGCAACGGTGCCGGCTACAGCCAGCTCGACAAGCTGACCGCGACGTTCGGCGCCGATATCGAGGATTTCTGCAACATCGACCCGGTGCCGGCACAGCTGCTCGACGCGGGCAAGCTGGCACCCGGTCTCGGCGATCTGATCAAGATCATGGTCGAGCGCTATCAGGCGAAGACGGGCGCCAAGGATGTGCCGCCGCACGTCTCGATGGGCTTCAACCAGACCTGGATCCTGCTGCAGAACGTATTGCCGGTCGCCATCCAGAAATACGGCGGCACCGACGCCGAGGCGATCCGCAAGGCGGCGCTCGACGTCGACATCCCGGTCGGCGGCACGATCCAGGGTTACGGCGTCAAGTTCTACCCGCCCGGCACGCCGCTGGCCGGCCAGAACGAGCGCTCGACCCCGGTGGTCATGCAGTTCGTCAACGGTGCGACCAAGGTGGTCTGGCCGACGGCAATCCAGAACTCCGCCCCGGTGCTGCCGCTGCCGAACGGCTCGCCCTATGCGATGAAGTAGGCGGCCTTGGATTGGCAGCTTGCGTCCTTCGAGACGGCGCTTTGCGCCTCCTCAGGATGAGGAAGATTTGCAATTGCCCCGAACAATTTACCTCATCCTGAGGAGCGACCGCAGGTCGCGTCTCGAAGGACGCTTGATCGTGATGAAATCCAGCCCGACGCGGAACCAGCGATAGATGCTCGAGGTCGCCGGCCTCTCGAAGAGCTTCGGCGGGTTTCTCGCAGTCAACCAAGTATCGTTCACGCTGCGCCAGGGCGAGATTCTCGGCCTCATCGGACCCAACGGCTCGGGCAAGAGTACGACCTTCAACCTGATCGCCGGCGCGCTACGGCCAAGCACCGGCTCGATCCGCTTCGAGGGCAGGGAGATCGGCGGGCTGCAGGCGCATCGGGTCTGCCGCATGGGCCTCGCACGGACGTTCCAGATCCCGCGCCCCTTTCGCAAGCTATCGCTCGTCGAGAATGTCGCTCTCGCTGCCTTCTACGGCCAAGGCGGCGCGATCGGCGAGGCCGAGGCACGGCAGCGCGCCGAGGCAGCGCTCGAGATGGTGGGACTGCCCGACGGTGCATCCGGCACCGACGGGCTCGGCGCCGCCGCGCTCAAGAAGCTCGAACTCGCCCGGGCGCTGGCGACCAAGCCGCGCCTGCTGCTCGCCGACGAGAGCCTCGGCGGCCTCGATCATGCCGAGATGGAGCGCGCCGCCGATATGCTGGAAACGATCCGTAGCCGGCTCGGCATCACGATCATCTGGGTCGAGCACATCATGGGCGTGCTGATGCGCGTCGTCGACCGCGTCATCGTGCTCGATCATGGAGAGAAAATCTTCGAGGGCCTGCCCGACGCGGCGTCGCGCGACCCGCGCGTCACCGAAGTCTATCTCGGCCACAAGCGCCGCTGATGCTGAGCCTGAGCGGCATCTGCGCCGGCTACGGCTCGTTTCAGGCGCTGTTCGACGTCACCCTCGAGGTCGCCGTCGGCGAAGCGGTCGGCGTCGTCGGACCGAACGGCGCCGGCAAGACGACGCTGATGCGCGTCATCTCGGGATTGCTGCGGGCCTCGCGTGGCGAGCTTGCCTTTGCCGGAAATTCGCTGACCCGTCTGCCGGCGCACCGCATCGTCCAGGCGGGGATCGCCCATGTGCCGGAAAATCGCCGGCTCTTCGCTCGGCTGACCGTCGAGGACAATCTGCGCATCGGCGCCTTCATCCCGAGCGCCCGCGCGCAATTCGCCGAGCGCCGCGACTGGATCTACACGCTGTTTCCCCGCCTCGCCGAGCGCCGCCGCCAGCTTGCCGGGACGTTGTCGGGCGGCGAGCAGCAAATGGTCGCGATTGGTCGCGCCCTGATGTCGAAGCCGAAGATCCTGCTCATGGACGAACCCTCGGCAGGCCTCGCCCCGCTCGTCGTCGAGCAGGTCTTCGACCTCGTCTCCCGCATCCGCGCGGAGGGCTTCACCGTGCTCATCGTCGAGCAGAACGTCAGCCAGGTCCTCGCTGTCGTCGACCGCGCCTACCTCCTCGAAGTCGGCCGCATCCGCCTCGCCGGTAGCGCGGCCGAACTCAGGGACAACGCGCTGATCCGTCAGTCGTATATGGGATTGTAGAATTGAGAGAATGCGAATGCGGAGCATAAGCGGGCATTGTCACCTTGCGTCCTTCGAGACGCGCCCGCTGGGCGCTCCTCAGGATGAGGAGAACCCGTAGTGGCAGTCACAGGTCTTCCTCATCCTGAGGAGGCCGCAAAGCGGCCGTCTCGAAGGACGCAGGGTCGCAATCCAATGCGCCCCTGAGAGAGGCTCTGACGATGGACATTTATCTCCTCGAGGCGATCATCAACGGCATATTGCTCGGCGGGGTGCTGGCGCTGCTCGCGCTCGGGCTCAACCTCGTCTTCGGCGTCATCGACGTGGTATGGATCTGCTATGCCGAGCTCGTGATGTGCGGCATGTATGCGATCTACTGGCTGCATGTCTTCTACGGCTGGCCGATCCTCCTCGCCTGCCTCGTCGCCATCGTCGGCGTCGCCGCCCTCGGCCTCCTCCTTCATCTCGTCATCATCTCGCCGATTCTCGGCTCGGCGCCGATCAACCAGCTGCTCGCGACCGGCGGCATGCTGTTCTTCCTGCAGAGCCTGGCGACGCTGCTCTTCGGCACCGATTTCCGCAATATCGGCCTGCGCCTGCCGATCATCGAGCTCGGCGACATCTTCATCAGCTTCTCGCGCCTGCTTGCCTTCGGCGCGGCGCTGCTCGGCGCCGTCCTGCTCTATCTCTTCCTCGCCAAGACCTATCTCGGCATCGCCATCCGCGCCATTGCCCAGGACCGCGAGATCATGGGCCTCATGGGCGTCGACCAGCGCCGCATCTATCTCATCACCTCGGCGATCGGCGGCGGCCTCGCAGGCCTCGCCGCTTGCCTCCTCGTCCTGCAATACGACGTCCATCCCTTCATCGGCCTCAGCTTCGGCCCGATCACGTTCATGATCTGTGTGCTCGGCGGGCTCGGCAACATGATCGGCGGCTTCGTCGCCGCCTTCATCATGAGCCAGATCATCGCCATCGGCGGCTTCTTCTTCTCGATCGAGATCTCCTACGTCCTCGCCTTCATCTTCTTCATCGTGTTGATGTTCATCCGGCCGCAGGGGATTCTGGCGCGATGAGCGGCATCGCCGCGCGCGCCGCGCCGCTGGTAGTCGCCGCCGCGGTGCTTGCTTGCGTGCCGCTGGTGACGCGCGACTATTTCCTCCACATCGCGATCCAGATCCTGCTCTGGGGCTTCATCTACACCTCGTGGTCGCTGATGGGGAAATTTGGCCTCGTCTCGCTTGGCCACGGCGCCTTTCTCGGCATCGGCGCCTATGTCCCCGCGCTGTTGTGGAACTACCAGGAGGTAACGCCCTGGCTCGGCATCCCGCTCAGCATCGTTCTCGCCGCGCTGCTGGCGGTGGTGATCGGCTATCCCTGCTTCCGCCTCCGCGTCATCGGCCACTATTTTGCCCTCGTCACGCTGGCGCTCAGCCAGGTCGTGCTGTTGATCATCGTCGCCGGGCGCGACATCACCGGCGGCTCGCTCGGCATGACGCCGAAGACGGTCGGGCACTCCTGGTACGCGCTGCAATTCCCCGACAAAACCTATTTCTACGCCATCGCGCTGGCCGTCTGGGTGATCGGCATCGTCGTCTGGCACTGGGTCGATCGCGGGATGGGGCGGGCGGCGCTCGAGGCGATCGCCGAGGACGAGGGCGCGGCGGCCGCGCTCGGCATCGACGTGATGCGCGAGAAGCTGCGCATCACGGTGACGAGCGCCGTGCTCACCGCCTTTGGCGGCGCGCTGCTCGCTCAATACCTGCTATATCTCAACCCGGACACGCTCTCCGGCATCGCCGTGTCGCTGCAGATCGTCTTCGCGGCGATCGCCGGCGGCATGTATTCGGCGCTCGGGCCGACGGTCGGCGGCTTGTTCACCATCGCGCTGCCCGAGATCCTGCGCATCTGGTTCGGGACCAATTTCGTCGGCGCCGCCAATACCATCTACGGCGCCCTCCTCGTCGTCTTCATCGTCTTCATGCCGCGCGGCATTGTCGGCCTGGTCGAGCGGCGGCTACCGCGGCAGCCGGTGGCCACCGCCAACCCGGCCGAATGAGCCGCCGGTCAATGCCCGGAGGCGAGCCGGCTCACGCCGGACGCGCGCGCTCCGCGTCGAACCGCCGCGCAACCTCGTTATCGGCGGCGAGCATGGCGTCGGCGTCGAGCGAGGCCATGTCGAGAATGCCCATATCGGCGAATGCGCCCTGCACCTTCGCGCCCCATAGCCCGATGTCCTTGACCGTCGGCACGATGCGGCTGAACAGGCGGCCGCGGAGATTCTGCAGGGCTGCGGAGTTGGCTGCATAATCCATGCACGCTTTCTTGGGCAGGCCGACGCCATCCCACAGCTCCGCCGAGAGGAAGCGATCCCGCATCAGATAGCACGCGTCAACGACGAATTCCTCGCGCTCGCCCCGCTCACCCTCGGTGAGCTGTGGATAGTAGTCACGCAGGGCCAGGCGACCGAAGGCGACGTGACGCGCCTCGTCCTGCATGACATAGGCGTTGACGGCCGCGGCGAGCGGATTCTGCGCCTGATCACGGATGCGCTGGAAGGCGCCGAGCGCCAGCCCCTCGATGAGGATCTGCATGCCGAGATAGGTGAAGTCCCAGCGCCGATCGCCGATCGTATCCTCGAGCAGCGCCTTGAGCGGCTGGGTGATCGGATAGGCAAGCTCGAACTTGTCGTGCAGCAGGCGAGAATAGGCCTCGACGTGGCGCGCCTCGTCAACGACCTGCGTCGCGGCGTAGAACTTGGCGTCGATCTGCGGCACTTGCTGGACAATCTTCGCGGTGCAGACCAGCGCGCCCTGCTCGCCGTGGAGGAATTGCGAGATCTGAAAGGCGTGAGCGTGACGGCGCAGATTGCTGCGCTCCTTGGCGGTCAATCGCCGCCAGATATCCGAGCCATGAATCGAGATTGCCTCGTCCGGCAGCCCCATCGGGTTCTCCGGATCGAGGTCCAGCGACCAATCGATGCGCGTCGCGGCATCCCATTGCTGTCGCTTGCCTTTATCATAGAGCGCCAGCAGCGCATCGCGGCCGTCATCGTACTCCCAACGCAGTACGGTCTCGGTTGCGCCATCGATCTTCCATTGCGTCTGCTCGACCGGCAGCGCATAGCGCAATTCCGTCGACATGAGGTCAACCTCGCAGCAACATGGGCCGCAGGCTTAACAGGCGCGACGGGCCCCGACAAGCAGGACGCCGAACATGGTGATTGCCCGAACGAAACCCCGGTCCAAGCTCATATCGAGATAGACACAAGCGCAACGCGCCAACACTGTGCTTGAAATTTGCCGCCGACGTTGCTCGTATCGCCCTGCCCTCCTCCCTCAACTCTCCGGCCAGCGATGAAAACCAAACTCCTGATCACCCGCAAACTCCCCCGCGCGGTCGAAATCCGTGCCGCGCAAACCTATGATGCGATCCTCAACGCAGAGGACCGCCAATACTCGCCGGCACAGACCGTCGACAAGGCGCAGGGCGCGCACGGCATCCTCTGCACCGTAACGGACGATTTTTCCGCGCCGGTGATTGCCAAGTTGCCGGACACCGTCCGTGTCCTGGCGACCTTCTCGGTCGGCTACGATCACATCGACGTCGATGCGGCGCGCGCCCGCGGCATCGTCGTGACCAACACGCCGGATGTTCTGACCAACGCGACCGCCGACATCACCATGCTGCTCATCCTGGGCGCGGCGCGGCGAGCCAGCGAAGGCGAGGCGCTGATGCGCCAGGACGCCTGGGTGGGCTGGGCGCCGACCCACCTGATGGGCACCGAGGTTTCCGGCAAGCGCCTCGGCATCGTCGGGATGGGACGCATCGGCCAGGCGGTGGCGCGGCGGGCGCGCGGCTTCGACATGGAGATTCACTATTCCGACGCCGTGCGCCGCGAGCTGCCTGCCGATCTCCCCGCGACCTTCTATCCGGACGCCGACGCGATGCTGCCCCATTGCGACTTCCTTGCCTTGCACGTGCCGCTGCTCGCCGAGACGCGCGGCTGGCTCAATGCCGGGCGGCTCGCCCGCCTGCCCAAAGGCGCCATCGTGGTCAATTCCTCGCGCGGTCCGGTGGTCGACGACGCTGCGCTGATTGCGGCGCTGAAATCCGGCCATATCGCCGCGGCCGGACTCGACGTCTTCACCGGTGAGCCACGCGCCAATCCCGGTTATCGCGCACTGCCCAATACCTTTCTTCTGCCGCATCTTGGCAGCGCGACGGTGGAGACGCGCACGGCGATGGGCAATCGCGCGCTCGACAATCTCGACGCCTTCTACGCGGGCAAGCAACCGCCCGACCTTGTGTTCTGATCGGATTGGTTCTAACCCATCCGACGGGCGGGGCAGAGCTCCGCCCCTACAAATAATCCGGCCGATCGCGGCGGTTTTCATCATGGAGGTGCGGAGTCGAGTCAGAGTTAATTTTCCTTTCCGAGAGAACTCGACGGGCGCGACAATCGGTCGCCGTCATATCCATATTAGACTTGACAAATGTCTGATATGGATTTATCGTTCACAATCGATTTAACCACTGAGGCACCGCGCTTGACCAAAGCAGCTAGCGCCATCGCGGGTCCCTGCCGCTCCGAGATTGTCCACTCTGGGAACGCTTCCGGCCGTCGGCACCACGGAGCCGCACCGGGCGCGGTCGATTCTATTCATGAGAGAGTTGTCTCCTGGTCACCACCACCGCTCTCCTGTATTTTTCCTGTTATTAACAGGAAAGGACACCGCTGCGGCACGCCGCCCGGACCCGTATCGCGCAGTAATGGTGAAGGCGCGGCGGTTCGGATCGGGCGCAGGCGGTGTCGTTCCCAGGGGCGCGGCTGCATCAGTTACGGCACCCGTGCCGAACGTCCTGCCGGACGGATTGACGAATACCAGGGACCGGTATGCAATGCGGCCAAGCGTTGCGCCGAACGCGGGATTCCGTCGGCACAGTGCGGTTGGGGAGACGCCTGATGACGGCGCGGAAACAAGCGGCGGCGAAGAGCCAGAGCGCCGCCGGCACATTCTACGCCGCGCCGGAAGAGCGGGTCCTCGCCCGCGACCAGCGCGGCGCCAGCGCCGCCTACTACGAGCTTCTG
>WNFD01007659.1_pt1 | contig 11896 bp, 12 predicted proteins | sample 5400491 | NCBI WGS metagenome assembly WNFD01 (sample SAMN13153343, study PRJNA577476) | soil metagenome | isolation source: 120 cm saprolite under Douglas fir tree site 2 hole 2 replicate 2 | place: USA:California | collected 2015-04-18 | reverse complement strand
TAGCGGGGCCGACTCGGGACTCTGTTGGCCGCCGGGCAATTCTCAAATGAAGTGTGTCAACGCTCCGAGGAAGCTGTTGCAGAGCGCGAAGGTAAGATCAAAACGACCTACCATCTCTTGATACAAAATATTCCGGGCTGGAGCCCGGAGCCGCGCACTAATGACTGGCCGAGCCGGGCGCTTTGGCGTTGAAATCAGCGGTGTGAGACACGATGATCACCCAGCGTCCGCCGCGCTTGGCCATTAGATAGTTGACGTAGCCTTCGCGATATGGCCAGTCGGCTCCGTCGCGCGTCTTGGCCCCGGTCATGGTCCAGTAGTTGTCCACCGAAACCAGTTCGGGTGTGAGATTGCGGATGGTCTTCACCGTGTCCGTGCGATGCGTGTTCTTGTAAAGTCCGGAGAAGAGCTTTGCGTGCTCGTCTTCGACATCCTTGCGGGTGTGCAGGGCTTCACCTCGCCAGTTGACCCATTGGACGTCTTCGGCCAGCGACAAACACATTGAGTGCGCATCGTGGCTGTTCCAGCCGTCGCTGAAGCCGGCGACGACCTGCTTTATCGCCGTTTCGTCTGCAGCCGCGCCGGAATCAGCGGGCCTCCCCGCTGCCCCACGCGCCAGACTTATCGCCAGCGGCGTAGCCAACAGCGCGATCAATATCATCAAACAATTTGTCACCCTCGAATTCATGTCGTCTCCCTCCTGACTTATCCGGGGAAGCAGCATTGGAACGATGCCATCACCGCTGGCGATGTCCACACTGAGTGAACTCCGCGAAGGCACATCAATCGCGGGTCGCCCATGCCATTGATGAGCACCATGCTGCGCTTCTCCCGTACCACGTTTGCGTAGGATAGCACGAGGCGCGTCTCCGCCGTATAGTAAGCGATGCAAATGTCAGTCATTGATCTGACCATCGACCTTGGATGCGTAAAGCGCGGGGCATCCTGCGTTGCCCTGGGGTGTGGTAGCATTCTCTCGGTTCAATAACGAAGGAAATGCAAACTGGAGGTTTCATGCGTGCAATCGTGATCAGCCTCGCTTTCACGCTCGTGGCCGCAGCGGCATTCGGCCAGCAACTGGCAGTGCAACCACCACCTCCGTCAGTCAAGACCTTTGCCTCTTCTTCAGACGTCACCGCTCTTCTGGCCAAGGCAAAGAGTGAGCGAAAAGAGGGCCAGGGGCTCGTTTCGGAACGTATTCTTGAACTCGCACCCTATAATGCGAATCTCGAGTACCGCGCATCGGTCGCTAACGCGGCCGTTCACGAAAGGGAGGCAGAGGTATTCTATGTGATCGATGGAACCGCGACGATGGTGACTGGCGGTAAGCTCGTGAACGAGACTCGAACAAATCCGGACAACCTCTCGGGCACAGGCATTGAAGGCGGGATGTCGCGGACGGTCGCCAAGGGAGATTTTATTATCGTTCCGGAAAACACACCGCACTGGTTCAGTGCGATCAGTGGAGCGATCGTCCTGATGACGCTGCATGTGCCGCGCCCAGTCGCCACCGCGCGCTGACTGAGCACTCCAGGAAATGCGTATGCCCGCCATGGCACGCTTGCCTGACGAGCTGAAGATAATGAACGCCCGCGCGATCCGGCTGAGATCATTCATAAAGTGGAGGTGACCATGTCGAATAGCGGCCGCCGCGAGTTCGTTAGGAAATCCATGGCCCTGGGTCTGGGAGCCCTGGGCGCCGAGACTGTGCTTCGTTCCGTTGAGCCGGGGACCGAGGCTGTGCCAATCCAACAAGCGCCCGCGGAATTTTTCCAAGGCTTCAAGCGCGAGCAAATCAAGACCTCGGGCGCAACCATTAACACAGTTTACGGCGGCAAAGGTTCGCCTCTTCTGCTTCTTCACGGCATCCCGGAAACGCACGTGCTCTGGCGCAAGGTCGCGCCCGTGCTGGCACAGGATTATTTTTTAGTAATCACGGATCTTCGCGGCTATGGCGATAGCAGCAAGCCCCCCGGAGGCGCGGATCACTCCGGTTATTCGAAACGGGCCATGGCACAGGATCAGGTGGAAGTGATGAAGCACTTCGGATTCCAAAAGTTTGCGGTTGTGGGGCACGACCGCGGCGGACGCGCCGCGCACCGGATGGCTCTCGACTATCCGGACCTCCTCACAAAGCTCGTCATTCTCGACATTGTGCCAACCTATACGCTCTATCAGAACATCACTAAGGAGTTTGCCACCGTTTTTTATCACTGGTTTCTGCTCGTTCAACCGCCTCCGTTCCCCGAAACGTTAGTCGCAAATAGCGCCGAGTATTTCCTGAAGTCCACGTTGCTCTGGCTTGGGGGACATGCGATCACCGATCCGATTCCTGACTGGCTTGGCGCTGAGGCATACCGCGATTATCTGCGTTGCTTCCGCGATCCCGATTCGATCCATGCGATTTGCGAAGATTACCGTGCCGCCGCATCCATCGATTTAGCACACGATGAAGCGGACCTGAATCGGAAAATCGAGTGCCCGCTTCTTGTCCTCTGGTCCGAAAAGGGGCCATTCCATCGCATGTACAACGTCTTGCAAACTTGGCAGGACCGCGCCAAAAACGCAAAGGGAAAGCCGCTCCCGACGGGCCATTTCCTCCCGGAGCAGGTTCCCCAGGAATTGACTCAGGAGCTGAAAACGTTTCTGAGTGCGTAACCAGAGTTCACGCTTCACTCGGAAGGTGAGGGCTACTTTCGGAAACCGGCGTTATTTATATGAGCGGCTGAAGTAATGTGAGGCGGAAGCGTTCTCAGTGGTGTTTAGACATCAGTAATTTCACGGAGAAGGCCGCTGCTGACGTCGTAGACGAAGCCGCGCACAGCGACGTTCTTGGGAATCCAGGGATGGGTGCGCAGCTTCTGCAATTGGTGCCGGACATTTTCGTCGATATTTTGGAAGGTGTAGAAGAAGGCGGGAGCAACCGCGGCGGTTCCGGTGCGATTCTGAATTCTAGTGCGCAAATCGTGTTCGTTGGTGTGCATCAACCCACAATCCGTATGATTGATCACCATGATTTCCTCGGTGCCCAGCAGATAATGCGATACGACCAGGGAGCGTAAGGTGTCCTCCGTAACGATGCCGCCGGCATTGCGAATGACGTGCGCGTCTCCCGTTTTCAAACCCAGGGTGCGAATCGAAAGCCGTGTATCCATGCAGGTCAGAACCGCGAGCTTGCGCTCGGGACGCGGCGTCAATCTGCGTAATTCATGCGTCCGCGAGTAAATTTCGTTTGCAGCGAGGACTTCGTCGATGACACTCATGGCCGGCACAGTTTAACCTACCCCCTTCCCAATCGCACTTGGGATGAGTGTGCCGGAGGTATGTGGCCCAAAACTGAAAAAAGTGGACTTACGGCAGTTGAGGTGGTTCGCCAAGCTGGGAAATACGGATCGGACGCGATTGTTTCATTCGGGGCGCCCCCAAAATGCTCGCAAAACGTTTGCGCGCCTGCCGGATTGCCGAACTTACATTAATTCTGCCCGCCCATTGAAACCCGCGAAAGCATCGGTGCTTGACCAACTGGTCTTGCAGACGATGCCGCATTCGCGATCCGTGAAAATCAAAGAGTTTCAATTCCGAGAGAAATGAAAAGAGCTGCAGGTCCTCGGCGCGTGACGTTCCGATCGCGGCGCCCCGGAAGATCAGGTCGTTGCGGTACATCATGCGGGTGGCTTCAAACAGGAAGGCGTTGTGGTTCGTATTGGGCGTGCCGGTGTAATCGAAATAAGGACCGTCTTGCACACGCTTACCCGGTATCAAGCGGCCTTCGATCACCAGCTCTGCGTCGGCTGGCGCTTCCAGGTCCACAGTGGCGCACCGGATGAGCTTCACCGGGTCACATTGCAGCCCGCCCGCCAGATCATATTCGTCCCGATCGGTGGGGTACGCGGCTGCCGCCGCTATCATCAGCGTTTCGCTCACGCCAATGGCAACCGCCATCTCTAATGGACGGTCTTGACGCTCTGCCGCGGCGAAGTGCCGAGCCAAATGGCTGCGGGGCGAGGCACTCACGGTTGCGTGTCTCGGCCCGAGAACCTGCATCCGGTAGATGCCGACATTCCGGGAACGCGTCTCGGGGTCCCGGCTGATATTCACATGCCAGGTCCCCAGATAGCGGTCGCCATCCTGTTGGCTCCACTGAGGAACTGGCAAGCTGAGGAAGTTGATCTCCTCTCCCTCGACAACATTCTCAAGTATGGGGGCTGAATCCACCAGGACCGGCTCGATGGGATTGGCAACTCTCTTTGCAGCTTCGCGCACAACCTTAGACCGGGGCATGGTGGGATCGAGGCCGAGCGCAAGACTTATGGCCGATATGCCGCTCAATCCGTTGGTGAAGACGCGCTGCCCGGGATAGCCTTTTACGTTTTCGAATAGCAGCGGCGCTCCTGCGTCCCGGGTCACTTGGCCGAGTTCGTATTTCCAGTCTATCGGCTGGCGGACTCGCTCCAATAGACCGTGCCGGGAAAGCAGGCGGATGAATTTCCGAAGCTCCATAGTATTCTTCGCCTTGTCCTGCACTGGCTTGCGCTTACGCTGTCTGTGGATCAACCTCGGCGAGTTGTCGGCGACCCTTCGGCGCGCGGGTGCTGCAGCGCAGTTCCGGCAGGCAGCGGAGAAACTCGCGGGATCCATTCGTAGGATGATTCGAGATGTGTTCCAACCGGCTGGCCAAGTGAAGGCGGTCCTGTAGGGACAGAAAAGTGAGAGATTCCACGTGTGAATGCAAGCACGGGAGGCGCTCAGCAGCAGGTTTTCCTTCCATCTCGGCCAGCGCCGCGCAAATGGTGACACCTACGCGCCACCGCACGAATTTCTCGATCTGCTCTTCGATGATGTCTTCCGCTTTGGGAATTTCGTCTTCGCGTGCTTTTTTGTTCTGCTGGACGATGTCAGTGAGCTGATCGATGTTGTAAAGATACACGTTGGAGAGGGCGGCTGCTCCCGGCGCGATGTTGCGGGGCACACCCAGGTCGATCAGCAGGAGCGGGCGATTCCCGCGTCGCGCCATCGCCCGTTTCGCCATCTCGGAAGTCAGGACCGGTTCTTTACTCAGCACAGACGTAACAATCAGGTCCGCCCACTCGATCGCTTCACACAACTGTTCCCAGGGCATTACTTCCCCATCAAATCGCAACGCCAGCTCCCAGGCGTGATCCTCTGTGCGGTTAACGATACGCAGGTGCTTCAGGCCACGGTCGCGAAGATGGCGGACAACCTTTTCACTCGTGGCGCCTGCTCCAACGATCAGCCCACGATGAGCATCGAGGCGGCCGAAAATTTGCTCCGCGAGTTTCACGCCCGCGAACGCCACGGACATGGGCAGAGTGCCAATCGCCGTTTCCGATCGCACGCGTTTGCCGAGTTCGAGGGCGCCCTGAAACAGGCGATTGAGAATCTGTCCGCTGGTGCCCCCTTCGAGGGCATTTCCGTAAGCCACACGCACCTGGCCCAGAATTTCCGCTTCGCCGAGCAGCAGGGAATCAAGCCCAGCGCTCACGCGGAACAGGTGCCGGATCACATCCTGGTCATGATACCGATAGAGGGACGCCTCCAGGCAGGGCAAGGGCAAGCCATGATAGGAGGCTAGAAATTCTTCCAGGGCGCTGCCGTTTTCCTCGGATGGCGAGCGGACCCCATATACTTCGCTGCGATTGCATGTGGAAAGGACCAGAGCTTCGGTCAGGATGCCCCGTTGGCACAGCCGCCCCGCCGCCTCGCGGGCCTCCTGCGGGCTAAAGGCCACGCGCTCGCGGAGGTTGACTGTTGCCGTCTTGTGATTCACTCCAACGAGCACGATTTGCATCGCGAAGCTCTCCCTCGATGTATTCAATCTAATTTCGGAGTCAGCGCAGGCATCTGGCGGCCTGTTTGGCCGCGTAGGTGATCAAAATATCAGCCCCGGCGCGCTTCATGCTGGCCAGCGCCTCAAAAAGGATCGCGTTCTTGTCCAGGCGCCCCAGTCTTGCGGCGGCGTCGATCATGGCGTACTCGCCGCTCACGTTGTAAACGGCAATCGGCATTTGAAACTGCTGCTTGGCGCGGTACACGATGTCCAGGCAGAAAAGTCCCGGCTTGACGATTATGATGTCCGCGCCCTCTTCGATATCCAGAGCGATCTCTCGCATGGCTTCGTTCGAATTGGAAACCGGCATCTGATGGGTACGTTTGTCCCCATGCGCCAGAGCCGACTGCGTTCCTTCGCGAAAAAAAGGGTCGTATAGCTTGGAGGCGTATTTTGCGGAATAGGCCATGATGGGCAGGTTTTCGAACCCGCTGGCATCCAGACCCTGGCGCAACGTTCCAATCTGCCCGTCGAGCATAGCCGCCGGAGCCACCATGTCGCTGCCTGCTTCGGCGTGCGAAACCGCGGTCTTCGCCAGCAATTCCAGCGACAGGTCGTTCATCAGGTACCCGTCCTTCAGCACCCCGCAGTGACTATGGGGCGTGTACTCGCACAGACAAACGTCAGTGATTACCAACACGTCGGGCACGGCGTCCTTCACCGCCCGAACAGCCCGTTGGACAATCCCATCCGGCGAGTAAGCTCCCGTTGCTTGATTATCCTTGGCATCGTTCTCCGGGACGCCAAACAGGAGAATGGCGGAGACGCCCAGGTCACGGACCACCTTGGCCTCTTCAACCAAACAATCAATCGACAAATGATAGTTCTCCGGAAGCGAGCTCATTTCCTTTTTAATTCCATGTCCGGGGACCACAAACAGAGGGAGGACCAAATCATCCGCGGATATGGAGGTTTCGCGGACAAGCCTGCGAAAACCCGTGTTCTGCCGCAACCTTCTCAACCGTTGTGCCGGGAATGCCATTATTAGTCCGACCTTTCTACGCTATGCGCGTGACCCAACCGGATTTGCCAGCTTGAGTAAATGAAATGGAAGAATCTTTCCGCTCGCCGTGGGAACCGGGTAATCGCGGATAATTTGCACCATGCGGCATTGCTCCCACATCGCCGTGCCTGCTTGTCCCCAGCCGCGGTCTTCGGCTTTCTTGAGTTGCCGCAGAAAAGTGTTCACAACCTCGGATTCGTTGATTTCGCCGACGCGCGGGCTGACCACCAATTGCAACTGAGGCAATCCGTTGTGATTTTCTTGCTCGAGGACCTGGTAGTCTGTGCTTTGTCCGCCAAACGCTTCCGGGAGGTGCCTCTCGACAATCCACACAAAATCCGTCCCAACGAAGGTCACGCCTTCTCCGGTGAGCTTTTCATAGCTCCGGAGATTGCTGATGTGCACGTCAAAGCCGGCCTCCCCAAACCCGCAACGGCAGCGCTTCGAATAGATGTCGCCGCAATCGCCCATACCCACGTTCAGGAGCAGCTTCGGAGATTCATACAGAATGCTGGTGAACAGGAAGGAATCCACTTCGGCGTCCGAGTGCGGAACGCGGAGACTGTGGGTGATGATAGCGGTCGTGTCCTTATACAGATGGCAGTGGTCGCTATCTTCGTGCGGCGTATTGCATCCGGCGGCGATCACTCCGGCTTCGGAGATTCCATACACCGGCACGGCCGAGGCGCCCGTGGATTCGATTTCCTCTCTCTTTTGGGGCGTAAGCGGTTCGCCCGTTACCAGGAACTTCACTCCGGTGAGATCGATGTTGGCCTCTGCCGCGGCAATACAAACCCGCACAGCCGACGCGGCAAACGTGTAGATGACACACCGGCCCTGCTCGCCCAGGGCCTGGGAAGCCCATGTGGCGACTTTGTGCGCATCATTCAAGCCAACATATTCCGCCTCCGCCAGCGGGCATGCATACAACTTGCTCAGGGCGTGAATCGCCCGCATCGCAAACTTGCGGCCCCAACCGACCTCAAGCTTCTTCTCATCCACTTGCGAGAACCACCGGCGCGCCGGGTTGCCGATGTGGGCAAACCTTAGACTCGAATTGATTCCCGGCGCTCCCGGAAACACGGGAAACCAGTTTGCCACCGGCGCGGTCAGGCAGCCGTGAATGTCCAGCAGCATTGCGTCATACATGGATCGCTGGTGCAGGTAGTCAAAGTCGATGCGGACTCTGGTTCCCGCGCTGCGCGTTGCGCCGCTGCGCACTTCATAGACAAACGACAGGAAAGGATTGTCGAACATGCTGGGGTTGCATTGCACGCGGAGGCCGTCCCGGATGACGGGCACTCGGCCTTTGAATTCGTCCACCGTGAAATAAATTCCTTCACGCTCCATGGTCCGAAGACCTGCTTCGATGCCGTCCCTGGAAACCCACGCTTTGAGGTCCTCGAACCGAATCCGCCGGTGCTCGAGGAGCTTGCGGTAAGGGCTCTCGGAATATTGAAAAATTCCCTTCTCCGCAAGATTCAAAAAGTTTTCCTCGCGCGCTTGAACCCGCTTTTTGATGAAAGTACGGGCCAGAGATGCGGCCTCCTCGGGCTCCATGCGCGTCTTGGTGAACCTTCGGAAACCGTCGATGAATCGGAAGTACTTCCTCATCGTTGCAGACCTCGCCTAAATGCGTGCAAAGCTATGGAGAAGTTCGAACCCAAGAATCACATCTACAGGTGTCAGAGACCATAGAGCGGGATTCCCAAAAGGGGGCAGGACATCGGTCCTAGTACTTTTTATCCGAAGCGGGAGTGGACAAGTGCATCTAAGTGCTTATAGTGCAGTGCATTACAGCTATCCCCTCCGGGAATCTGAGCTTATTGGGGCTGAAGAGGAATGCAATTTCATTTTCCCATACTAATTCTGCAGCCCGTCGAGTCGACCGCCCCTGCTGTTTTTTTGCGCTGTGCTGTCTGCTCTTCCAAGTAATTCAGCCGCGCTTCCTCGAGCGAGTTCCCGATGGACGTCTGCCTGGGACTTGGCCCGAGCGGCGCAAACAGCTAGTATTGCTGCAGAAAGAAGCCAAGAAAGGTCAGGGGATGGAATCCGTCACTGGGCAAAAGGAAAAGGGACCACTGACTGGTCTGAAGGTGATCGACCTGTCGCATGTAATGGCGGGACCAGCATGCGCGATGCTATTGGCCGACATGGGAGCTGACGTCATCAAAGTAGAGAAACTTCCGGGCGGTGACGACGCGCGCCGCATGGTGCCGCCGGCAATCTCCGGCGAATCCGCCGCGTTCCTGATCATGAATCGGAATAAGCGTGGCATCGCTTTGGACTTGAAGACGGAGGCAGGGCGAAGTGTTCTTTCGCGCCTGCTGCACGACGCGGACGTGTTGATCGAGAACTATCGTCGCGGCACGATGGAACGCATGGGATTCGGTTATGACGCGCTGCACAAGATGAATCCCAAACTGATCTATTGTTCGATCTCGGGGTTTGGTCGAACCGGGCCTTACGCCGATCGCGGCGGATTCGACCTGGTCACCCAAGGCATGAGTGGACTGATGAGTATCACGGGAGAAGGGCCGGGCTGCCCGCCGGTGAAGATAGGAGCGCCCGTTACCGACATCACCGCCGGCATTCTCGGCTGCGTGGGGGTGCTGGCGGCCCTTCATGCTCGCGGGTCGACCGGGCAGGGGCAAATGGTGGACACTTCGCTGTTTGAGGCGGGGATCATCCAGACCTACTGGCAATCGGCCATTTGTTTCGCGACGGGCAAGGCGCCGGGGCCGATGGGGACAGCTCATCCCTTGAATGCGCCCTATCAGGCTTTTCCCGCTGCCGATGGCTGGATCACCGTCGGCGCCGCGAACCAGGGCAATTGGCTGCGGCTGCTCGAGGCGCTCGAAGCGCCTGAATTGGGCCATGATCCACGCTTTGCCAACAACGCGGAGCGGATGCGAAATCTGCCGGCTCTGCAAGCGGCATTGACGCCGTTGTTCAAAACTCGAGGCTCGGCCGAATGGCTTCACCGCCTGGAGGAAGCGGGCGTTCCGGCAGGGCCGGTGTTGGACGTCCACCAAATGCACGCCGATCCGCAAGCGTTGGCGAGGGAGATGATCGTGAAGACCACGCATCCCACCGCCGGACAGGTGACGTCCATTGGGCTACCCATCAAATTTTCGGAAACGCCGGGCTCCATACGTCGGGCCGCTCCGGTACTGGGCCAGCACACTCGCGAAGTGCTACGCGAGCGCGGATTCTCCGATGCCGAGACTGATGAAATGGCAGCGCTCGGTGCCATCAAGATGCCTGACCCAATTAAGGCGATCACCCCGTGAGCGGAGACCTTTTGTATGAGATCCATGACGGCATCGGCCGCATCACCTTTAATCGCCCGCAGGCTCGCAATGCGTTTACCTTCCGAATGTACGAGGAACTTGGAGAGATCTGTAATAAAGCCGAGAACGATTCGTCCGTTAAAGTCCTCGTACTGACGGGCGCGGGGGAAAAGGCATTTGCCGCGGGCACCGACATTTCTGAGTTCAAGACATTTTCCACCGCCGAGGACGCACTGAATTACGAATCGCGCATCGAGCGCGTGGTGAGCGCTTTGGAGAGTTCCCGCGTTCCCACCATCGCCGCGATCGCTGGAGCCTGCACCGGCGGAGGTTTCACGATTGCTGGTTGCTGCGACCTTCGCATAGCCATCGGGCGCACTCTCGGCAACTGCCTATCGATGTCGAACTACCTCAGGCTGGTCGCTCTGCTGGGACCCTCGCGCGTCAAGGACATCATTTTCACCGCCCGGCTGATCGATGCCGAAGAGGCGTGCAAGATCGGGCTGCTCGGCGAAGTCTTGCCCGATTACGATGGTTTGCAGAGCCGCGCGAACGAATTGGCGCGAACCGTAGCGTCTCAGGCGCCGCTGACACTGCGCGCCACGAAAGAGGCCCTACGCCGCATTAAAGAAAAGATGAACCCGGAAGAGGATCGCGATCTGATCCTGGCGTGTTACATGAGCCATGATTTTCGTGAAGGCATGGACGCATTCCTGAACAAGCGCCCGCCGAAATGGACCGGAACATAGCGCAGCGCGGGACGATTTTCAAATTCGGATTCAGCGAAACGACAGGCCTACAAGCGTCAGCGGCCGCCATAACAAATCAGCTCACGGCCGTCTGACAACACAACTTTCACCAGACGCAAATTATTCGTGCCATCGCTGATGCGATGACCGATGGCCGTAATCTGATCTCCGGGCTTGAGGGTTTCCTTGTCCCAGCCAGTGCCGGCCATACGACTCGGACTAGGCCCTCCGGCATTCCATTTTTCGACGTTCGCTTTGTCGTCCTTCACTTCCAAACTGATCCACACATGCGGATTGGCCCAATCGAATTGCGTCACGGTCCCCTTTACGGTAGTGAGATTGGCCATGTCGTACCCGTGCCACGCGTGATGCGCGAACGCGGGACCCGAAATGGCTGCCAGGCAGGCAACCAAGCTCCCAAGCACCAGCGACCTGATCCTCATGGCGTCACCTCTCTAACAGGTATTATTCTTCGATGGACCCCAAATAGAGCCTGCACACGATTCTTTCGACGCGTGCGTCAAGCCGCGGGTTTCCTACGGACTCAAATCACATAATTGGCGCGGCGGCGTATGGAGCTTTCGAGTAGCACAGGCTTCAGCCTGTGTACTGTCGGTTGGGCGCAAATCAAACCACACAGGCTGAAGGCTGTGCCACTTGACAGCGCCGGACTCGCGCTGTAGCCGCTTGCGGTAAAACCGGCAGGGAGCTTCCACAGAATTCTTGTGAAAAATGGACATTAGAGGACTCCCTCCACAATTCGAATATCTCGCTCCGCCACGCCATCAAGGACTCGTAACGCCGCCTGGTAAGCTTTGCTTTCATACGTAACAGTAGCCTGCTGCACGGTATCGAACTCAATGACGACGGTTCGCTGGTCCTTTCCGGCTTCGTATGTCTTCGCAGGCGCTCCTCGGGCTAGAAAGCGTCCTCCCCCGCTCTGTATCGCAGGCCCTGCCAACCGAGCGTATTCGGCAAGCACAGCGGGGTTGGAGATCGATCG
>WNFD01006284.1_pt1 | contig 11897 bp, 10 predicted proteins | sample 5400491 | NCBI WGS metagenome assembly WNFD01 (sample SAMN13153343, study PRJNA577476) | soil metagenome | isolation source: 120 cm saprolite under Douglas fir tree site 2 hole 2 replicate 2 | place: USA:California | collected 2015-04-18 | reverse complement strand
GCGCAAACGGCCGGGATGGCTGCCATGCACAAAGCTGGCGGTCAATTCCAGGATTTCGATTTGGCTCAAGCCCGGCAAAGCCCTAGATAATTTTTCCGCAGGCGGGGCGAACCTTCCAACCATTGTGCCGAGCGTTTGCATTTTGCGGTCGACGCCTCCGTCTGCGAAGTTTCAAAGACCTGGGAAACTTTTCTCCATGACCACCCTTGACGCCGCAACCTCGCGCACGAGCTGGCGCACGCCGGGCGTGATCATCATGTGCGGTTGCCTGATGGCAGTTCTCTCATTCGGTCCACGTTCCGCGCTCGGTTTTTTCTTAACGCCGATGTCCGAGGACAACGGCTGGGGTCGCGATGTATTCTCGCTGGCGCTCGCCCTGCAGAACCTGTTGTGGGGCGCGGCGCAGCCGTTCGCCGGGGCGATCGCCGACCGCTACGGCGCACTGCGGGTGCTCGCCGGCGGCGCCATCATGTATGTTCTCGGGCTCGCGCTGATGGCGCACAGCCAGTCGCCCGCCATGTTGGAGCTGTCGGCCGGCGTACTCTTGGGCTTCGGGCTTTCGGGATGCTCGTTCAACGTCGTGTTGGCGGCATTCGGCAAATTATTGCCCGAACAGTGGCGTTCGCTTGCGTTTGGGGCTGGGACAGCCGCGGGCTCGTTCGGACAATTCCTGTTCTCTCCGCTCGCGGTTGCCCTGGAACGTGCCTACGGGTGGCAGAGTGCATTGATGATCTTTGCCGGCCTGTGTCTTGTCATGCTGCCGCTGTCGCTCGCGCTCGCGACTCCGCGCAACGTTACCGCTCCCGGCGCGGCGGCCTCGCAATCGCTCAAGCAAGCCCTCTCGGAAGCTCTCGGGCATCGCTCCTACATGCTTCTCGTGCTCGGCTTTTTCACCTGCGGCTTTCAGCTCGCCTTCATTACGGTTCACATGCCGGCCTATCTGGTCGACAATGGCATTTCGGCCTCCGTTGGCGGCTGGACCATCGCGGTCATCGGCCTGTTCAACATCGTCGGCTCGCTGTCGTCGGGCTGGCTCGGCACGCGACTGCCTAAGCGGTACATCCTTTCGGTGATCTATCTGATCCGCGCGCTCGCAGTGCTAGCCTTCATCTCGTTCCCGGTGACGCCGGCGAGCGCCATCTTGTTCGGCGCCGTGATGGGCCTGATGTGGCTGTCGACGGTGCCGCCCACCAATGGGCTGATCGCCATGATGTTCGGCACGCGGTGGCTTGCCATGCTGGCAGGCTTCGCATTCTTCAGCCATCAGGTCGGCGGCTTCCTCGGCGTCTGGCTCGGTGGACTCGCCTACGAGCGCACCGGCTCCTACGACGTGGTGTGGTGGCTCTCGGTCCTGTTTGGCGTCTTGTCCGCCCTGGTGAACCTCCCGATCGTCGAAAAGCCGATCCAGCGAATCGTCGAAGCGAGGGCGCTCTAAAGAAAAACGCCCTTCATTTGAGCCTCAGGGTAACGCGTGCCCGCCGCTGCTCCGGGCGGCAGCGCGGCCGCGATTTCGGCAATGTCGGCGTTGCTCAAGGTGACCGCCAGCGCTCTCAAGTTTTCCAGGAGCCGTTCCTTGCGCTTGGTGCCCGGAATTGGGATGACGTCGGGGCCCTGCGCGAGCAGCCACGCGAGTGCGAGTTGGCCCGGCGTGCAGCTTTTTCGTTGCGCGATCGTCTCGATACGACGAACGAGATCGAGGTTGTGTGCGAGGTTCTCGGCCGCGAAGCGCGGATGACGTCGCCTGGTGTCCGTCTCAGCCAGGCTTGCGGTTTCTTCGACCTTTGCGGTCAATAGACCGCGCCCCAGCGGCGCGTAGGCCACGAAGGCGATGCCGAGTTCTCGCGTCGTACGCAGCGTATCCTCGGCCTCGACCCGATACAGCAATGAATATTCATTTTGTACCGCGGCGATTTGATGAACGCCGTTGGCGCGGCGAATGGTTTCCGGGCGCGCCTCGCTGAGACCGAGAAAGCGGACCTTGCCGTCCTCCACCAGCCGGGCCATGGCGCCTACCGTCTCTTCGATCGGCACGGTTGGATCGACGCGGTGCTGATAATACAAATCGATCACCTCGATGCCGAGGCGCTTCAGACTGGCCTCGCAGGCTCGGATCACGTACTCCGGCCGCCCGTCGGCTATTTTGCCGCCGCGGCCGCCGAGATTGCCGAACTTGGTCGCCACGAAGACTTGGGCGCGGCGCCCCGCGATGGCCTGGCCGACAAGCGCTTCATTGTGCCCGAAGCCATACATGTCGGAGGTGTCGAAGAGCGTTACCCCACGGTCGATGGCGTCACGAATCAGGTCAATTCCGGCCCGGTCGTCGCTGGCGCCGTATATGTTGGACAGCGACATGCAGCCGAAGCCGATGGCTGAAACCGCGGCCGACGCCACGGCGCGCGTCTCAATGACGGAATGATCAGTCACTTTGTTATTCCCCTCAACGCATGCGCGCCGCGCCGGTCGCAACCGCGAGGCGCAAGACGTCATATCGCAAAATCCAGGCGAAACGCGGACTTTCTGCGAGTCGGGCGTGTTCCGATGAATTCGATCCGCCCGCTTTGGCTGTCACCCGCGGGCTTGACCCGCGGGTCAATCTTATTTGCGGGTCTTTCTGCTCCCTCTCCCCGCTTGCCATCAGGGCGTTTACGCCCGCCTTCGACGGGCTATGGAGAGGGTCGGGTAAGGGTCGGGGTGAGGGGGCCTCTCCACGAGGGCGGACTCGTTGATGATGACGGTGCCTTTCCACGGTGCTCAGACTCGTGGAGAGGCCCCCTCACCCGGAATTTGCGCGAAGAGCGCGCAAATTCCGACCTCTCCCCGCTTGCGGGGAGAGGTAGGCGGCCCGGCTTGCGACGAACGGTCGGACAGCCTATTGCTGCCTGCCGCCCATAAGGAGCCCTCGTGACGAGAACCTCTGAGCCGATTTTCAATGTGCCGGCGATCGTGTTGGCGATCATCGGAATATGCGCGCTTGTGCTGGTGGGCGAGGAGTTTCTGCTGTCGAACGAGGAGGACATTGCGTTCCTTTACTATTTCGCCTTCGTTCCGGCCCGTTACGGCAAATCATTGCTGCCGGTGGGGGGCTTTCCGGGCGGAGCTGGCGCGGATATCTGGACCTTCGTAACCTATGCGTTCATTCACGGCGACATCTCCCATCTCGGCATGAATTCGGTTTGGTTCCTGCCGTTCGGAAGCGCGGTCGCGCGGCGATTCGGGAACCTGCGCGTCATCGGCTTCTTTGCGGCGACGGCGGCGGCCGGCGCCCTGACGCATCTTGTTACCCATTGGGGCGAGTTGACGCCGATGATAGGAGCCTCGGCAGCGGTCTCCGGCTTCATGGCGGGCGCCATCAGATTTGCATTTCAGCGTGGCGGACCGCTCGCCATGTTCCGCCATGAGGACCCCGCGGCTTATCTCGTGCCCGCGGCGCCGCTGTCGTTTGCGTTGCGCGATCCCCGCATCATGGTTTTTCTATTGGCTTGGTTCGGGCTGAACTTGCTGTTCGGCATCGGTTCGATCGGCCTGCCCGGGGCCGAGCAGAGCATCGCCTGGGAAGCCCATATCGGCGGGTTCGTTGCCGGCTTGCTCCTGTTCCCGCTGTTCGATCCGGTGCCGTCGCAGAAGCCATCCTGAGCGTGTCGCAGCGAGTGCCTTCTCCCTCTCCCCCTTCGGGGGAGAGGGAGAAGGCTGCGGCCAGTGGCCAGGTGATTCCTTCACACGCTCTTTCGCGCGCGATGACGACATTCTGAATCAAACGTTAGAAACCGAACACTCGTGAACGATCGGGGCAAGTACGACCGCTGTGACGCCTGGAGCCGCGTCGTTGCACCGCACGACTTGCGGCGATCTTGGTGTTGCCGGCACGCGCCGGCAGGCAGAAAATATTTTTGGGGAAGTGCAGTTCGCCGGTCAGCGCCAAAACGCGTGCGCGGAATACGCAATGCAACATGGAGGCTGTCCATGACGGTCAACGACATACTTTTGCACAAAGGCAGTGAAGTCATCACGATTGAGCCGGCCGCGACGCTTGCGGCGGTGGTGCGGATGCTGGTGCAGCAGCGCATAGGCGCGTTGCTCGTGACCGGCGCCGACCACCGCCTCGTCGGGATCATCTCTGAGCGCGATGTCGTGCGGCTGCTCGACGAGAAAGGTGCGGCAGCGCTCAGCGCCTCCGTGGCAGAGGTGATGACCCGCAAGGTGGTCACCTGCGATCGCAATGAAACGATCGCCGAAATCATGGAGCGCATCACCAGCGGAAGGTTCCGGCACGTTCCGGTGGTCGAACACGGACGGCTCGTCGGCCTCGTTTCGATCGGCGACGTGGTAAAGGCGAGGCTCAGTGAGCTTGAGCACGAGCAGGACGCCCTGCGCGAATATATTCGCACGGCGTAGGGACGTTGAGATTTGATCGAATGACGCCTCCGCGTCATGCCCGCGCTTGTCGCGGGCATCCACGTCTTTCTCGCTGAGCTTCAGCAAGCAAGACGTGGATGGCCGGGACAAGCCCGGCCATGACTCCGGACAAACGGTTCGACATGCAACTCAAGTCAACGCGGCGATCGACTCGGCGATCGACTCGATCGATTTTTCCGTGGCATCCGCGCCAATCGCGATAGATTCGCTGGCGCGATGGAAGTCAAATAGATTGATGCGCCCAAGCCGTGGACTGATCATGACGTCGGGCGGATCGCCGGCGAGGCGGGAACGGGTGATGCGGTCCTGCATGACCTGGAACGCTTCAACCATGACGGTCGACAGGGCCGGCCCGTCGGGCGCTGCAAAAAACTGGCGACGAATCAACCGGTCGGGACGGAAAACGCTGTGCCGGCTGCGGTCGAGTTCATGTTGCGCGCGCCGGGCATCATCCGCGGCGTCGGGGCCGTGGTCCTGGATGATGGTGCCGCGGCCGAAATTGTCGGCGTTGAGGTTGATGGCGATGACGAGCCGTGCGCCCAGCGCACGCGCCGCCGAGATCGGCAGCGGATTGACGATCGCGCCGTCCATCAGCCAGCGGCCGCCGATCAGCTTGGGCGGAAATATCCCCGGCAACGCGTAGGAGGCGGCCATTGCCTCCGACAGGCGGCCGCGCGTCAGCCAAATCTCATGCCCGGTGCCGATTTCGGTCGCGATGGCGGCAAGCCGCACCGGCAGGTCCGCAAAGCTCCTATCCCCGAGGGCCTCATCGAGCTTGCGAGCCAGGCGTCCCCCGCTGATCAAGCCGGAGCCTCCGAATCGGAGGTCGAGATAGCCGAGCACGCGCCGGCGGGTCAGCTGGCGGCACCACTCCTCGAAGGCATCGAGTTCCCCGGCGGCAAACAGGCCTGCGACGACGGCCCCGATCGAGGTGCCGGTAATAACGTCGGGACGGATGCCGTGGGCCATGAGGGCGCGCAGCACGCCGATATGCGCGAAGCCGCGGGCGGCGCCGCCGCCCAACACAAGACCGATCGAGAGCCGATCTTCCGGATGCGGTCCGGGACCGGCGAGTTCGCCGGCCGACTGTTGTCGCAGCATGTTCAAATTGGGGGGCGGCCTTTCATGGAACCCGTCTCATTTCGAATGATAACGCAATCCGGGCGCCTCCCGGAATCATTTCCGTGCGAGCGTTAATTCGCGTTGAAGGCCTTCTCCCTCTCCCCCCAAAGGGGGGAGAGGGTCGGGGTGGGGGGGGGCTCTCCGCGAGTCTGAGCCTTGCGGCCCGCCCCCTCACCCCCCAGCCCTCTCCATAGCCCGTCGAAGACGGGCGTAAACGCCCTTATGGCAAGCGGGGAGAGGGAGCAGGGCGTCGCGACGCCGGCTCCCGCCCCAGTTTCGTTGACTCACGGAGCTTACATGCTAATCAGTCGGCGGCCTTGGACGGCGGAGGTTGCGCCGGGATCCCGGGCGTCGAGGCCTCGCCCTCGCCACATCTGCACATTTTGAGCAAGGTTCATGGGAGCTGCGGACCAATTCGCCACGGCATCGAGGATACGGCATGGTTCCGAAGCGCCGGCGCCGACGAGCCGCGCCGTCCATGACCGCATGGCGAACGCCATTCGGGCGCTGGCCATGGATGCAGTCGAGCGGGCTAAGAGTGGCCATCCCGGCCTGCCCATGGGGGCAGCGGACATCGCCACCGTGTTGTTCACGCGGTTTTTGAAATTCGATCCGGCTGATCCGCATTGGCCCGATCGTGACCGCTTCGTGCTCTCCGCCGGCCACGGCTCGATGCTGCTCTATTCGCTTCTTCACCTCCTCGGCTACGAAGCGATGACGATCGAGGAGATCAAGCGTTTCCGCCAGCTTGGGTCACTCACAGCCGGACACCCGGAACATGATCACCCGCCGGGCGTCGAGACCACCACGGGACCGCTTGGCCAGGGGCTCGCCAATGCGGTCGGCATGGCAATCGCGGAGCGCCATCTCGCAGCGGAATTCGGCCCCGATGTGGTCGATCATCACACCTTCGTGCTGGTATCAGACGGCGACCTCATGGAAGGCATCAGCCACGAAGCCATGGCGCTCGCCGGCCACCAACGGCTCGCAAAGCTCATCGTGCTGTTCGATGACAACGGCATCTCGATCGACGGCCCGCTGTCGCTTGCGGACTCGGTCGACCAGGTCAAGCGCTTCGAGGCCTGCGGCTGGAACGCCACCCGGATCGACGGGCAGGACCCGGAGGCGATCGCGGCGGCCATCGCGTGGGCGAAGTCGACGGATCGCCCGGCCCTCATCGCTTGCCGCACCACCATCGGGTTCGGCGCTCCGACCAAAGCGGGGACCAAGGACAGTCACGGCTCACCGCTCGGCGCCGATGAAATCAAGGGCGCACGCCAGCGGCTCGGTTGGACATCGCCGCCGTTCGAGGCGCCCCCCGATATTCGCGATGCCTGGCGGGCAGCCGGGCAACGCGGCCGGCCCGCACGCCTTGCCTGGGAGAAGCGCGTCGCGAGCCTCCCGGCTGACCGTCGTGCCGAGTTCAGCCGCAGGCTCGCCGGCGACCTGCCCAAGGAGGCGCTGGCTGCCGCGGTTCGCGGGCTCAAGGAACAGCTTGCGGCTACGCCGAAGGAAATCGCCACCCGGGCGTCTTCCGAATTCGCACTCGGAGCCCTGACCGCGGCAGTGCCGGAGATGATCGGCGGGTCCGCGGACCTGACCGGATCGAACAACACGCAGCCGAAGGGCATGGCGGCCATGTCGGCTGCGCACCCGGCCGGCCGGTTCATCCACTACGGCGTCCGGGAGCACGGCACGGCCGCCGCCATGAACGGCATGGCTCTGCACGGCGGCGTCATCCCGTATTCGGGGACGTTCCTGGTGTTCTCCGATTACAGCCGGCCCGCGATCCGTCTCGCCGCCCTCATGGGGCAGCGCGTGATCCATGTTCTCACCCACGATTCGATCGGCCTCGGCGAAGACGGGCCGACGCACCAGCCGGTCGAGCATCTGGCGGCGCTGCGGGCGATCCCGAACCTCCTGGTGTTCCGGCCCTGCGACGCGGTGGAGACCGCCGAATGCTGGGAACTCGCACTGAAGGCCCGCACCTCGCCGAGCGCGCTGGTGCTGACGCGGCAGAACCTGCCCCAGCTTCGTGCCGGCTTCACGGCGGAAAATCGCTGCGGCGCGGGGGCCTATGAGCTGCTGCCGGCCGAGGACGGGAGCGCGCAAGTGTCGTTTTTTGCCACCGGCTCGGAGGTCGCGATCGCGGTTGAGGCGCGCCGGCTGCTGGCTGAGCGCGGCGTCGCCGCCCGCGTGGTGTCGGTGCCGTGCCTTGAGTTGTTTGAGCGCGCACCCGTGGACACAAGGGCCGCCACCATCGGAGCTGCGCACGTCCGCGTCGGAATCGAGGCAGCCGTTCGGCAGGGGTGGGATGCGATCATCGGTTCCGGCGGGGCATTCCTTGGCATGACGGGGTTCGGGGCGAGCGCGCCCGCCAAGGATCTCTACCCTCACTTTGGGATTACCGCAGAGCGGGCGGCCGAAGCTGCCCTGGTGGCGTTGACTAGAGTTTCCGTTGGTTGAAAATTGTACGCTGGAAACCGAAATGAGCGCTAGAAACCGTGCACGCTTGTGATATCAACGCCGCGAAATTGAGCACGGTATCCCGCTCGGGCCTTCCGCGTCCTCATTGATCCTCTCAAGCGGCCGACGTGGCGTCCCGCGCGGTTTTGACCCGTCGCGCTATCACGTTTTGAATCGTTTGAATCGTAAGGAGCCGGAAATGTCAGTTCGCGTCGCCATCAACGGGTTTGGCCGCATCGGCCGCAATGTCCTGCGCGCCATTGTGGAGTCCGGCCGCAAGGACATCGAGGTCGTAGCCCTCAACGATCTCGCCCCGCCCGAAACCAACGCGCATCTGCTGCGCTTCGACTCCATTCACGGGCGCTTCCCCGGCGAGGTCAAGGTGGAGGGCGACACCATTGAATGCGGCACCGGACCCATCAAGGTCACGGCGGTCAAAAACCCGGCCGAACTGCCATGGAAGGCGCTGGGCATCGACATTGCGCTCGAATGCACCGGCATCTTTACCTCCAAGGAGAAGGCCAAGGCGCATCTCGATGCCGGCGCCAGGCGGGTTCTGATTTCGGCGCCGGCTGACAATGCCGACCTCACGGTGGTCTACGGCGTCAATCACGACAAGCTGACGAAAAACGACATGGTGGTCTCGAACGCTTCGTGCACCACGAACTGCCTGGCGCCGGTCGCCAAGGTCATGAACGACGCGATCGGCATCGAGAAGGGCTTCATGACGACGATCCACTCCTACACCAACGATCAGCCCTCGCTCGATCAGGTGCACAAGGACCTCTATCGCGCCCGCGCCGCGGCGCTGTCCATGATCCCGACCTCGACCGGCGCCGCCAAGGCGGTCGGCCTGGTGCTGCCGGAACTCAACGGCAAGCTCGATGGCGTCTCCATCCGGGTGCCGACACCCAATGTCTCGGTTATCGACTTCAAGTTCGTGGCCAAACGCAGCACCACCAAGGACGAGATCAATAGCGCCGTGAAGCGTGCCGCCGAGCAGCAGCTCAAGGGCATTCTCGGCTACACCGAGCAGCCGAACGTCTCGATCGATTTCAACCATGATGCGCGCTCATCGATCTTCCACATGGACCAGACCAAGGTCATGGACGGCACGCTGGTGCGGGTGATGTCCTGGTACGACAACGAGTGGGGCTTCTCTAACCGCATGGCCGACACGGCCGTCGCCATGGGCAAGCTGATCTGAAACGCTGATTCTGTCGTGACCGCGTTTCGCACACTCGATGAGGCCGACCTGCGGGGCAAGCGCGTGTTGCTCCGGGTCGACCTCAATGTCCCGATGGAAGACCGCAAGGTCAGCGACCTGACGCGGCTCGAACGCGCGGCGCCAACCATCACGGACATCGCCGACAAGGGCGGCAAGGTGATCCTGCTGTCGCATTTCGGCCGCCCGAAGGAGCGCAACCTCAAGGATTCGCTCAAACCCGTTGCTGACGCGCTTGCCTGCGTCCTCAACCGCCCGGTGGGGTTCGCCGAAGACTGCGTCGGTCCGGCAGCCGAAGCGGCCGTGAACGCGATGAAGAACGGCGACATCGTGTGTCTCGAAAATACCCGGTTCCACCGCGGCGAGGAACAGAACGATCCTGTATTCACTGACGCCCTTGCGGCGCTTGGCGATATCTGGGTCAACGATGCCTTTTCGGCGGCCCACCGCGCCCATGCATCGACCGAAGGGCTCGGCCATAAGCTCCCTGCATACACCGGCCGCAACATGCAGGCGGAGCTCGACGCCCTCACCAGGGCCCTTGAATCGCCGCAGCGCCCGGTGGCCGCCATCGTGGGCGGCGCCAAGGTGTCGACAAAGCTTGATCTCCTCGGCAATCTGCTAATGAAGGTCGACACACTGATCATAGGCGGCGGCATGGCCAATACCTTCCTCGCCGCCCAGGAGCGGGCGGTCGGAAAGTCGCTGTGCGAGCATGATCTTGCCGCGACGGCACGCGGAATCCTCTTCAAGGCATCGGTACATCATTGCGAAATCGTGCTGCCGGTCGACGCGGTCGTGACGAAGGAGTTCAGGGCCCATGCACCGTGGCGCGTGACGCCCATCGACGCCGTGGCGGCGGACGAGATGATTCTCGACATCGGTCCGCGCACCATCGAGCACGTGGTTTCCGTACTGGCGCGCACAAAGACGCTGGTCTGGAATGGCCCGTTCGGGGCGTTCGAGATGGAACCGTTTGACAACGGTACGGTTGAGGTTGCCGAAGCAGCCGCGGAACTGACGCAGGCCGGCAGGCTGGCGTCGATCGCGGGCGGCGGCGACACGGTGGCGGCCCTCAATGCGGCTGGCGCCGCAAAGCGCTTCACCTACGTGTCAACCGCCGGCGGCGCGTTCCTGGAATGGATGGAAGGCAAAGCCTTGCCGGGCGTCGAGGTTTTGCTGGTGCGGTGATTTCAATCAGAGCGAAACCCGCTCTAGTAGATCGATTCCATGAAACCAATCGCATCGCACGATCGAAATCAAACCCTTGGACCTCATCCTGAGGAGGCCGCGTTCTTCGCGCGGCCGTCTCGAAGGATGGCCGCGGGCACGATCTCGCGTGTAGCCGTCCTTCGAGACGCCCGCTTCGCGGGCTCCTCAGGACGAGGCTGATGGATCACATCGATATGATTCGAATTTCGAAATCACTCAACTAGCGGTGTGAGACGGAGGAAATCCCATGAACCTCGTTGAACTGAACAAGGTCGCAAACGCAATGGTCGTGTCCGGCAAGGGCATCTTGGCCGCGGACGAATCGACCGGCACGATCAAGCGCCGTTTCGACACGATCGGCGTCGAGAACACCGAGGACAATCGGCGCGATTATCGCGAGCTGTTGTTTCGTTCGGCCGACGCCATGCGCAACTGCGTCTCAGGCGTCATCCTGTACGACGAGACCATCTGGCAGAAGGCGCGCGACGGCACTCCGCTCGTGAAGCTGATCGAACAGACCGGCGCCATCCCGGGAATCAAGGTCGATGAGGGCACGAAGTCGCTCCCGGGCTGCCCCAACGAGGTCGTCACAGTCGGTCTCGACAAACTGGCCGACCGGTTGCCGAAATATCTCGAACAGGGCGCACGCTTCGCGAAATGGCGCGCCGTGATCGACATCGCGCCCGGCATCCCGAGCTACAGCGCGGTCCATGCCAATGCCCACGCGCTCGCCCGTTATGCGGCGTTGTGCCAGGCGGCAGGGATCGTGCCGATCGTGGAGCCCGAAGTGCTGATGGACGGCGACAACGACATCGACCGCTGTTACGAGGTCACCGAGTGGGTGCTCAAGGAGACTTTCCAGGAGCTGTATTACGGCCGCGTCGCCCTCGAAGGCATGGTGCTCAAGCCCAACATGGCGATTGCGGGCAAGAAAAGCAGCAAGCGTGCCGGCGTCGATGAGGTCGCCGAAAAAACCGTCAAGCTCTTGAAGGCGTGCGTTCCGGCCGCGGTTCCGGGCATCGCGTTCCTGTCGGGCGGGCAATCGGACGAGGAGGCGACCGCCCATCTCGACGCCATGAACCGCATCGGCAACCTGCCCTGGAAGCTGACGTTCTCCTACGGCCGCGCGCTCCAGCATGCGCCGCAGACGACCTGGTCGGGCAGGGCTGAGAACGTCGCCGCGGCGCAGCGCGCATTTGCCCATCGAGCGCGCATGAACGGCCTAGCCAGCCTGGGTCAGTGGAAGTCGGATCTTGAAAGGAAGGCGGCGTAAGCGCCCCGTCGCGCCGCTAGCGCCAACGATCCGGCTCGCGCCATTAGCGCGGACCTTGCCAGTGTCATTGCCCGGCTTGACCGGGCAATCCAGTATCCCCGGTCGGTGGTTACTGGATCGCCCGGTCAAGCCGGGCGATGACAGCACAGAGGCAGGTCAACCTGATCGAAAAATGCGCCTGCTAAG
>WNFD01020351.1_pt1 | contig 11898 bp, 11 predicted proteins | sample 5400491 | NCBI WGS metagenome assembly WNFD01 (sample SAMN13153343, study PRJNA577476) | soil metagenome | isolation source: 120 cm saprolite under Douglas fir tree site 2 hole 2 replicate 2 | place: USA:California | collected 2015-04-18 | reverse complement strand
AACTCCTACCCAGGACTTGAGGTGCATCATGGCAGCACTCGCCACTATTTTCGACTACTTGCGCGAATTCGCTCCGGACCTCGGGAAGCGAATCACGGAAGCGTATCAACCCCTCCACAAACCGGGAGACCCGCTTTCGCCGCAGATTGCGAAACTGAAGCGCCGCCCTCTCCCAGCCCAGGCTCTGGCCATCATGGGTACGGCGAAGTTCCTCAACGTGGGCAAGGCTGCGAAGATCGTCGCGGAGTGTGGCACCGGCAAGACCCTGATGTCGATGGCGACGTGCTTCGTGCATGCGGCTGGAAAGCGCTTCACCTCCCTCGTGATGTGTCCGCCGCACCTGCCCAGGAAGTGGGCGCGTGAGATCTTCCTCACCATCCCCAACGTGCGCGTCTTCCTCGTTGAAGACATGCGCAACCATGGCGACCCGCGGAAACCGCACGGGATCGTGGAAGTCATCCTGCGCAACGGCAAGATCGAACGCAAAGGGATCGGGTTCACGCTCTCCGCGCTGCGCCAGATGGGACCCAAGGGGTTCCAGCAGCTTTGCCCCCAGACGGCGTTCTTTGTGATGAGCAAGGAGAAGGGCAAGCTGAGCTATTTCTGGAGGCACGCCTTCGACGTGGCCGCATCCGGCCCCAATCAGGGGTCGGTGGTCAGCATCGACAGCGGCCTGCCGATCGAGACATCGGCTGGTGGCCACCTCACCCGTCTCTCCTTCGACAACCGCAAGCACAGTGAGACAGCAATCCGCCCCAACCAGGGGAGGAAGGTCTACGCTGCGCTCTGGCAGGCCGACAAGGGCAAGATCCAGCGTATGGCGCCGCTCGAATACATGGGCCGCTACATGCGGGATTTCTTCGACTACGCGATTGCCGACGAGCTCCACCAGCTCGGAGGTGACACCGCGCAGGGTAACGGCCTGGCGGTGCTCGGGCGGGTGGCGAAGCAGCTGCTCGGGCTTACCGGTACCATGATGGGCGGCTATGCCGATGACCTGTACAACATCTTCTATCGCATCCCCACCGGAAGCTCGACGATCGTCTTGCCATCTGAGCTTGCTTTGACCGCAATCGGCTGAGACTCGACCCCATCCGAGCGCAAACACTAATTGCCGTAGCAACCGCTTCCGATCCCATTCGTTAACTTCCCACGCGCGACAAACCGCCCGCGACGTGACACCCCAACCTTGTCTCAAAAGAGAAAATTATGGCCGCCCAACCTTCACTTTTCGCAACACCCCGCTGTAATGATGCAGGTCCGCAAACACTCGCCGAGCTCATGCTCTTAGTCGAAGGCAGCATGGCCGGCGAGATAAGCCGCGGCTCAGTAGGCGCGAAGCGACACATCAGCGACGCGCGAACCACTGCCAAGCACCTTCAACAGATGCTCGGTGTCCCCACGCAGATCATCCGCCTCGACGACCTCGTCGAGATCGATCCCCAGTTGGTTGCCTATATCGAGGCGCAGGGAATTAGTCATGAGTCGGCGATCCAGTACGTTTGCGACAAAAACAAGCTGCTGGAGCACGCGCACGCGTTGGGCTGGACATGTGACAGCTTTTCGCTCCGGCAAGCCTGGCAGCCGGTCCGTGCCGCTCTCAAGGGGGACGCTCGCGGTGCAATCGGCATCATCGAAGATGCGATCAGGCGCGTTGTTCAACCCTGCCAATACACCCAGCAACATCTTCTCGCATGGAAGCAAGCCCAACTGGAGTATGGGCGGTCTCTGCTCACGCTTAATACAGAAGAATGCCACTTTCGGAGACAGCTCCGTCGCGCAGGTCTGGAGAAGATGTTCGCGTGCTTCGACCTGAGCAGCAAGAATCCAGCCGCTTACGCTGCGAAGGTGGATCAATTGCATCCTGACCTTCGTCGCGAGATCGAGGCCGTTCTTGAGTGGAAGACAGTAGAGTATGTGCCCGGACGGAACGCCAAACTGGCGATACGCCCTCCTTCCGAGCGCAACCTTCGCAAAACGCTCTTGCAGGTCTGCGGGTTCGCGATTCACCTGCAGGGACGCGCCGATCTGACTAGCTTGCGCCAAGTCATCGTCCCTGAGATCATCTGTCCTCTTATCGACTGGCTTGCAAGCGAGCGCAAATGCAAGAAGACCACGATTACGGCGAGGCTGAGCGGCATCCATTACCTCGCGTGTACCCACGGGCTCTTTGCAGAACGTGATTATAGCTGGATCCGGGCGAAGCTAAACCGAATCGAAAAGGAACCGAAACACTTACTTGAAAACCGCAAAAAACAGAAGTATATGCGGTACGATCTTCTCGCTTCAATTCCACTCCAGATTCGGAATGAACGGCTCGGCGACAAACAGCTTGACACTGTCGTACTGGCATGGATGGTACATGACGAACTGTTTATGACCTGGCCACTTTACCTGCCCTGGCGAAAACGAAACCTGCGCGAGCTCGTAGTTTCAGGCTCAGGGCTCCTAAGTCTCATTTACGACGAGATACCACCTGACCTGAAGCATCAGCTTGAGTTGCCAGGATGGGCCAGCAAGGCCCTGAAGAAGGATCCTCGCCAAAGGTTCTGGCAATTCACATTCAGGGCGACGCAGACCAAAGGTAAACGGTCCGTGAGAGATATCATTCCGCGCGAACTTCTCCCCCTCCTGAAGATGTACCTCAAAACGTATCGACCTCTGCTGGTTGGCCCTCGGGATCCAGGAACACTGTTCCTGAATAGGAACGGCGATGCAATGAGCAGCAACGATGTCTTAGCACTCGTGACCCGGCTTACTATCCGCCATGCCGGAACGCGCGTTACACCGCATCTCTTACGAGACATTTATGCAGCCAATTTTCTGGAGAAAGGAGGAAAGATCGAAAAGCTACAGCGAGAGCTCTGGCAGGCAGATATTGCGACCACCCAAAAATACTGCAGACGCTTCGATGTATCCCACGCGGTCATCCGCCTCGACGAGTATTTTGCCAAGATCGATCCCGGCCGCATGGCGCACAACTGAACTGACAAACCCATGCCCGGTGCAGACTTCAACGCACCGGGATTTCAGCTTACAAGGAAGGACACACATGGAGAAAAGCACGAAAACAACTGCCGATGCCGGGGATTCGCTTGGTCCAACCAACTCGCTCGAAGACCTGTTGACCCGCATCAGGGTTCACCTGACCACGAAAGGAGATTTGAGCAGGCAGCAGCTAAGGAAACGATCCGCAGACTTCGCATGGGCTGCTAGCGTGATCGCACGCTCTTTTGACAAACCTACGAATCGAGTGCGCCTTTCAGAGCTTGTAGGGAGTGAGGCAAGGTTCCGGAGTTATCTGGACCAGAGGACGCAGGCGCCGCCGAGAAGGAAGGCAGTACTGCGTTGGCATAGGAACAGACTGATCCGGTATGCCCGAGAGTTCGGGCTGCTCCATGAAAGCTTTCAGATCAATGACGAATGGAGTCAGATCCGAGCCGCAGTCAGGAAGGTCCAAGGTGGCACCGCAATTGTCAAAGCTGCCATTCGAATGGGGCGTCGACCATCGGAGTTCTCCGAGGCAGACCTCAAAGCGTGGGGTGACGAACGGAAGAGGAAGAATCGCACTTACGTCTACGTGCAAATGGCGCAGTCTGGGTTTCGCGCGGCGATCCGCCGTTCAGACCTGGAGGGACAACTGCCCCTACTCAACTGTGGCCGCCGAACTCGTCCGCAATACCGGATCAGGATCGCAGACCTCCCGACCAAGCTACGGGACGAATTGAAGGGAGTATTGGAATGCGTAAACAAACGACGTCAGGAACGATTACAGATGTCTCATTGAAAAGAAGCTTCGAGCAGTTTTGCGGGTTTGCCTCCAGAGTGCAAGGTCTGCAGCCAGACGCCTCAGTAGTTGATCTGTTTACTCCAGATCTGATTAGAGGCTTTGCAAGCTGCCTGAGGAATGAGCGCAACTGCAAACGGACAACCATCGTCGGTCGAATAGGAGGGATGGTCAATGCAATTCGACTCAATCCATGCTTCCATCACTTCGATTTCAATTGGGTCTATGACGTGCTTCGCGAATTAAGAATCGAGGATCCGGAAGAACTCCGTTCACGTCGGCGCACAAAGGAGGTCGACTACGACTTGCTTACATCCATGCTTGAACAGATGAGTTCCGAGAGACAAGCTTTGAACAATCCCTCGGCGGAGGAGTTGGCCTGGCGAGTTCATGATGAGCTGCTGATTCTCTGGTTGACAACCTTTCCCTGGCCCTCGCGCAGCATCCGCGAGGCCAGAGTGCTCGGGGCCGCCCCAAACATATATAAAGCGCCGACACCACGTGGCGATGCGAGTGGCGTCCCACCTTGGGCGACGGCAGAATGCCAGCGCAACCCCCGAAGTACTTTCTGGCAATTCCGGTTTGACACTCCCGAGACGTCAAACGCAAAGGAAGTGTACGGATTTCTTCCGCGCAGGTTGATTTTGCTCTTGGAGGAATACGTCAGCCTGCATCGCAAATATCTAATACGCGATTCCGATCCGGAAACGCTGTTTCTAGATCGCTTTGGGGGAATAATGAGCGTCTGGTCGCTAATGCAACGTGTCGGAATTCTGACTGAGCGGTACATTCAAAAGAAAATTACACCCGAAGCCTTTCGCGCAATCTTTGCGTATGACTGGCTAGATAAAAATCCTGGAGAACACGAATGGCTCGCCGGATTTCTGTGGATGGAAACACCTTCAGTGAAAAAACGTTATGACCCAGAATACAGAAGTGGCCGTCAGCACTCCTGATGGCGTTCTATACGACACCCGCATCAACTCCGCCACTCTTGCGGCGGAGACAAGATCAACCATGGCGGATGCAGCCTTGTTGCACAAACTGATGGGCTATGAGGACTCAACACCACAATGGGATATTCGGAAGTTGAGGAGCGTAACGTGACCCGTCAATATCATGCGGCCAAGGAGATCATTCATGCCAATCCGCACCCACGCCAGGTATGAGAGAAACGAACTTTCGGGCTCCCGAGAATTTGAAACAACTTAAACAGCTTCAGGCCGCCCAGAAAGGAAGGTGCTTTTATTGTCGACGGTGGATTTCCTTCCGCGTGCACTCACTGGATCCGCACGCTGCCACGGTCGATCACTTTTTCCCTTTAGCCCTCGGTGGACGAGACAGCATCAGCAATGTGGTTCTGGCCTGTACCGCATGCAACCGGAAGAAGGGGGAGGCTCCTCCGAACCTACAGGACATCCTCAGGTGGAATGAATTGGCCAAGGTGTGGCCGCACATCCATCCGCTTTCGCTCGATCGGCATGTCCGCATCAAGAAGCGGTGCATCGTCTGTAACGCCTTTATCCCATGGGAACGTCTCCTGGAATCGATGCGAACTAACGTCGAGACACACACATGCTCGAAACAATGTTCGAAAAGTAATCAGATGGCTAAGCATCGGCAGCGGCGGCTCGTACAGCGGCGGCTCGTACAAATAATGCAAGTGGCTGAAGTGAATCCTGGGCTTTCAGAACATGAACCGTCCCTCCCGCTCTCTCAGGACGGAGCATCCATATCCGAGACCGAGTGAAATTCCCCTCCCGGCCCGCCGCCCACAGGGCGCTCTAATCCCTCAACAAACAGACATCGCACAGATCAGTGAACTTGCTGCCTTCGCCGGGTAGCGGTTGCGGCTGACCATTTAACTCAAGGAGAAGAATGAAAACCCCACCAGATTTTTCCCCAGAATTCGGACAGCGCGTTGCCGCGCCGCCCACACGCTTATTCAACAAACCGCGGCGTTCGACGGCTCTCCCCATCGAGGTGCTCCAAGCGAGCCGGATGTGGCACCTGTTCCCTGTTCAGCCACAGGGCAGGCTGGCACCTGCGAAGGTGCGAATCGAAGACGCTACCGCCGACCTGGCGCAGTTGGAGCAATGGGCGTGCGAACTCCCAGGCTGCAATTGGGGCTTGGCTACCGGGATGGCATCCGGAGTTTTCGTCCTGGAGGTGGATACCAGGCGTGCCAGCAGCGCGTTGCGCATTCTTAACCGCGACGAATGGGATGGACAACAGACTCTGCAATCGCAGGCCGGAGACACAGGATACGCATTCTTTCGCTGGCCGGCGGCCCGAGCCATGCGCGGCTCCGGCAAGAACCCAGCACCGGGGCTAAGAATTCGCGGGGAAGGCGACTTTGTGCTGATTCCACCTTCGGTCTGCCCCTCCGGGATTTCTCACGTTTACCTGGATCCGGATGCGGAGATCGCGGCCGCGCCGCAGTGGCTGCTCGATTCTGTGTTTGCAGGCGAGGAACGATCATCTTCTCCCATTCGTCGCCCAGGCCTCTTTTCCGTCAGACCCGCATGCTCGGCACCGTGTTTACATGTCACTTCAGCTTCACGGCAGCCGCTGGTGGTGCCAATTTATGGAGTCTGACCTTCAGACTCCACTGCCTCGGACGCTGAACCTGGCGACAGCTGAGGAGGTGGCAGGGTTTGTGGACCGGGGTAGCGGCTTGTCGAACCTGGAGGGCCGACAGGCGCTGGATCTGGCGATCGCCACCGGACGGGGCGGCATCTTTCTTTCTCTGACCACAGACCAATACATCCAACTACAGAAGCGTGGCAGATCGGCAAGCACAGGCTCGAGTGCTGGACGGGGTGTGTTTTCGCGCTCAACCGGCCTGCAGAACGCCGCACAGATGTTTGATTGAGGGTGTGGGCGGCGTTGCAACGCGCCGTCCGTATTCTCAAGAATCGACAAGCTGGAGTTGTCGTGAGGCGTGTGCGGGAGATTCGAACTTGCTCAAAACCCCGTTTTGGGGAACACCGGTTCGATAGCGCATTCCTTGATACTTCCAGACGTCTATTTGTGAGGGAGTAACCATCCTTTATGCTTGAGTTTACCCACGATAGGCTTCATCATTCGTCCAACTGAAGCAATTTGCTGTCCATGGTGGCTTACCTAAGATGACGTTTCGAAAGTGGGTCGTGCGGTTTGTCCTCGTTGCAGGTGGTGCGGTTCTGTCTCTGGTGCTGCTCGCGTTTCTGGCTGTGCAGATTCAGCAGCGTATGCTGCGCTGGCGGGCCGAGCGGCTGTTGGCGGATATGCACCAGATTCGGCTCTACCAGAGCACATGGGCCGATGCGCAGCGGCTGATGCACCGCTGGGGTGCGTGGGGCCACTATGACGGTAGCTGCACGGCTGAAAGCTGCAAGTACGAGATCGAAATGGACAGCATCGACCGTTACAACGCCCGTGTTCCGCGCCACGCCTGGCTGGATTGTCTTCTCACCCACGACCGTTTCAATCTCTATCAGTGGTTCGGCGGACGCGGATCGGCGGTTAGAGCCTCCTTTACGGTTCACGACGGGACCATCTGGAGAGAAAGCACCTCGATTGGCGTCAGCGTCCCCAGAAGGAGGATGCGAAGGGATACCGGTGTCGACAAGATTCTCGTTTTCGATGATTTCGACAAGAGTCTTTCTATCGGTGCCGGGAGTTACCAGAGACTTCACCGGACACTGGAGAACCCGTTCGTGTATATGGGCGACGCTGAGGAGCTCGCCGAACACCCGTACTACAAAGTAGGGAGGCCAGGGGGCTGCTGGATCAACTGCCAGATCGGGGTTGTCTATTATTCGACGCATACTCCACCAGCCGAGATCGAGCGCCTGACCTCGTATAACTTTTCCTGCTTTACCCGGTTCAACCCATGTACAGAGCTTGAAGACTTACTGCCTGCGGCTAAAGAGTGGCATCTCTACAAAGAAGACGAACTGAAGCAAATCTCTTTGCCGCAAAAGCCCTGCGACATTCCGGCCTGGGCGCTGGCGCGGGACGCCTGCTATGTTCTGGCCGTCGAGGCACTCTCGACGAAGCTCGTGAAGGATCACGCGGACTATGGCGAGTACCATCACGAGGTGGCAAAGGTCCGGGTTGTCAGTTCCCTCAAGGAGCCTGCTCCCTGGCTGCCTGGCGCGATCGTAAGTGCGCAACTCCCTTGGCTCAACGATGCTTCGCCGTCCAACGAAGACGAACACCTGGTTCCCGGAAGACGATACATCGTATTTGCCATCGGAAATGACTCAAGGGATCAACATGTAACCAAGGACTCGCCAGTCAGGTTTGAACGATGCGGTGTGCAGGAAGACACTCCCGCAATACGGCGCGATCTTGAGAAGGGTTTTGCGCAGAACGACACGCTGAGTCCTTAGTGCAGCTCTCGTATCACCTTTTGCAGTGTCGATATAGTTTCATTGTCAACCGGCTCGGCGGAAGAGGTCGAGATTGGTGACGAGAAATGTTCAAAGCGGTTACCGACCCAACCAGCATTCCCGAAAAGTCGTAGGGCTGTATCTGGAGCGCCCATTGTGGCTGGCTGGTCGACTGAAGTGGCGCTTCGGATACAGCGACTTGAAGGAAGCCGCTGGTAATCGGCTTGCTATGGAATTTGAATGCTGCTGAGCAGAGAGCGAGGGTACCGGAGGGTGGTGGTGCGGAGTCCGGACACGGAATGAGGGGCGAGTTGGCGGGGGCCAGCGTGTGGATGGGGCAGGGTGAAGAGCTGGTCTTGAGCGTGATCCGACTCAGATGCGACAGCGGGGCTGCGTGCGTGCCGGAGCGGGTAAGCAGGTGGAGGTTGGAGCCGGGGGTTCATGCGGCACACTCGTGGGACAGCGGAGGAGAGCGCAGCAGGAGTTGAGCCGCGGAGAGGTGTTCGACGACGCGCATAGGTCCGCCACAGACCGGGCAGTTCCAGAGCACCTCGGAGTTGGTACAGGTTGAAGGCTGCTCTGCCTCCGCCTGTGCGTGCAGTCCAGCGCTGTGAAGGAGGTGGTGGCAGAGCGGCAGGAGCGTAGCGCGGTGCCGGTTGGCGAGGAAGCCGAAGTTGCGGATGCGCACGAAGCCGCGGGGGAGCAGGTGCAGGAGGAAGCGGCGCAGGAACTCATCGACGGGCAGGCTCATGAGCCGCTTCTTGTTGCCGTGAGCGGAATCTCTCCAGCGGAAGGTGACGTGGCCGTCGGAGAGGGCAACGAGTCTGTGGTTGGAGATGGCGACGCGGTGGGTGTAGGCACTGAGATAGCGCAGGGCGTGATCCGGTCCGCCGAAGGGCGGCTTGGAATAGACGACCCAGTCGTGGCGGAACAGGAGTCTGAGCCTGGCGGTGAAGGTTCCCTGCGCTGCGAGTGGTGCGAGGTTGCCGTGGAACTGGAGTGTGCCCGTTTGGAAAGCGTTCTTGAGTCCGGCCACGAACTTGCCGCGGAAGACACGGCTGAGCACCTTGATGGGGAGGAAGAAGGAGCGGCGGGAGGTGATCCAGCGGGAGTGGTCTGGCGTGAGGCCGCCGGCGGCGAGCACGCAGTGGGCATGCGGATGATGTTGCAACCTCTGGTCCCAGGTATGGAGCACGCTGAAGAAGCCGATCTCGGCTCCGAGGTGGCGAGGATCGCGGGCGATCTCCAGCAGGGTGGCGGCGCTGGAGTGGAACAGCAGGTTATAGATCACGCGCTTGTTCTGCAAGGCAAGCGGAGCGAGTTCGCGCGGCAGGGTGTCTGCGCTGCGTCAATGAGACGAGCGACATCCTCCTGGCTCAGCACCTGCGGTAGGTGCAGGACCTTCTTCGGATAAGGCGTCTCCGCTGCGCTCCAGCCTTGCTTCAGCACCTGGGTCTAAAAGAAGCGTAGCGCGGCCAGCCGCTGCGACACCGTGTTCGGAGCCAGCTTCCACTGGGTGAACATGGCCGCCTGATACTGGCGGATGTGCTCCGGCTTGAATTGACTAATATTGTGGATATTTTGGAATGCGGAACCCCCAGAAATACTGGACGATCCGAACGGGAGTGACAAAAGAGTTGGATTGCGGATATTTCGCACTATTACGTCCTCAGCAACGCATGCGCTTACCGGAGCCCCCGCCGGGATGCATAGCTGCAGGTTCGGGCTAAATTGCAAGTTTCACCAACGGGAACTTGGAAACGCTTAAAAAGCAAGTCCGGTTGGATGCTTCAACCAACCGGCACTTGCTTGTCTTTTTGCTGCCTCAGCATTTGCCAGACGAACGATCACACCGAAGTCCGGCCAAATATCTTCCCCACCATCGAGATTGCTAATGCGGAGCAACCTATGAACCTTGCCAAGAGCGTCACCGTAGAGTGGAAAAGTCCTTCCTGACGGGCGGCGGCGGCGGCAATCAATTCTGCCACCCAATGCAGCGTTATGGTGCGCCGTGAAAGGCACTGATCCACAGCGGGAGATAAACCCGCCCGGGAACTGGTTCGTTCCACCCGGTAGCAATCGAAGCAACGGCGGAGGCAACGAAGTCGTTGGAGCCTTCGGTGTAGAGGGTCGCGATAGCGACTCGGCGAGCATGCAGGCCGTAATGTGAGTAAACGCTGAGCAGGCCTCGAAAAGCACAATGCAGGGGCCGACCCGCCCATAACACGGGGAAGGCCGACGACGACGGAACGGTACGAGCGAACGGGTTCCGACGGACCTGCCGGGGTAGTGGCGACGGCATGTAGGCGATGGGGATCAGAGGCAACACGGGAAGCCCCGGCGGTGATCCGCAGAGGGATCAACCGGCAGCTCGTGAGAGTCAGGCCGGGCCGTTTCGGGGTGGCGGAGAGGTCCGTAGTACTGATGAAGCCGGGTAATGCCGGTGGAGGGAAGGGGCCTTAGTTAGAAACCAACGCAGGAAGTGACAATGACGGAGGGATTGGTGATGAACCTAACAACCCCAGAAAGCGTTCAGAAATTACAGAGAGCGTTACACGGCAAAGCGAAGGAATCGTCTGACTTTCGTTTCTACGCGCTGTACGACAAGGTGTACCGGAAGGACGTTCTGACGTTCGCTTACGCCTGCTGCAAAGCCAACGGCGGAGCAGCGGGAGTGGACGGTCAAACGTTCCGGGACATCGAAGCGTACGGAGCAGAGCGATGGCTGGACGAACTGATGCAAGAGCTGGAAAGCCGAACGTATCGACCGCTCCCTGTGCGGCGGGTATTCATACCGAAGCCGGGGGGAAAACAGCGTCCGTTAGGGGTGCCCGCTATCCGCGATAGAGCGGTGGAAATGGCGGCGGTTTTGGTGCTCGAACCCATCTTCGAGGCCGATTTACAACCGGAACAGTACGCCTATCGGCGAGGCCGCAGCGCATTGGACGCCGTGAACCACGTCCATAAGCTGATCAACACTGGACATCGAGAGATCGTTGATGCAGATCTTGCCAGTTATTTCGATGTCCTTCCGCACGCCCAACTTCTAAAGTCGGTGGCTCGCCGGGTTGTCGACGGAGCCATGCTTCATCTGATTAAGATGTGGCTCAAAGCACCGGTGGAAGAGACGGATGATCGCGGGAGGAAGCATCGGAGTACGCGCAACCGGGACGAAAGTCGAGGGACTCCACAGGGTTCACCGATCAGCCCACTGCTCAGCAATCTTTACATGCGCCGGTTCGTGCTTGGATGGAAGAAGCTGGGGCACGAGAAGCGCTTGGGGGCGTACGTCGTCAATTATGCGGATGACCTCGTGATCTGTTGTCGTGGCGAAGCGGAAGAAGCTCTGGCCACGATGCGGGCTATGATGACGAAGCTGAAGTTGACGGTGAATGAGACCAAGACGCGGGTATCGAAGCTGCCGGAAGAGAAGTTCGATTTTCTGGGATATACGTTCGGTCGCCGTTACTCCCCTAAGACGGGACGCGCCTATCTAGGAACCGCTCCGGCTAAGAAGCGGGTGATCCGCATCTGTCAGGCGATTAGCAGCGAAACTGGACGAAATCGAACCCTACTGGATCATGAGACGGTGGTAACGAAGCTCAATCAAATGATGAACGGTTGGGCCAACTACTTCTGTCTCGGGTCGGTCAGCAACGCCTATCGGGCAATAGATCGACATGCCCGCAAACGGCTGCGTCAGTGGTTGTGCGCCAAACATAAAATGTCTTG
>WNFD01017900.1_pt1 | contig 11899 bp, 10 predicted proteins | sample 5400491 | NCBI WGS metagenome assembly WNFD01 (sample SAMN13153343, study PRJNA577476) | soil metagenome | isolation source: 120 cm saprolite under Douglas fir tree site 2 hole 2 replicate 2 | place: USA:California | collected 2015-04-18 | reverse complement strand
TCGGAGACAGGCCAGAGACTGGTCTACTCAATTCGGGAACGAACCCAGCATCCTACTGAAAGCTAAGACCGGAAAAGCAAGGGAACAAAATGGGGCTGCTACCCGAGTTCTTCACGCTGCTGGGAATAGAGATATTCGCAGCAATGAGTCTCGTGAGCGTACTTCTCGACCGAGATATTCCATCGTCCGTACAATGGCTCTTTCAGGGTGCGGCTGGGCTGGGGCTGGGACAACTCGTTGTGACTGAGGGATTTGGGACGAGTAGATGCGTCGCGCTTTTGGATCAGCATCTTCTATCTGACACTGTCAGTTTGCAGTGTTGTGGGCCTGAACGTTTACCTTGCCGCAGTTCGTAGAAAAACGGGGATAGCCTCGGTCTTTTCAGGGACAATTACGACGCCAACGGTGAGTGTCTCCGTTCTCTCCGTTTCTTCTTATCTTGGCGGTGTTGATGTTAGCTTCACTCCTCTCACAATTGTGATACTCATCGTCCCGGCCATCCTCGTTGGACTATTCGCATATGGGATCTTGCATAAGACATTCAAGCGGATTGGCAAATCTACTGGACCGGAGTTATCACTAGCTTCAGTACCCGCTCCGGTGGAGGCGCCGAAGGTATACGAGTCGTTGGATCTGACGGCTATTCTCGGAGAGTGGGAGGAGTCCCAGAAGAAGGGTCGGGTGGCATAGACGATGAAAGGTATGAAGGGGCTCTTCGATCTTGGCGACAAGAATATTCTCAGGCTGGGGCTTCTAGTATTCTCAACACTATTGATCGTTGGCGGAAGTGTATTCTTCTATGACAGGTTGGTCTACGAAAGAGCTCTCAGTGTGAGCGGGGTGATCATAGGCTCGGGCTCGACAACCCAAACAGGACTGAACCCAGCACCCGCGACAATTCTCATACTTGCAGTCTCTGCTGTCCTAATCAGTCTCAGTGTGTTCGGGTTTCTACGTGAAGTATTCCGTGGAAAGCGCAACAGAAGAGCTCTGGCCAAAGAATCATCGCCAAAAGCCTCGTTGTCGTTGCCTCTGGAAATCGGTCCACCATTACAGGTGCCGTCAGCGCAGAGAGACTGGGAGGAATCTCCCAAGAAAGAAGAGAGCAAGCACTAGGGGTGCTGGTCCGTCTTTGAGTTTTTGATAGATCAGGAATGAATCGTGGAAGAATATGCACCAAGGGAATTGCCTCTGATGATTACACGTGGTCAACATAGTACCGGTTCAGGTTTCATAGGGTAACACAGACTAGAAGTCCGGCCACTCGCGTGGTCCGTCGTTACTAGAGAAAAAGTGATGGGGGAGGTGAGAGAATAGAATGAAGTTTCTCAAAGTAGAATGGACAAAAAAGAGAGGTGCTATTGCTCTCTTAGCAACAGGTTTAGTGGTCACAAGTTTCATTCTCGGTGGCTACATAGCTACTGGGAACTTGAACCCATGGGGCAACAGACACTACTACCAAATACTGAACGCCAACTTCCAAGAGTGTCACACTCTAAGCGGAGTACAGGCATGTACAAGTGAACACAACGTGCTATACAACGCCGGCGCACTATATGTCCAGCAGATCACATCGGGCGAGACCCCAACCGGCGGGGTGTGCGCGCCGTCAGCCACCTGCGGCTTCAAGTACATCGCCATGTCAGCCGGCACCACTGCACCTGTTGCCACCGACTCGGTTACCGGCGCGACGAACGGCGACTGTGGTAAGCCCACGGACACCGAGCTAACAACGAACGGCTTTGCACGAGCCGCGGGGGTCGTCACGGACATCTCCGGCTCATCGCCAAAGTCTTCGACCGTGGTTCTAACGTTCACCGCCACCGCCACGCAAGCGGTCGCAAAGTCATGCCTAGTAAACCAGGTCACCGCGGCCAACGCAGCCAACCTCCAGCTAGCCACCGCTACCTTTACCTCGATCACGTTGCAAAACCTCGACACGATACAGATAACGTGGACCATAAGCTGGACCTGGAGTTAAGACGTGCCATGCACCCCGCTGAAGAAGGCTAAACCCCAAACTCGGATGTTTTCAATCTCCGAGTAGTCTCCGAGTCTAGGGCATTTTGGCCCTAGGTCTGACCCGAGTGGTAGCATCCTCTTATTCATCCTCAGGACCGAGCCCTGCAGGCTAAGCCGTTGCATTGTTTTCTGGGTTCCGAAGACCAATCATCGCGTGTTACAACATGTGTATTCGCTCGTAAGGTCACTTCGTTCAGAGTGAACGGGGACCGGGCCTTGAGTGGCTTAGTGCCAAGCTAAGAAACCGTCAACCCGTTTTTCGTGGAGGGAAAGCGAAAGCGCGAAAGGTTTCGTTGACTGCAATGCTGATCCTTGCAATCGTTGCAGCGGTAAGCATGCCTGTTGGTCATGCAACTAACAACGTTCACACTTTCTTCGCCAACGCCACCACAGTCGGCAGTTGTGGCACGCTCTGCAAAGGACTCGCAACAGCCTCAGGCGCAGCTTCTCTTAACACTGTTCAAACCAGTATAGTGGAAGGCACTGTTCCTGCATTAGATTCTGGTGCAAGTTCTGATAAGACAGGGTTATGGACCGCTGGCACCACTATCTCGGTTACGACGTGGGCGACAGCTCAAACGCCTGACACTGTCTTGGTTCTCGTGGCGTCGAGTAAGACGACTACCCCAATTCAGAGTATTCCTTCCACACTTCCTTCCGGGATGACGTGCGATGCGTCTGCGAGACAGGAAAATGCAGGGACAGCCGCTTTGGGTCTGAGCGAGTGGGTTTGTCATACTACTTCGACTGTAGCTTCTACCACGATAACGTGTAACCTTTCTGCTACTCCGACATGGGGTATCTGTGAAGTCATCGCAATCAACGGGGCAGAAGACCCTACTGGAACATTCAGTCCTTTTGACAAAGCAGCAGGAACGTCGGGGTTTGTTTGTTTTGGTCAGCGCAATTCTGGTGGGGGCACCGCTGCACCGTCAACTGCTACAAGCCCAAGTGCTAGTTGTACATCTGGACAAGTGACTTCTCTGAACGCTAACGACTTTTGGATTGGTATTGAAGAAGAAACTGATACGACCGCTCAAACAGCGGGAAATCTTGGTGGGGTCGCAGCAACTTTCATTCACACCACTACTTCTACAGGTGGTCTTTCACTTGAGAGACGGGCTTCTTCTGCAACAGTTAGTGCTGCGACATGTGCCACCTTTGGAACCGCAGAGTCGAGGTGGAATATTTTTTGCGATGCGCTTCAAGCAGCTCCAACATATTTCAAAGTTGAACCTGAGACTGCCGCGTCTCTGACCGGAACTCCTTCATCTGCCGCGAACGGTTTCAGCGGGACGGGTTGGGTTTACAACGTTGCTGGTATTGAGAACGGGTTGTTTGACATTCAATCTGGAACATGGCAAATCGACTTAACGGGAGCAGTAGGTTCTACGACTGGAACTCCTGTTGCTCGATACTTCATCACCGCATGGTCTTGCACTACTAACAGTTGCACGACTGCAACTCTCCTGTGGAAGAATTGGGACACCGCAACCAACGTAGCAAGTTCGACTACTGCAACACCCAGAACATATACAACCGCGAGTCAGTCACAGATTACTTGGACAAGTGGTAACTTCTTAGCGTTTGAAGTCTGGGTTGCGTGGCAATATTCTGGAACTACTACGACTACTACAATGACCGAGACAACAATCAGCACCGCAATGGACTTCATAACTCCTGGATGGGATAACGCTCAGAGTCTTAGTGGATCACTGACTTCAGCCTCAGCTTTTTCTAGAATGACTTCTATGTTCAAGTCGCTTAGTGGCTCGCTGAGTTCAGTCTCAAGTTTTGTTGAGAAGACTTCAATCTTCAAAGCGCTCGCGGCTTCAATCACGTTCATAATGGGTAACATGGTCGCCAATGTGAATTCTGGACAGTTGACTTGCAACTCCAGTCCTCGTTCTTGTTCAACGCCTCTCACTGCAACTTGGAATCTGGGTTCGAGTGTTACCGGGAAGAGTTCGCTGTTCCGGTCTCTGAGCGGTTCGCTTTCTCTGACTGCTTCCGAGACTAAGGGTATTACCAAGGCGTTGAGCGGTTCGCTGTCTTCGGCCTCAAGTTTTGTTGAGAGGTCTTCGCTCTTCAGGTCTCTGACTGGTTCGCTGTCTTTGGCTTCGGGTCTTGCCGAGAAGAGCTCACTGTTCAGGTCTCTGACCGGTTCACTATCTTCGGCTTCTGGTTTTACAGAGAGGACTTCCCTCTTCAGATCTCTGTCTGCTTCGCTGTCCATTGCTTCGGGTTTTACTGAGAAAAGTTCGCTCTTTAGGTCTCTGACTGGTTCGCTGTCTTTGGCTTCGGGTCTTGCCGAGAAGAGCACGCTCTTTAGGTCTCTTACTGGTGCGCTGTCTTCGGCTTCGGGTCTTGCCGAGAAGAGCACGCTCTTTAGGTCTCTGACCGGTTCTCTGGGTCTTGCTGCTTCCGAGACTAAGGGTCTTGCCAAGGTCTTAACTGGTTCACTGGTTTGGGCTTCAGGTTTTGTTGAGAAGTCTTCGCTGTTTAGGTCTCTTACTGGTTCGCTGTCTCTTGCGGGTTCTCTGTTCGTTGGTCGTGCCGTAAACTTGAGCGGTTCGCTGGGTTCAGCCTCAAGCTTAGCTGAGAAGAGTTCACTGTTTAGGTCTCTGACTGGTGCGCTGTCTCTTGCTGGCTCTCAAATTAAGGGTCTTGCCAGAACTCTGAGTGATTCGATGAGTTCAGCTTCGAGTTTTGCGGAGAAGAGTTCGCTGTTCAGGTCTCTGGGCGGTTCTCTGTCTTCGGCTTCAAACTTTGTTGAAAGGTCTTCGCTCTTCAGATCTCTGAGTGGTTCTCTAGGTCTCGCGGCTTCTCAAGTTAAGGGGCTTGCCAAGGCTCTGACTGGTTCGCTGTCTTCGGCTTCTGGTTTCTCTGAGAAGAGTTCGCTGTTCAGGTCTCTGAGCTCTTCGCTGTCCTTAGCCTCAAGTTTTGCTGAGAGGTCTTCGCGGTTCAGGTCTTTGAGTGGCGCGTTGACCATGACTTCGGGTTTTGCGGAGAGGAGTTCGCTGTTCAGGTCTCTGTCTGGTTCGTTCGGTCTCGCGGGTTTTGAGGGTAAGGGTCACACTTTCTATTATGGCTCTACGTCTCAGGCTGGTTGCGCTGTTAAGTGTGAGCAGTTAGCTACTACTACTGGAGCGGCTGATACTACAACAAGTGTCAAAGTGGGTGGCAGCACTACTTGTTGCTTTGAAGTTCAGCCTGATGTTGGCTCGTCTCCCACGACGGCAACGCCTTCCACCACCACGCCTACAGGTCAGGCCTGGGTCTATCCTAGTGACCTGGGGGGTATAACGATCCAGAGCGGGTCTTGGGAGTTTGATACTACGATTACCGCCTCAAGAACTGGTACTGCAAATATGCGGTTTCTGGTCTGGTCTTGTCTTACTGCTTCGGAAGGAACTTGTACTCTTCTCTTTGACTTCACAGGAACGGCTAATATTGAGTCAACTACTACTGGCCCAATAAAGTATAATGATGTAACTCCAACGGTAGGTCCGTTTTCAAACGTTCACTATCTAACAGTCGAAGTCTGGATTAGTCCTACTGTGTCAACAGGCAACGGTGCTGCGACTGATACCATGACAACCGTTTCAAGCGCCAGTGATGTGATTACGCCTGCTTGGGGATATAGTCAGAGCCTTTTCGGTACAGTGACTTTGGCTTCTAGTCTTGCTGAGAAGTCTTCGCTGTTTAGGTCTCTTACTGGTTCGCTGTCTCTTGCGGGTTCTCTGTTCGCTGGTCGTGCTGTAACACTGACTGGTTCACTGGGTTCAGCCTCAAGCTTAGCTGAGAAGTCCTCCCTCTTCAGGTCTCTGACCGACTCGCTCTCGGTTGCGAGTTCTGAAGTTAAAGGCCTTGGCAAGGCTTTGAGTGCTTCGCTGGGTTCTGCCTCGGGTTTGGCCGAGAAGAGCTCGCTCTTCAGATCTTTAACAGGTTCGCTGGCTTTTACTTCGGGCTTCGCTGAGAAATCCTCGCTGTTAAGGTCTCTGACAGATTCATTGTCTTCGACTACTGGTCTAGCTGCGAAGAGTTCATTGTTTAGGTCCCTGAGTGGTTCGCTGAGTTTCGCTTCTGGTTTTGTTGAGAAGAGCTCGTTGTTCAGATCTCTGAGTGGTTCGCTGACTTCCGCCTCGAGTCTTGCCGAGAGGAGTTCGCTCTTCAGGTCTGTAAGTGCTTCGTTGAGTTTCGCTGGCTCTCAGACCAAAGGTTTTGTCAGGTCTTTGACAGATTCGCTAGGGTCGGCCTCAAGCTTTGCCGAGAAATCCTCGTTGTTCAGATCCTTGTCTAGTTCTCTAGGTTTGACGAGTTCTATGTTGAAAGGTCGCACTATAGGCTTGACTGCTTCACTGGGTTCATCCTCAGTCTTTGCCGAGAAAATTTCACTGTTTAGATCCTTGACAGGTTCGCTATCTCTTGCTATTTCTGAGACTAAGGGTCTAGCTAGGGTTTTAACTGGTTCACTGGGGTCCGCCTCAAGTCTTGTTGAGAAGACTTCGTTCTTCAGATCTCTAACTAGTTCAATATCTCTCATTGCTTCTCAAACGAAAGGTCTCGCCAAGAGTCTGAGCGGTTCTCTGGGTTCCTCATCTGGTCTTGCGGAGAAGAGTTCGTTCTTCAGGTCCTTTTCTGGCTCATTGAATTTTGCGAGTTCTATGTCTAGAGGTCGTACTGTAGGCTTGAGTGCTTCGCTTGGTTCATCCTCGAGTTTTGTTGAGAAGACTTCGTGGTTTAGATCCTTGTCTGATTCTCTAGGTATGGCGAGTTCCCTGTTTAGAGGTCGCACTGTATCCTTGAGTATTTCACTTGGTTCAAGCGCAGTCTCTGCGGAGAAGACGTCGCTATTTAGATCCTTGTCCGGTTCGTTGTCTCTGGTGACTTTTGAGACTAAGGAGTCTTATGGAGCGGAACTCGTTTTTCAGGTCTCTGACTGGTTCAATGTCTCTGGCTGGTTCTGAGACTAAAGGTCTTGCTAGATCTCTGAGCGCTTCGCTTGGGTCAGTCTCTAGTCTTGTTGAGAAGAGTTCGCTCTCCCGGTCTATGAGTGCTTCGCTGGGTTTCGTCAGTTCTATGTCTAGAGCTCGCACCGTAAACCTGAGTGCTTCGCTGGGTTCAAACTCAGTTTTTGCTGAGAAGTCTTCATTCTTCAGGTCGCTGAGTGACTCGTTGAGTCTTGTGAGTTCTTTCTTTAGGGGTCGTACCCTAAACTTGAGTGCTTCGCTGGGTTCAGCCTCGAGTCTTGCTGAGCGATCCTCGTGGTATAGGTCGGTTTCTGGTTCACTAACTGTGGCCTCAAGTATCGCCCAGAAGAGTTCACTGTTTAGATCCCTGAGCAGTTCGCTGACTTCAGCTTCTGGGTTTGTCGAAAGATCATCGCTGTTCAGGTCTCTTAGTGCTTCGCTGTCTCCGGCTTCAAGTATTGCTGAGAAGAGTTCGCTGTTCAGATTTCTGACTGGCTCTCTGGGTCCGGCTTCAAGTATTGCTGAGAAGAGTTCGCTGTTCAGATTTCTGACTGGCTCTCTGGGGTCAACCTCAGGCTTTGTTGAGAAGAGTTCGCTCTTCAGATCTCTAATCGGTTCGTGGACTACGACCTCGAGTTTTGCTGAGAAGACTTCCTTAGTCTTATGGAGCGGAACTCGTTTTTCAGGTCTCTGACTGGTTCAATGTCTCTGGCTGGTTCTGAGACTAAAGGTCTTGCTAGATCTCTGAGCGCTTCGCTTGGGTCAGTCTCTAGTCTTGTTGAGAAGAGTTCGCTCTTCCGGTCTATGAGTGCCTCGTTGAATCTTGTTGGTTCTGAGACTAAGGGTTTTCTCAGGTCTCTCACGAGTTCGCTTGGTTCATCCTCGAGTTTTGTTGAGAAGACTTCGTGGTTTAGATCCTTGTCTGATTCTCTAGGTATGGCGAGTTCCCTGTTTAGAGGTCGCACCGTAAACCTGAGTGCTTCGCTGGGTTCAAACTCAGTTTTTGCTGAGAAGTCTTCATTCTTCAGGTCGCTGAGTGACTCGTTGAGTCTTGTGAGTTCTTTCTTTAGGGGTCGTACTGCAAACTTGAGTGCTTCGGTTGGCTCATCCACAAGTCTTGCTGAGAAGACTTCGTTATTCAGATCGCTGAGTACTTCGTTCTCTCTTGTCTCAGGTCTTGCTGAGAAATCTTCGTTGTTTAGATCTCTAAGTGGTTCATGGGCTTTGGCCTCAAGTTTTGCTGGGAAGAGTTCATTGTTCAGATCACTGTCTAGTTCGTTGGGCGTTGCCGGTTCTGAGGCTAAGGGTCTTGCTAGGAGTTTGAGTGCTTCCCTAGGTCTAACTTCGAGTTTTGTGGAGCATATTTCGTTGTTTAGGTCTTTGACTGGTTCTCTAGGTCTTGGAAGTTCCTTCAATAGAGGTCGTGCTGTGAACTTGAGTGTTTCATTGGGTTCAGCCTCGGGCTTGGTGGAGCATACTTCACTCTTCAGGTCCCTATCTGATTCGCTCGGTTTCGTAGCCTCCTTCTTTAGAGGCCACACCGTCAACCTAAGTGCCTCAGTGGGCTCAGCCTCAAGCTTCGGAGAACACACATCGATTTTCAGATCCTTCTCAGATTCACTGGGTCTCACAGCTTCTTTATTCAAAGGTCGAAGCCTGACGCTGAGCGCGTCCATAAGTTCGGGTTCGAGTCTTTCAGAACACACATCGCTGTTCAGGTCTTTGACTAGTGCGCTAGGCCTTGCAGGTTCTCAAACCAAGGGTCTTGCGAGAGGGTTGGTCGCCTCACTAGGTGAAACGTCCACTCTCTTGGAGCATACTTCTCTCTTCAGGTCGTTGACGGGTTCAATTGGGTATGTGACATCTCAGTCGGAAGGCCGTGCCGTAATCTTAGCCGCGACAATAGGCTCAGCTTCGACCTTCTTTGAACATACGTCACTTTTCAGGTCCTTGTCCAATTCTCTGGGTCTTGCGGCATCCTTCTTTAGGGGCCGCACCGTCAACTTGAGCGCTTCGATTGGTTCAGCTTCGGGTATCACAGAGCGGACCTCGTTCTTCAGGTCTCTCTCAGGGTCCCTGACGCAAGCCGGTTCGCAGGCAAAGGGTCTCGCGAGGGCCTTAAGCGCCTCACTAGGTTCAGCATCGGGCTTCCTAGAACATATCTCGCTTTTCAGATCTCTCGCAGATTCACTTGGTCTTTCAAGCTCTCAGCAAAGGGCTCGAAGCATAACGCTGAGTGCTTCGTTGGGAATGGCCTCGAGTTTCGCTGAGAAGTCATCTCTCTTCAGGTCCTTCAGCAACTCAATGGGTATTGTTATTTCCCAGAGCAAGGGTTTCAGTGAACCCTACTTCATTGTTCAGATCATTGTCCGACTCGATCGGTCTAACCGCTTCCTACTTCAGAGGCCGCGCCATTTACCTAGATGCCTCAATAGGTTCAGCATCGAACTTCTTCGAACACCTGTCACTTGTCAGATCTCTCTCCGGATCGTTATCCGCGAGTTCGAATGGTGGAGAGAGTTCTTCGTTCTTCAGATCTCTGAGTGGTTCATGGAGCATGAGAGCAGTTTATGCGCGGGGAGCAAAGTTTGTGCCGATAGCCCTAGGGGCAAACTTTGGCAGTGGAGAAGTTCTAATGGGCCGCTATGGTTGTTTCAATTGCAGCAGTAATACAGGCGACTTCGCCTTCCTGGTGGTCGCTCTCGGGGTGGCAGCTTTCGGCGTTTACGCTGCTAAACAACGACGGCAATCTAGTAGGCCGGAAGATCATCAAGATGACGAGCTAGTAGTAGTGGATAAGGAAGGATGGGAAACGAAATCCTTCGACAGCAAGGAACCGTCGACAAAGGCTTCCGGGGACGATGAAGGCTGGGAAACCAAGCCTGAAGGCTAGGAACGAAATCTCCGGCTCACTGTGTGGTGCTCGAAGTCAAGGATCTTCGTAGCTATTATAAACACTGAATTACAGAACGTCCCCTTCCATGGATAAGATGGAGAAGACTACGGAGAAGAAAAAGGGATTCGTCAGAGAATTTACCGATTTTCTCCAGACGTTTGGTGTGATCGGCCTCGCGATAGGCTTCGTGATAGGCGTCGCGTCGTCCGCCGTCGTGAACTCTCTTGTCAAGGATCTGATCAATCCGATAGTAGGGCTTGTCTTGCCCACGGGAAACCTGGCGTCGCTGAACGCGACTGTCACCTCTCCAGTCTCAGGGAAACCGTCAGTATTTCTTTACGGAGACTTCATTTCGCAAGTCATCTACTTCATGGTTATCGCTCTAGTGGTCTTCCTAATGTACAAGCAGCTAAAGCGTATGGGTCTCGCCAAACTCTAGCCAGCGAAATTTTCCCGAACACATCATCGCGGAGGATAGTAGAACTGTATTCCTGCGAGAACGTACTGCACAGCAATAGCTGCGATAAAAAGAGACATTATTCTCGCTATGACTGCAGCCCCAGTCCTACCTAGCAGCCGATAGATTCTATCGGTTTGTCTTAGAACGACCCAGCTCACAAACATGACGATTACGATGGCACTTAGGGCAACCAAGATTCCAGAAGATTGAATCGATATCAGGGTCAACGTTATCGCCCCGGGACCAACGAGTAGCGGGAATGCTATTGGGAAAACGGCTGTCTCCTCGGCGGAGACAAGGGTTAACTTGTCCATGCGTTCACCGCGGAAAATAATCTCAATCGACAACAAGAGCAGAACCAGTCCTCCTGCGATCTGGAAGCTCTCTAGCGATATTCCGAATAATAGCAAGACCTCCTGGCCGATCAGGGCAAGAGCAGCTAAGAGTATGGCCCCGACAACCGCGGCGGTTCTGAAAACTTTCCGCTTCTCATCAAGATTCATCGACTTGGTTAGCCCTGCAAAAATGGGAACAGGGCCCAGCGGGTCCACGATTACAAACAGGGCAACAGTTGCTTTCAGTAGGTCAAGAAGAAACGTGTCTATCGAGGCCATTCTACCATCCTTTTCCTCGCTGGTTAGGAGCTTTTTGTGGTGGGCCGGGAGGGATTTGAACCCACGACCTTCGCCGTGTGAGGGCGACGTCCGTTCTGCGCAATCATATTGCTTACCAGGCTGGACTACCGGCCCAACGAAGACGCATTGGAAGGCGACTATATTTCATCTTTCGAAACGGGAAAATTCTACGGTTGTTTCTAGCGGAGAAGCCTAACATTCGTTCCTTGGGGATTCTCTTCAATCAGTCGAAACAAGGGGATGCACCTTCCCCCGGCCTTCTCAATCTTCACAAGAGCTCTCGGGGAAAACTTGAACGCGGCAATTGTCAGCTTCTCTTTCGGGATCCCTGACCCGTTCGTAGGTCTGTGGTCTCGCACTGAAGGGTCCTCTTGGCAGGGAAGCGTCTCATCCTGAACCGGTATCAATAAAGCCTTTGGAGATCAGACATCGTTCAGAAGCTTTGCTCGCTAATCATAGGCTAGCCTATCGTTTGTATCTTGAGAATATCGGTCTTACCGGAGGGGCCCTTAGGATCTCCAGCGATTATGACGATTCTATCGCCCTTCTTTGCGAGTCTCAACCCCACGACTGATTTCTCGGCTTCGTGGAAAACCTCCTCGCTTGTGTTCGGTTCGTGTGTAAGGAGGGTTTGGACTCTCCAGGATAGCAGGAGTTGTCGCTGGACTTCTGGATGAGACGTGAGGGCGACGATAGGGAGGGGAGGGCGGTACTTGGAGACGAGACGTGCAGTCCGTCCGGAACGAGATGGAGCTACTATCGCTGAGGCGGAAACGTGTAGGGCTGTTTCACAAGCCGCCAGTGCTAACGCGTCGGCTTGGCTGTGTTCATACCAGCCCTGTCGTTGAGCCGAAATCTCCCTAGGAAGAAACTGCTCGGTCTCCTCTGCAACCCTCTCTAGAATTCGCACAGC
>WNFD01008327.1_pt1 | contig 11899 bp, 8 predicted proteins | sample 5400491 | NCBI WGS metagenome assembly WNFD01 (sample SAMN13153343, study PRJNA577476) | soil metagenome | isolation source: 120 cm saprolite under Douglas fir tree site 2 hole 2 replicate 2 | place: USA:California | collected 2015-04-18 | reverse complement strand
AAGCTGGGTCGGTGCTCCACGGCGGACGCTGAGAGGGCTCTCGCTTTATTGGCTCGATTTCCGCGCCCACCTCGGTTTCGTGCGCCCTCCGTGGGCGCCGTGCTCTCCGCGATTCGACGGGACAAGAAAAAGGAGGGGGAGCGGATCCGGATGGTTTTGCTGCGGGGAATCGGAAGCGCGATCGTCGAGCGATCCGTGCCGAGAGCGCTATTGACATTCGGCATTCGTGAAGCGATTGCGAGCCTGTCATGAGGCCGAAGATGAATGTCCTGGTGATTCACGGGCCAAACCTAAATCTGCTCGGCGAGCGTAGCCCCGAAATCTACGGAACGATGACGCTTTCGCAGCTCAACGCCGAGCTGCGGAAGACCGCGCGCTCGCTCGGCATTCAGCTGCGGGTTTTTCAAAGCAACCACGAGGGCGAGATCATCGACAAGATCCACAAGCAGAGAAAATGGATGCAGGGGCTGGTGATCAATCCGGGGGCGCTGACTCACTACTCGTACGCGGTGCGCGAGGCGATTGATGCGGTCCGGGTGCGGACCTACGAAGTGCATCTGTCGAATATCCATGCGCGCCCAGAGCCCTGGCGTCGGATCAGCGTGCTGGCCGAAATCGTCGAAGGCCAGATCGTGGGCAAGGGCGTGGATTCTTATCGCGAAGCCCTAACGAGTCTGAGTCGCAATCGATCCTAGCGGATCGGTGTTGCAAGATAGATGGCATCGTCGGTGACGCTCGTGCTTCCTTGGAACGCGACTTGACCCCGCGAATTCAGCTTGGTGACGTCGAGTCGCGAGAAGGTGTCTCCACTCGGGGCAGGATCCCACCCCCCGGTGCAGGATCGCCTGATCCGGCGATCCGGCTCAGGCCACCCGCGGAGAACAGGAAGACGCCGGTGGGCCCATTTGGCGATGACAACTGCGCTCCAAATACGATCTCACCGGCTGCGTTTACCGAAGGTGCGTAGGGAGCTGGAATAGTCCCACCTGGAATAACGAATGTACCGCCTCCCGGGGCTGGATCCCCGGTTTGAGCAATCGAGAGAGTGTTGCCGTTCGACCACAGGAATACACCCCAGCGAGTTGGAGGCGAGACATTGCCCGTAAACGCCACTTGACCAGCGTCGTTGATAGAGAGACTTGAAAAACCTCTAAAAGTCCCGCCACCAGGAGCTGGGTCTCCACGGCCGACGAGTTGATGGAATTCCCCTCCCGACAAAACAAACACAGCCGGGCTTCGTGAAAAGAAACCATTGCCAACAAATGCAATATCCCCGGCATTGTTGATTGAAGCTTGACGGATGTCAGCGAATCGTCCGCCCCCCGGAGCTGGATCGCCGGTACCGACGATTCGGTTCAACACTTCTCCGGAACGCGAATAAATCCCTGAAAAAAGGCTGCTAGACGCTTGGAAGATTGATTGGCCACTACCGTTCATCGCCAGCACATAGAAGTAATCGAATGCGCCGCCTTGGAGGGTCGACTCCCCTAAGCGCACAATTGGAGCACTCAAATCCCCGACAAACAATTCTTCCTCTCCTGGGAAGGAAAGGCCGCGAAAGGCTATTGTTCCGGAATCGTCTATCGCCTCGGGCCGTGCGCTGACGAGTTTGGGCTCGCGATCGATCGGGTCACCCTGCCCGGCAATTCGTGTCCGATCGCCGTTCGAGAATAGATAGATGCCGCCGAGGCTGTTTTCCAATTCGCCAAAGTAAACAAATCGATCTCCCTCGGGAGAACGTTCGCCTGTGCGTACTACTTCAGTGATCGCTCCGCCGGAAAACAAGAACACTCCGTTTGTGGATGTATCACTTGCCTGGAATGCGATCTGTCCTGCTGAATTCAAAGAGAAGTTGGAAAAGTAAGAGAAGACGCCTCCTCCGGGAGCCGGGTCGTTCTCTCGAATCTGAGGCATGATTTGCCCGTTTGAGAAGAGAAAGATTCCCCCACGACCATAGATCGAGGCAGTAGCCGAAAAAGCCACTGCTCCTGCGTCGTTGATCTCCGCCGAACCAGGATAAAGGGTTGCGGCGCCATCGACCGAGGACTCAAGGGGTTCACCGCCTGGGGCCGGGTCTCCCTCGCGAACCACTTCGGTCATCGACCCATCTGCACTTCGCAGGAAAATTCCGTACCCCGAAGGCTCCAGATCGCATCCGAAGGCGACTTGTCGATTGATATTGATGACGGGGTGGTGGAAGCGCCGGAAGGTTCCTCCACGAGGGGCGGGATCGCCCTGGCGAGCCAAAAGCGACAGGCTACCCTGCGAAAAAAGGAACAGCAGGTGATCGCCCAAGGACGTATATGCGCCGAAAACGACGTCCCCCAAAGAATTGAGCGAGTACTCGTAGGTTAAAAAGAGAGCCCCACCACCGGGAGCAGGATCGCCATCCTGGACGACGATCTGAAGACCGCCTTCCGACCAGAGAAGGATTCCGGAGCGGTCAGGACCGGCCAGAAGCGCCCAAAATGCGATCTGACCTGATGAGTTTAGCAGCGGGCCACCGCCGTAGACGAAAGTACCCCCACCGAGAACGGGATCGCCGAACGCTGCAGCTATCGTCGTTACCCCGTTGGACCGCAGAAGAAGAGCGCCATCTCCCATGAAGGCGACTTGCCCGGAGTCGTTGAGCGTCGACCCATAGGCTGCAACCAATTCCGGCGGCACGGGAACCGCCTCGCCAGGAGTCGCTACCGTGGTCAGATTGAAACTGAGTTGTGCTTGGGATGCAGAGTGGATCAGCAAAAGCGCAACGCACACGGGCCCACCGCGAAATTTCGAATGGTACATGGTTGCCCCCCTTGCAATGAAGACGCGCTCGACCCGAGTCCTCGAGGCACGCTATACGCGAGTCCAGCGCGATCATCTACTCCCCGCGACCTTGCGTCACGAATGCGTCAGCTGAGGCGACCGCTGGGATGAGGTAAGGGTTTGGGTGCAACGCCGTTGCTGTTAGGTTAGCCGTTCCTCTTATGCCCGGATCGACAGGACCGCGGCGCGCGGCGCTCGCGTTCATCTTCATTACCGTGCTCCTCGACGTGTTAGCGCTCGGAGTGATCATCCCGGTGCTGCCGAAGCTGGTGGTGGATTTCACCGGAGGAGATCAGGCAAGGGCCGCCAAGATCTACGGCCTGTTCGGGACCGTCTGGGCTGCGATGCAGCTGGTCTGCTCGCCGATCTTCGGATCGCTGTCGGATCGCTTTGGCCGAAGGAAGGTGATCCTGGTTTCCAATTTCGGCCTGGCGTTTGACTACGTGGTGATGGCGCTCGCTCCGACCTGGCAGTGGCTGTTCGCCGGACGAGTCGTCTCCGGAATCACCGCCTCCAGCATTCCCACCGCCTACGCATACATCGCCGATGTCACACCGCCCGAGAGGCGGTCCGCGAGTTTTGGTCTGGTGGGTGGCGCGTTCGGCGTGGGTTTCGTGCTCGGACCCGCAATGGGAGGATTTCTCGGTCAAATTAGTCCGCGCCTGCCGTTCTGGGTTTCCGCTGCCCTGAGCTTTGCCAACGCGATGTATGGCTTGTTCGTCTTGCCGGAGTCTCTGCCGAAAGAACGCCGGGCTGCTTTTTCCTGGAAGCGGGCCAACCCGATCGGCTCGCTGACTTTCTTAGCCGCCAAGCCTGGGCTACTCCGACTTTCGCTCGTGAATTTCCTCGGCTACATCGCGCACGTTGTCTACCCCAGCGTGTTCGTTCTCTATGTTGGCTATCGATATGCCTGGAACGAGCGCACGGTGGGTCTGGTGCTCGCGCTCGTGGGCGTCAGCTCGATGATCGTCCAAGGCGTATTGATGGCCCCGATCATTCGTCGCCTCGGTGAGCGAAACACGCTGCTTGTTGGCATTGCATGCGGAGTCGCTGGATTTTTGGTGATGGGACTTTCGCCCACCGGCCTGCTCTTTCTGTGGAGCATGCCGCTCGCGGCGTTGTGGGGACTCGCCGGACCGGCGGCGATGGGGATGATGGCCGCGCGAGTCGGCGGATCTGAGCAAGGCCAGCTCCAGGGCGCCAACAACAGCCTTCGCGCGATCTCCGAGCTGATTGGGCCGAGCGTTTTCACACTGACTTTCGCCTACTTCATCGGCGGGGGGCGCCAGTGGCACGCCCCGGGCGCGCCCTTTATCCTCGCCGGCGCACTCCTCGGCTCGTCGATCACGCTGGCGCTGAGCACCGCCCGAGCACTCCCACGGCCCGTCGACGTGCCCACACCCGGCAGCGCCCCGGCGAAGACTCAAGATCAGGCGGGTTAGCTTCCGAGTCCGGGCGCGCTTCGAGCCGAGCCCGCCCTTCGCTCAGCCGCGCGCCTTACCAAGCCTGTCACCGTCCAGATCACGACTCCGAGCCCGAGCAACTCCGCGGCAAAGATCCATTGCTGTGGCCGCGGCCGCGCCATCGCTAGCAGAACTACCGAAATGCCGGCTCCTGCGAGGGGAATCACCGGCCCCAGCGGCAGTCGAAACGTTCGTTCTGCGTCGGGTCTTCGATAACGCAGCACGATCACCGCCAAACAGGTGGGGATGTATTGGCAAAACAAAGCGACATTCGAGACATCGACCAAGGACCCGTAGCTGAGGAAAAACGCGAGCAGGCTGGCCAGCGTCGTTGCCAGTGCAATCGCCGGCCCGGGAGTCCGGAACCGCGACTCGCCGGTCAAGATCGAAGGCAGATACCCATCTGCCGCCAGCGCCGTGAAGTAGCGTGGGCCCGCCAACGCGGTGGATGAGCAGAAGCCAGCCATGGATACCAACGAAGCAATCCCGAGTACCAAGATGCCGGGCTTGCCAAAGATCGTTCCGGCGACATCCATCAATGGCTGCTGCCGAGCGTGCAAATCGGGCACGGTGCTCAAAGCCACGAGTTGAACCAGGCAGTAGAGCAGGGTTGCCCCCACCAGGCTGCCCACCAGCGCGAGCGGGACGTTGCGCTTGGGATTGATGGTCTCCCCGGCCGGAACCGGAACGTACTCGAAGCCGGAAATCATGAAGACCGCTAGAAACGCCGAAGAGGAGACCGCGTGCAGGTAGCTCACCGGCTCGCCGGGAACCGATCGCGCTGATAACATGCCGCTCAGCACCTCGGGCCGCAGGTGCGCGAGCCCCACCAGGCCGAGCAGGATCAGCGGAAGAATCTTGACCATTGAGAGAAAGTCCGAGGTCCGCGCGCCCGCTTTCACTCCCAGGTAATTGATCGTCCCGAGCGTGGCGATCAATCCGACCGCGACCAGCGTCTTGAGCGCCAGGGTGAAGTCGCCGAATTGAAAGACCGGGGTCGCAAACCAAGGCACGAGCTTGGCCAACGCTTCTGCGAAGCCAACCGAAACGGCGGACCAGCCGAGCACGCCGGTCGACATCGCGGTCCAGCCGACAATGAAACCGAAATAGCGTCCGAACGCGGCTCGGGCGTACACATACGGCCCGCCGCTCCGATCGAACATTCCGCTCAGTTCGGCAAAGCAGAGCCCAATCAGGATGCACAGAACGCCGCAGGTGAAAATGCCAACGACGCTGGCGTAACCTGCGATCGCCGCCAGGGGGGCGATCAGCAGGTAGATGCCCGAGCCGACGATCCCGTTGATCCCGATGCAGACGCAGTCAAAGAGCGAGAGTCTGCGCCGAGAGTGGGATATTGCCTCGTTACCAACCAACGATGGCATCGCCTGAGTATAGTCGGTCAACCGAATTTCGCGAGGAGCAATGATGATCCTGCAACTCTGTCTTGCCTTGGCGTTGGCAGCCGCCGGGGCCAATCCGCGAGGCGCGGCCGATAGCGTCGCGATTCGTGTGGCTCGGATGCTGGACGTTCGCACCGGGCGCTACGTGGACAAACCGGTGGTGATTGTTAAGGGTGAGAAGATCGACAAGGTCGGTACCGAGGCGCCTGCGGGGATGAAGGTGATCGATCTCGGAAACCGCACCCTCTTGCCTGGGCTGATCGACGCGCACACCCACATCCTTTTGCAGGGCGATGCGACCGAAGCGGAGTACCACGAGCAGATCCTCAAGGAGTATCCGTCCCATCGCGTGGCCAGGGCCGTCCGGGCTCTCTCGATCGCGCTCGAACATGGTTTCACGGGACTGCGAGATCTCGAGACCGAAGGAGCCGGATACGCGGACGTGGGTCTACGCGATGCGATTAACGAGAAAGTGATTCCCGGTCCGCGGATGCAGGTTGCTGGACCTGCCCTGTCCACCACGGGGACTTATCCGCTTTTGCATTTTCGGCCGGACTGGGTCTTTCCAGTCGGAGTCCAGACCTGCGATGGACCGGACGGCTGTCGCAAGGCAGTCCGCGAGCAACTGTCGTACGGGACGGACTGGGTGAAAATCTACTCAAATGGAGGCGGGCTACATCTGACACCGGACGGGTACATCGATTCGCCTCCGAACTGGACCCGCGAGGAGATGGCGGCGGCGGTCAGCGAAGCGCACGCGCGCGGCCACAAGGTCGCGGCCCATGCCACATCCGATACCGGAGCGAAGCTGGCGGTTGAGGCGGGGGTGGACTCGATCGAGCATGGAATTTCGATTCGTCCCGAGTTGGCCAAATTGATGGCGAAGAAGAATATTTTTCTTTGCCCGACCCTTACGGTCGGAGCGTATGTCGCTGAGCCACGGGCCAGAGAAGGTCGCGTGATCTGGGCGGAGATGCCCAAAGTCTCTGCGCGATCAATGCGCAACGCGATGGACGCCGGGGTGAAGATCGCCTTTGGCACCGACGCCGGGGGGTTCCCCTGGACCGAAATCAACCAGGCGAAGGAATTCTCGCACATGGTTCGCCTGGGAATGTCCCCGCTCGAGGCAATCCGAAGCGCCACCCTGGTCGCCGCGGATCTGTTTGGTTGGAAAAAGGTTGGCTCGATTGAGCCGGGGGGCGAGGCTGACCTGGTTGCGGTCAGCGGCGATCCGCTTCAGGATGTATCAGTGTTGGAAAGAATCGACTTTGTGATGAAAGCCGGGCAGGTCGTTCGCCGTCCCGAATAGGTCTTAGCAATGCAGACCCCAAGTTTTTCAGAAGCGGTCAGCCTGATTCGCCGCAACGAGATCGGCAGAGGCGCGGCGATCGAAACCCCATTCGGCCGGAGGCTGCTTTGCTACGCCGATCTGACCGCGACCGGGCGATATCTGCATTTGGTGGAGCGGTGGATTCGTCGTCTTCAGCCGTTCTACGCGAACACCCATACCGCGGTCTCCTCGACCGGCCGAATCATGAGCGAGCTGCGAGAAGAGGCGCGGCGGGTGATTGGCCGATCGGTGAATGCCGGTCCCGACGATGTAGTGCTGTTCGTGGGTGCCGGAGCGACCGCGGCGGTCAACAAGCTCGTCGGGTTGCTTGGCTTTCGGATCTCCGATGCGCTTGAACGCGAGCACGGCCTCAACCGGCAGATCCCCGAGAATCAGCGCCCCGTGGTCTTCGTCGGTCCGTACGAGCATCACTCGAATGAGCTGCCCTGGCTCGAATCGGTTGCGGATGTGGTGGAGGTCGACCTGGATGCCTCCGGCCGGATCGACATCTCGGACTTGACGAACAAGCTCAAGCGGTTTTCCTCCCGGGCGCTCAAGGTTGGGGCATTTTCCGCCGCCTCCAATGTCACCGGCGTGCTGACGGACGTAAGGGCAGTGACGCGGGCGCTTCATCAACAAGGCGCCTACGCCTGCTTCGACTATGCCGCCGCGGCCCCCTACCTTCCGATTGACATGCACCCGTCGGAATCGGAGTCAATCGACGCGCTGGTTCTCTCCACCCATAAATTCATGGGCGGGCCAAGTGGCTCCGGAATTCTGGTCGCCCACCGCAAGCTCTTTCGGTGTCAGTCTCCGGAGAGACCTGGAGGAGGCACGGTCGACTACGTGGCTGCTTTCGAAAAAGTCGCGGTCGACTACGCGCACAGGCTCGATGAGCGCGAGGAAGGTGGAACGCCGGCGATCGTGAGCGACATCCGTGCCGGGCTGGCGTTCCTGGTTCGCGAGATGGTCGGACCGCAAAGAATTTTGGAGCACGAGCTGCGGATGTCGGAGCAGGCGGTTCGGCGACTGGCGCGCCACCCGAAGATCCAAGTTCTCGGTCCGATTCAGCTCCCTCGATTGGCGATCCTCTCCTTCAACGTGGAGGGGCTCCACCACGATCTCGTTTCGGCGCTCTTGGACCATCTGTTCGGGATCCAGAACCGCGCCGGCTGCTCGTGCGCAGGTCCCTACGGCCATCGACTGCTGCAGATCGATCGCCACAAGTCCGAGCTGTACCGAAAGCAGATCGCTCGCGGAATCCTCGGAATCAAGCCGGGATGGGTGCGGCTGTCGCTGCCTTATTACGCGTCGCAGAAAGATCTGGAGTTCATTTTCAAGGCGGTGGAGTTCGTCGCGGATCACGGCATGGACTTCGTACCCGCCTACTGCCTCGGATGGCTGGATGGCGTTTGGCGCTACCCGGACCGCTCGCCCGCGCCGCTTCAGCGCCCGCCGCTGGACCTCGACGCGCTTTCCCAGCTGGCATTTGAAACCGGATCCGAAATCGAATCCGAAGAACCCATCTCCGACGAAGCACTGGAAGGGGAGCGCGCCCGCTACTTCGACGAGGCACACCGGATTAGTTCAGAGCTGCGCAGTCGCTGGGCAGTAGAACATCCGTGCTGGAACGCCCCAACCGGAAGACCGGAAATCGATCAACTCATTTGGTTTAAGTACGTCCTGTGCGACCAGCCGTTTGGCGCGCAAGCTGCGGCCAACCCGGTCAAACGCGAGGCAGCCGCAGGACCGTCCTGAAGAATTCCTCCACCGCCTGCGCGCGTTGCGAGGGCTGGTAGAGCTGGAGAACCCGCGCGCGGGCCGCTTCACCCATCAGCCTGGCTCGTGCCCTCGAGCTGAGCAACTGGAAAATGGCATTGCCCAGCGCACCGATCTGGCGTTCTTCCACCAAAATTCCGGTTTCGCCGGGGACAATCGTCTCGGCCGGAGCCCCGAAACGATAGGCAATGGCAGGCTTGCCGCACGCCATCGCCTCGAGGAGCGCGCGACACGTTCCGTCATTTCCCTCGGCCAGGAGCACCTTGACATCCAAGGTCCGGTAGGCCGCGGCGAGCTCGGCTCCCGTCCGATATCCCGCGAAGATGACCTGTCGAGACAACCCCAGTCGGCCGACCTCCGCCTCCAGGCTCGGGAGGCCCTCGCCGCGTCCCACGATGATCAACCGCGCCTCGGGCAGCCTCGGTAGCACCTGGGTAAAGGCCTGAACCAGCTCCCGGTGTCGGCGATCCGGCTTGATTCGGGCGACGATGCCAGCGACCGGCGCGTCCGATTCGATCTGCAGCTCCGCGCGCAGATTGGGGCCGTCCGGCGCAAACCGGCTCGCATCGACCGCGCCGCGGATCGCCGTCACCCGCTCGCTCGGAACGCCGAACCGCTCGCGCAGGGTCTGGGCGTGTGACTCGCAGATCGCGATCAGCCCATCGGTCAACCGGAAAGCGAGCCGTTGCAGGGGCCGCCGGCTCAAGGACCGCGATGAGTGCACCGTTCGAATCACTCGAACGTTTCGACCGCGCGAAGCGAAAAGCGAGAGCAGATGATCATGCGAAAAATTCGCGTGCCAGAGATCGAACTGACCGGCCAATGCCTTGAGGCGAGCGACGTCCTTCGCGATGACCCAGGGATTGCTCTTGGTCGACAGAGCCAGTTCCGAAGGCGGGGGAAAGCCCAACGCTCGCAGCCGTTCGACGAGCTCTCCTTGCCGTCGGGTGTCGACCGCCAGCTCTATCTGGTGACCTCGCTTTCTCAGCTCGGCGGAGAGCGAAGCGATCGGCTCTGCGGGACCTGTCCAAACCGGGGAAGCTAGCAGCTCGAGGATCCGCAAAGTGACCATTTTCCTTGGGGTTCGCGCGGGTTCTGCTTAGCGTAGCCCGCCATGAAAGCTGTAGCACTCGGATTGATCGTCCTATCGATTTGCATTCCGGCCCTTGCTCAAACCAAGCCGACCGAGGACGCCAAGGCGTTCGTGGACAAGCTGAACAAGGACTTGAAGCGCCTTTGGGTCAAGTCGCAGACCGCTGAGTGGATCCGTGACAATTTCATCACCGACGACACCGAGCAAAACGCAGCATGGGCGAATGAAGAGGTGCTGGCGTATGTGAACCAAGCGATCAAGGGAACGAACAAGTTCCGTGGGCTACCGCTGGATCCCGAAACTGCGAGAGCGATCCATATCCTGCGGACCAGCTCCCAGCTCCCCGCCCCGAGCGATCCCGCCAAGCGCTCCGAGCTGGCGGCAATCGCCTCCAAACTGCAGGGTCTTTACGGCAAGGGTAAGTGGTGTGGTCCCGAGGGCAAGGACAACTGCCGAGATTTGGAGCAGCTCTCGGAGGTGATGTCGCGCAGTCACAATTACGACGAGCTCTTGGATGCCTGGGTAGGCTGGCGGACCATCTCGCCGCCGATGCGCCCGCTCTATCAGCGCCTGGTGGAGCTGTCGAACGAGGGGGCGAAGGAAATTGGGTTCGCCGATACGGGCGATCTCTGGCGAGCCGGATACGACATGAGCTCGAACGATTTCGCGAAGGAGGTTGAGCGGCTGTGGGAGCAAGTTCGACCGCTGTACCAGGACCTCCATTGTTACGTGCGAGCGCAGTTGGTGAAGACCTACGGAAAGGACAGAGTACCGCCAACCGGTCCAATTCCTGCGCACCTGCTTGGCAACATGTGGGCTCAAGAGTGGAGCAAGCTTTATCCTCTGATTGAACCGTACAAGCGCGAGCCAAGCCTGGATGTCACCGCCGCTCTGAAGCGCAAAAAGTACGACGCCCCGCGGCTGGTGAAATTGGGAGAAGCATTTTTCACCTCCTTGGGCTTTGACCCGCTTCCGCAGACATTCTGGGAGCGATCCCTATTCACCAAGCCGAGAGATCGCGAAGTCGTCTGCCACGCCAGCGCCTGGGACCCCAACTACAACAACGACCTGCGAATCAAGATGTGCATCAAGATCGATGAAGAAAATCTGATCACCATCCACCACGAATTAGGTCACGACTATTACTTCCACTCGTATTACAAGCAGCCGACGCTCTTTCAGCTCGGCGCCAACGATGGATTCCACGAGGCGATCGGCGACGCGTTGACCCTGTCGATCAATCCCGCATACCTCAAGAAGCTGGGGCTGATCAGGGTGTTGCCGAAGGGCGACAAGGGATTGATCAATTTCCAGTTCAAGCAGGCGCTGGACAAAGTTGCATTTCTGCCCTTCGGGTTACTGATCGATCAGTGGCGTTGGGAGGTCTTCTCGGGAAAGGTCCGCCCGGAAGACTACAACGCCGCCTGGTGGGAGCTGCGGAGGAAGTACCAGGGAGTCGATGCGCCGGTTTTACGCCGGGAGCAGGACTTCGATCCCGGCGCGAAGTATCACGTCCCAGCCAACGTGCCCTACACCCGCTACTTCCTGGCTCGGATCCTCCAGTTTCAATTCTACCGAGCGCTCTGCGGGCTCGCTGATCACAACGGCCCGCTCTACACCTGCTCGATCTACGGGAACAAAGAAGCGGGGAAACGGCTGAAGGCGATGCTGGAGCTGGGGGCGAGCAAACCTTGGCCGGAAGCGCTTTACTTGCTCAGCGGACAGCGGCAGATGGACGCCACCGCTCTGCTCGACTATTTCGTCCCCTTGCAACACTGGCTCAAGAAGCAGAATGCGGGTCAGAAATGCGGGTGGTGAAACATTTCGCTTTGGCCGCGCTGATCGCATCCGGGTGCGCCGGGTCACGCAACCAAAGGTCGAGCGCGGAGGGCGCGTCCAAAGGAGGGGCGGTGCAGCTCAAAGCCGACCTGGTAGCGAAATTTGGCGCTGGTCAGAAAGCGCGAATCGAACGCGGGGTGGATCAGGTTTCGGCCCTCTGGCAAGAATCGGACGGCGACCTGGC
>WNFD01006282.1_pt1 | contig 11899 bp, 8 predicted proteins | sample 5400491 | NCBI WGS metagenome assembly WNFD01 (sample SAMN13153343, study PRJNA577476) | soil metagenome | isolation source: 120 cm saprolite under Douglas fir tree site 2 hole 2 replicate 2 | place: USA:California | collected 2015-04-18 | reverse complement strand
AAAAACAGCATCTTGGGAGGCCGCGGCTCCCCGAACAAGTCCACAAGACGGCGGTTGAAGGTGACGGCCCGTCGAGTGATGGAAGTAAAAATAATCCATGTCCAGCGAGAAGGACCCGTCGGGATCTTGCCGAACGAGCTTCTATGCTGTGAACGCGCTTCCATTTGTTCGCGCAAATCGATGTGATTGCCGCGGCCCCAGCCCCGGGTACCGGCAACCCATACTCCGACGCCATCCACGGTAAGAATCGCCGCTTCATCGAAGGGCGAACATAGAAAGGCACTGGCAGCGTGGGAAAGATGGTGCTCGCAAAACAGGACGCGGAGAATGGGCAAATATTTTCCTCAAACTGAGAAATGCCAGGCACATTTTCTCAGGAGTTGTTGCACCCTGACTGTTATACTCAGCTGGCGCCATTGGTAGGATTCCGAGCATGCACGGCGAAGCAGTAACACGCCAGGGCTGGGCACTCTCGGAACACGTGAACCGGCGGAGTATTTCCCCTGGAGTCTGCTGTGACCAAGGAAGTGGATCGGAGTTCGTTGGATCTTCCGTACACGGGAACGAACATCACACGACGCGCCCTTTCGCTAATCTTAATAGCGGCCGCGACCGGTGTGACTCCAATGTTGTTGTTCGGTTGTCACTGGGGGCACGACCTTTCGTTTCACGTCACTTCATGGATGGAGGCGGAGCAACAATTTCGTCAAGGTAACCTGTTCCCTCGCTGGGCCGCTGGCGCTAACTACGGTTTTGGCGACGCTCGATTCATTTTCTATCCGCCGATCTCGTGGGTCACCGGCGCAGCGCTCGGGTCGATTTTGCCGTGGAAGATGGTTCCAGGGACATATGTGTTTTTGGCTTTCGTCTTGGCGGGAGTGGCTATGTGGAAGCTTGCGATTGAATGGCTCGCGCCTCCAAATGCGCTGTTGGCCAGCGTGCTTTATGCCCTGAGCCCTTACTCGATGGTGACGGCTTATACGAGATGCGCCTACGGTGAACTAATGGCAGGTGCTCTGCTTCCGTTGCTTGGCTGGGCCGCGCTTCGCATGGCACGCGATCCACGCAGGGCCGTCATTCCACTCGCAGTCGTGTTCGCTGCAATATGGCTTGCGAACTTGCCTGCGGCAGTGATTGCGAGTTATTCGCTTGCATGTTTGCTTTTGCTTGATTGTTTGGTGAGTTGGTCCTTGCGCCCGCTCTGGTTCGGAGCAGCGGCTATTCTAGCTGGTTTCGGAGTCGCTGCGTTCACCTTACTTCCCGCAGCGCTGGAACGAAAATGGACTAATGCGGCCTTGATTTCGAATTACAAGCCTTGGAACGATTTTCTGTTTGCACGGCGCAGTACTCCATTGATACAGAATTTTCATGTGAAGCTTTCATTTATGGCCCTCATCCTGATAGGCATTACCCTGATTGCTGCCTTTTTTGCGCGAGGGTTGCGACAGAACACCCCCGAGGTCTGGTGGCCGCTCACCGCCCTTGGCGCGGTAGCGGCCTTTCTGATGTCCCCGCTGAGTCGGATCGTGTGGCAGACGTTGCCCGAGCTACGCTTCGTTCAGTTTCCGTGGCGCTGGCTCTTTCCCCTGTGCATGGCAGGCGCGTTTCTTACGGCGTCGGCGGTGCCCGAGGCTGGCAGGAAGTGGATTTCGTGGCTTGCCCTGATCCTGGTGGTCGGTGCCAGCTATGGGAGAATCGCTCACTGGAATTCCTTTTCCTTCCAAGACGCCATTGCCGCTGTTCGTTCTGGTGCGGGATACTGGGGGACGAGGGAGTACGCTCCTTCCGGGATTAAAGTTGGAAACTTACCAAAGGATGCGCCCCAGATTGCTTTGGCTAAGGGCCTCGATGAGAAAGATAGTTCTTCGCGTCCATGTGCAGACTTCCATGTCGACCTGTGGACGCCGGAGCGGAAGGTCATTTATGTAAATTCGCCCGAGTCGCTTTCGGTCAACTTGAAGCTGCTGGCTTATCCATCCTGGCGGGTGAAAGTAAACGGAATTGCAGTGAATCTCGAAGCGGACGAGAACACCGGACAGGTTAGATTACGCCTACCGGCTGGCAAGAGCAGGACTGAAATCGCGTTCGTGCGCACCTGGGACCGAACGGCTGGAATCGCGATATCTTTTGCATCGGTGATCGCGATTGTCGCTGGTGGAATCTTCGTTCGACGGGAGGGCGTCAGCCAAAATGCGGAAGCGTGACTTTGGGTGACCGCCCTCGAATCGAAGCGACAATCGCGGCTGCTTTTATAGGTGCACACATAGGTTCAGCCTAAGTCGTACGCCTCCAGGAAAGCCATTGAAAGTGTCCACTTGGAAATCAATGAAATGATTGCCCCGTCCTGCCCGCTCCAGACCGGCGCACGGGGTCAGCATAAAGCGATATGTTGAATGACGGCCTGAACAGCCAACACCGTCACAACAGCCAAGGACGCTTCCAAGAGCCATCTGGATCGAATCTCAGACAGCCCGACTGCTGCGAACGGGACAAGGGCCGGCTGGCAAAGAATCAGAAAGCGTGCGACAAACATCGGCTTTAGAAGTGAGAACGCAAGCGCCAGGGCAGTTGGAACCAGCAGCGACGTCAAGACCACGATGAAGTGCCAGGACAACGAGCGGGGACAAGCGGCATGCTGCCGTTTGCAGCAGCCACGTTGCAGGTAGAATACATTTCAACTGGCCGAGCAGACGGCCGGGCCGCATTCCAATCGCTGTTCCCGGCAGTTAATCCCGGGGGAACGGATGGAGTGTCTGCGCTTCGCGCTGCTATTCAATGGGAGCTATCTCGAGCGCTGGCACCTGCATTGTCTCGATCGCCTAGAGGAATCCGCTAAGCTGACCGGCGTCATCCTGGCGGCCGATAGTCCGAGTCCACCGACCAAGGCGAGCGGCTCGATCCTGATGCGCCTGTACGCCAGGTCCGTGAGCGCCAAGTGGACGGTAGATGTCACACAGCGTCTCGCAGATATTAGAAGATTTCACGCCGCCGAGCCCATCCAACCCGCTGATCTCGACTTCATCTTGAAGTTGGGCCGCGGATCGATCCCGGCAGGGATAGCGCTCGCCGCACGCCACGGCGTCTGGTGCTTCCAGCACGAGACGGAAGGAGGTCTCCTTCCCTTTTTTCAGGAGGTCTACGACGCGGAAAATGTCACGGAGGCCGCTCTGCTGGCAATTGGGGCATCTGGGAATGAAGCCGCGATTCTGGAGCAGGGGGTCTTCCGTACCGAAAAGCGATCCTATGTCGAGAATCGAAACCGCGTTCTGGACAGCATCGCGGAATGGCCAGCGCTCGTCAGCCGCCGTCTTCTGCGGGAAGCCGGCGATGGCGCTTCCCGCGCTACGCGAGCGGTGCGCCCTAACAGGCCCGACTTCCGCCCAAAGTTTCTCCGTTTCTGTGCCCGCATCGCCCGCCGTCGCCTCGACTTCGCATGGGCGCGCCTCTTTCGGCACCCGCAATGGAATATCGGCGTTCTTCCTGTCCCTGTCGCAGCGCTGCTTCGCCCCGGAAACTATTCCGACGCCAGCATCGAATGGTTTCCTCTCAACGGTCGGGAGAGATTCCTCGCCGACCCGTTCGGCGTGGCACGCGACGATAGGATCCAAATTCTCTGCGAATCCTTCGGATACCGTAGCGGCAAGGGCCACATCTGTGCGCTCGCTTACTCCAATCGCCGTTTCACTACGCAGCCCGAGCCCGCCATCGAGCTCCCCGTTCACCTGTCGTACCCTTTCCTGGTCGAAGACGCGGGGCAGATCTACTGCATCCCGGAAGCCTGCGGCGCAGATGAAGTGGCCCTGTTTCGAGCAGTCGACTTCCCGCGCAAATGGTCCAAAGCCGCTGTGCTCGTCGAGCATTTCGGAGGTGTAGACCCAACTGTCTTTCGTCACGACGGCCGCTGGTGGCTGATGTGCACCGAGAAGGGGCGCGACGCGGACGTCAAGCTGTGGATTTGGCACGCCTCCGACCTCTTGGGGCCCTGGGCCGCGCACGCTCGAAACCCGGTCAAGACCGACGTGCGTACCGCCCGACCAGGTGGAGTGCCATTCGTCCACGAAGGCGTCCTGTACCGGCCCGCACAAGACTGCTCGAAGAGGTACGGGTGGCGAATCGTCGTCCAGCGGGTAACGACCCTGACGCCCTCGGAGTTCGCCGAGGAGCCGGTGACAGTGCTGGAAGCTTCCGCCGACAGCCCTTTCCCCCTCGGTCGGCATACGTTGACGCCGGTGGACGAAGTGGTTCTGATCGACGGACATCGGGCCGTCTTCGTGTGGCACGCGTTGTGGTCCTTCGTCAAAATCCTGGCGCAGAATCTCTGGAGTAAACTCCGGGCCCGCTAGTGGGAACGGCGCTAGAAGTTGTCGTGGTCTCCGACGGTGAACCGCAGCTTCTCGGGCGGGATCTGCGAGCGCAGGTTTTGGTAAACGACCGCCAGGCACGGATAGGGCAGGAATCGCTCCGCGAAGAAACGCGAGAGGCGCGTATCCTTCGATGTCTGGATCACGATTTGATGGATTCCGAGGCGGACCGCCAACCCTTCCAGTGCTCGCACCGTCCTCTCCATCTCCGCCTCCGACGGGGCTTCCAGATCCCCGACGAACAGGCCGCGTCTGACCTTTAGCCAGACGCGACCGCCGTCCACTACGAGCACCCGATTACCGGCGAACGCCTTGTAGTCATGGAATGCCCGATCGCGGCGGGTCGCGGCGAACCCCTCCCACAGAAGCGAATTATCCAGAACGGAATCAACCGGTAGGTGCGAGCGAAACGTTTGCTGGAGGTGTCGCTGGTAGAGGCCGTGCAGCGGGCCCACGCGGCGCGCGACCCGCTCCATCCAAATCGTACGGATCGGCAGCCGGAACTCGACCAGATCGTCGATATGTGTGTAGCCGATGCGGACCAGCCCCGGATAGGAGCCCCCTTGCGGGTGCGCGAAGCCAAAGAGGAACGAGATGCCCGCAGACTCGCACGTCTCCTTGGCCATTTCCGCGAGGCGTGTGAACAGTCCGCGGTGGCGGTGCTCGCGGTCAGTGGCGCCGTCGACGAGTTGGGCGGCGACTTCCGTACGATTTCCGAAGCTGATCGGCCACGGCAGCATGCCCAAGGAGGCGACGACCAGCCCCGCGTCGTTGAAGGCGACACAGCAGAACGCCCCCACTCCTTCGTATTGGCAGGCGTACTTCTTCTCCAGCCAGGCGAGGTTGAAATCTGGCCTCTGGTAAACTTTGCTGAAAAGAGGCACCAACGGCTTCATCTCCGGACCGCGGAGGCAAGCCAGTCGGTAGGTTGTACTCCCTACTTGCACTGCCTTTTCCGGCATCAATGGTTCCTCCTTTGTTTTGATAACCATCCGAATTGCCTAGGGTGAGGGGTACTGAAATCGGGACTGCGGGGAAGGCAACACATCAACGCCCGTAGGCTTCAGGTCCTGCTCCATGCCCGGGATTGACTCTCAGGGGGCCGTTTCGTTCACCTGTTCCGCACCCCGCAGCTGGCTCTCGAGCAGGTCGCAAACTTCCTCGCGCAGCCCGGTGCCGCAAGCCACCAGTCCCGGCACTAGCGTCGCCTTGCGGTTAAAGCTAAGCGGCGAATCGTCCAGCCTGCGCACGAATCCTCCTGCGGCCTCCACGAGCGCCACCCCTGCGGCAATGTCCCATTCGTTCTTCGGCACCATGGTCCACGTGGCATCCGCCAAGCCGGCCGACACCAGCGCCAGCTTGTACGCTACTGATCCCATGGGCCGCGTCGCAAACGGTGCGCTCCGGAAGCAGTCCCACTCTCCGCGCTCGGTCTCGCTCCGGCTGGCAAGCACCAAGGCTGCAGACAAGCTCTTACACTCCGTGGGCCTGACCGGTACGCCATTCCGCGTAACTCCCAGGCCCGCAGCGCCCAAAAAAATCTCACCGGTGGCGGGATTGCAAACGCCGCCGACGGTGGCTTGGCCGTTCTCGATCATCGCAACAGAAATGCTCCACTCCGGAATCCCGGCCACAAATTCACGCGTCCCGTCCAGCGGATCGACCACCCATACCCGCTTCTTCTCCAGCCGCGTCAAGTCGTCGGCGCTTTCTTCGGAAAGCCAGCCCTCTCCGTCCCGCACCAGAAACTCCCGCAGCACGCGGTTAATTTTCCGATCCGCTTCCGTCACCAACTGGTTGCCGGCCTTATGCTCCGCCTTCACTGCACCCGGTACGAAACCCGAGATCGCCTGGACCGCCGCCTCCAGCGCTTCCTGGATTCGCTGCAAATTCTCTGCGCCCGAAGAATTGCTCATTCCCGTGTCCCTAGATCCACAGCATCCTCGCTCCAGCGGCAATGAGCGACACGCAAAGCACGCGTCTCAGCCACAACGATGGAATCAGATTTGCCAGTCGCACTCCGAGCAGCGCTCCCGGCACGGAGCCGATCAGCAAGGGGACCAGCAGCGCGCTGTCCACCGCACCGAGCCGAAAATAAAACACGCTCGTGAACCCCGTGAGGATCACCGCATGCACAATGTCGGTGCCCACGAGCTTCGCGGGAGCGCTCCGCACAAAAAGAGCCAGCATCAACATGACAATGGTGCCCGATCCCACTGAACTCATTCCTACAAGAAAACCGGAAACCAACCCGACTCCGGCCACCCGCGGCCAAAACCCTCTTCCTGCCCGGCAGGGAAGGGCCGCGGATTGTTGCGGCGATTTCTGCAGCAATAAAAGCAGAGGTATGAAAACGAGCAAGGCGCCAATGAAGGCGCGCAGCATGCCGTCGAACTCATTCCCGTAAACGATACGCAGATGCCGAATCAGAAGCACGCCCCCCAGAGCGCCCGGAATACTTCCGACGCACAACCCCGCAACCAGCCGCCAATCCAGGGTGCGCCATTTCCAGTGGAGATAGCCGGCACCGATTTTAGTCAGCGCATTGAAAGCGGCGTCTGAACCCACCGCAACAATCGGGGAAACACCCAGACCAAAAATCAGGATCGGAAGCAGGAGCACGCCGCCGCCCAAGCCGGTCAATCCGACCAGGGTGCCGACGAGCATTCCGATCAAGATTTTGACTACGAACAGCATGATCCACGTCCTCGAAATTTCAACTCACGCCTTTCCGCGCCGAACTAATGCGCGGAGGGTGAAGTCGGCAAGCCATCGGCGCCGACGAAACCTTTGTGCTCCAAATGCAGGAAGATCTCCTGGACAGCTTCCTCCGGTGTTAACTCGCCCGTGTCCAGGACGATATCCGCGTCCGCGGGAACCTCATAAGGATCCGAAATCCCGGTGAACTGCTTGACGAGACCGGCGCGGGCCTTGGCGTACAGACCCTTGCGATCCCGGCTCTCACAGACTTCAAGGGGAGTGGCGAGATGTACGAGGATGAATCCTCCGTGCGGCTGAATGATGGCGCGCACTTGCTTGCGCACTGCATCGAACGGCGCGATGGGCGCGCAGATAGCGATTCCCCCATTCTTGGTAATTTCCGAGGCGACGAATCCAATACGTCGAATATTGAGATCGCGGTGCTCGCGGGAGAATCCGAGCTCCGAAGACAAATGTTTGCGGACGATGTCGCCGTCCAGAAGAGTGACCGGACGTCCTCCCATCTCCAGCAGCTTCACAAGCAGCACATTAGCGATCGTAGATTTCCCCGACCCGGATAGGCCCGTGAAGAATACGGTAAAGCCCTGGCGATGGCGAGGTGGATAGCTGCGTTGCAGTTCGCGCGCCACGTCTGGAAAAGTGAACCAGGAAGGAATCTCGCGGCCCTCGTTCAAGCGCGTTCGCAACTCCGTTCCTGAGATGCTGAGGACACGGGAGCCGTTGGGCACTTCATCTTCGGGAAAGTATGCGTCTTGATCTTCCAGATAGGCCATGTTTTGAAAGGGCACCATGGTGACGCCGACCTCTTTTTCATACGCCCCGAGCAGCTCTTGCGCCGCGTAGGGACCGTAAAAGGGCTTTCCGGTCTCGTCGTTTCCCGGACCAGCGTGGTCCCGGCCCACGATGAAATGGCTGCAGCCATAGTTTTTGCGAATGATGGCGTGCCAAACCGCTTCGCGCGGCCCGCCCATGCGCATGGCCAGAGGCAAGAGCGCGAGTTTCACGGTGTCTCTAGGATATTTCGAAAGCAGCGCCTGGTAGCATCTGACGCGAATGTAATACTCGACATCTCCGGGTTTGGTCATACCCACGGAGGGATGAAGCAGGAGATTCGCCTCCACCTTTTTTGCGGCGCGCAGAGTCAGTTCTTGATGAGCGCGATGCATGGGGTTGCGGGTCTGGAAAGCAACGATGCGTCGCCAGCCGACGCGAATGAATTCGGCACGCAGGTCGGATGGGGTGAGCCGCAGGGCGCGAAAATCATAATGGTGCGGGAGATGAAGGCCTTCGAGCGTGCCCGCGACATACCATGGGTTAGTCTGTTCCATTAGATGATGCACGCCGGGATGACGAGGGTTGGTAGTGCCGTAGACAGCCTTCGCCTCTGCAGTTCGATCCGGTTTCCAGACTTCCTCCACGTGCAAGGCCGCGAGCATCACGCCTTCGGGATCGCGAAGAGCGACGGAGGTTCCTGCTCCAATGGTTCGTGCAATCTCATCAGAAACATCGAGGACAATGGGAATCGGCCAGACCTTCCCATCGGCCAGCCGCATTCGGCTGGAGGTACTTTCGTAATCGGCACGCGACATGAATCCGCGAAGAGGCGAGAAGCCACCGTTCAGGAGTAGTTCGAGGTCACAAAGTTGCCGCGGTGTGAGGTCCCATGAGGGCCACTTCCGCGACTCTGCTTGCAACTCAGTGCTGCGCGCCGGCGTCGCGATCTGGTTGACTAATTCTCCGCCGTGGGGAGGATTCAGGTGGTCCTGCATTCTCAGAGAGTTCCCTTTTAATATTACCGTGCCGACCGCTAGCTGGAGACGTCCGTATATCGCGAGACTCTGGGTTCCCGTCGACCAGTCTTGCGGGGGCGATCCAGTCTAATGTGGAGCAATCCGTTCGCCAACTGCCTTGTGCGAGAATGCGATAAAGTCTGCTATATCAGTCGCTTGCGGCCGGGCAAGCAGCATGGAACTTGCCCTGGAGGGAAAATTGTTTCACTATCTCGCCCAAGGAACACGTAGCGTAAGCCGTGCCACCGTTTTGGCGGCCTCCCTGAAAACCGATCCAGCGATCGGGTGAGAAATCCGTCAAAACCTGACAGCAGAATCACCTTGGACTGACTTTCGCACGCATATCTCACTCCCACAATTATCGATCTCTAAGATAGGCAAGCCGTGCCACGCTGCAAAGAGCTGAGCGTCGGGTGGTTCCTTGTCGCTGGAACCGCAGGCGTTATGAACCCAGCTATTACGGTTAATGCATGCGGCTGCACCCGGATCCTGAGGGCATCAGTTTGGATTCATGTTCCATCGTATTCGGCATCACGGGTGGCGCTCCTTCGAGCTACGGTCAGCGATTTTATCAGCCAAGAAATCGCGCATACCTTTTGCGGCGAGCATGTGCTCCGGCGCAAGCCAGTGGCTCCGTGTGTTGAAGGTTGCTCCGTTCTTGATTCGCTCCGCGAAGAGCGGGCGAAGGAAAAGGCAGGGCACATTGCGCTGTCGGCAGTATCGTGAGAGGAACTCCTCGTGCTGCGTTAGCCCGTCTTGCGAATCTTCAATCTCCTTTATAACGGGCAAATAAACAAAAACGGGGAGGGCGCCGATATCGCGGGTTGTTCTTAGCAGCTCGTCGAATATCGCGGAGGCGATCACTTCGGCTCTCTCGTGATTCCATCCGAGCTGCCAGCGAATCCGCTCGCGGGTCATTAACACCAGATCGAAGAACTTCAGGTGAAAAAACTCCTGTGACAAGACTGCTTCCGGCGCTGGAACAGGAACGTGGGTCAGAACCAGGCCGTCGCGCGTTAATTCAAATCTCGGCTTCGCGAACTCACCGAAGGAGAGCAGGTTGCGCGTCGTGTCGAACCAGACGTAACCGAGGATGACGACGTCAGGGTGATACTTGGCTCCTTCTTCTTTCAGGTAAAGAAGCATCTGGTCGTGACCGTACCCGGAGACTCCTAGGTTCAATACCTCTGTGTTCGGAAGCAGAGTCGCAAGGTCGCTTGAATAGGTTTCGTCGTCCGAAACTTCGTCCCCAAATGTGTAGGAGTCGCCAAGAACTACAATCCTGCGCCGCCCCGGTTGTCGCGAGTAGTCATATTCCGTCTTGCCGCGAATGCCTCGCGAGTTTGAATTCAAAACCTTGTTGCCGAACACAGCCAGATCGCGAAGCCCGGGCTTCACGGCCCAGCTTCGAGTGGGGCTATAAATCTCAAACGCGTAATCGTAGCTGATGCTTTGTTTGCTTCCATGGCGCTTGACCCACTCAAGGCGCCGCGAGGAATCGTCTGTGTCCTTCAGTCGGCGGAAGAGCGGTTCGACAGAAAGCAACCCGCGTGACATCAATTCAGCGAAGAGAAAAAAGTAGAGGACGTAGACAGCAAGCTTCACAATTCGGCGCATCAGAGTGTCGCTTCCAACAGGCATTGTTCAAGCTTAGTTGCCACGGGCAGTTCCGGAGCAGAAGGTTGTCATTGGGCGCGCTCCTTGCACAGACGGTTGGGACCTTGGAGGTAACCTGAGAATTCGCCAGCCGCCCAGACCGTAACAAATAACGTAAGAAGGGGAAGGGAAAGGAGGAATCGAAGCAGATGCGCTTTCTTGGTCAAACGCGCGCGGAGGCGCTGGTACAGCAGAACCGGAGGGAGCGCGGGACTGGCAATTACGCGGAGAAAGCGGCTTGCAAGTGAAATCCGCTTGCAGCGGAAGGCGGCGAAGAGCCGAGCGTTGCGATAGTACCGCGTCAAGAAACTGAAAAGCGTGTTATGGCGGGTGTAGTAAACGACCAGGCTCGGATCGAACAGAAACTGAATACCTTCACGCTCGAGGTCGCGATGGAAGAAAACCTTCCAGAAACCGTCGTGCATGGAACCAAGCTTTTGGTCGAGGAGCCATTTTTTATAGGAGACGTTGTTGCCAGCGAGCAGCGCAGTGACACGGGGTTGCGCAGGTAGCATAAACGCACCGTAGTCGGCGAAAAAGCAGGCCCAGCCGAAGAGTCCATCAGAATTCCCATTCTCCACCGCTCCGCCAATTACCGCGTAATCCATTTCATGAGCCTGGCTAAGGTTCGCCAGCCACTGCGGAGGAAACCGGCAATATGCGTCAGTCACCGCGATAATCTGTCCCCGTGCTTGCCGGAGAGCTTCGCGAATTAGCTGCGGCGGGCCCATTGACGTGTCAAAGTGCAGGACACGGACGTTAGGATATCGAGTGCGGATGAGCTGCTCGCTGCCATCGGTCGAGGCGTCGGCCACAATGATTTCAGCCGTGACTGATGGATCTTGATCGCGGAGCGAATCAAGGCAGGGGTAGAGGTGCCGGCCCGGATTCTTGGTGGCCATCACGACCGAAATGTGAGGCGCGTTCATTCCGCCTCGCGCAACACCGGGCCTTCACTTTTCTTCGTTCGAAAGCTCCGCCGGGAAGGGCCAAGGATGTAGCCGGCACATTCACCTGCACTCCATGCGGTCAGAAAAATCATCAGCAGGGGAACGCAGGAAAGGAATCTCGCGCGATAGCGGCGCTTTTCCCACACGCGCGCGGCTATGCGCTGCAACATCAACAAAGGGACTAGAGGGAAGGCCATGGCACGCAGGCTCCTCTGGGTGCGACTCAACTCACGGGCGCGACGCGCGGCAAATTTGCGCCCGTGAGTGAAGCGAACCTTCAAGAAGGCGAGACCAGAGCTTGGCCCGACGTAGTGTACGAAGATCTCTGGAACGCAGAGTAGCTTGTCGCCACGCCTCCGCATCTTGCGATGAATGAAAGTCTCCCAGAACCCATCGGTCATCTCGTCCTGCAACCCGGCCA